>UMHV01012468.1_pt1 | contig 12335 bp, 10 predicted proteins | sample 1965621 | NCBI WGS metagenome assembly UMHV01 (sample SAMEA4836108, study PRJEB28245) | human gut metagenome | biome: gut microbiome; material: fecal sample | place: Denmark | collected 2008 | reverse complement strand
GAGTGAGATAAGCTACAACGAAGTTTTGTGTTACTATGATAAGCCGATTTATACAGATGGGGATGAAAGAGCGATGAAATATTATTTCTTCAGGCTGAAGGGCCATGAGAGCATGGAATGTACAATTGGTTTGGCGGTACCACAGGAATTTGACGAAAATGAGAAACACTATTATGGAAGTCTTATCACAGGGAACTTCTCATATGATCCGGCAAAACTACCGGATTATGTTGATATAGATTCACTTCCGAAGACGGAAACAGATGATCAGTAATGGGAGGACGCATGAAGAGATATATTGGAGTCATTGTAGTGGTGGTGGTTATATGTGCAGCCATATTCTGGTGCGGCAGAATATACAGTATAAACCACGGATACATTGACAATACGCAGGTCGTTGAAGCGGGAGAAGCAATAGAATGTGATGGTCTGGTCATCAGATGTGTAGAGGCACATATATACAGTATAGATGATTATAAGACCCGTTTTGGAGTGGATAACGTGGAGACACTTAGTTCGGAAGACAGATTTGTATGCGCCTGTCTCAATATAGAGAACAATACAAATGAATCTATTTCATGGGATGCGGTGATGGATATGACATCTGGTGGATTTGAATCTGCTACATGGTGCAGCTCCGTGAATCCCTATGATATGCAGGATATCAATGTGTTTTCAGATAATGAACTGAAAGCAGGCGCAGACCAGAAGGTATGGTATGTAACCAAAGCGGCCCGGGTATCGTTTGGAGATAAGACATGGGAACATATGGATGAGGAGACATTTTATTATGTGCCTGTGCTTGAGCCGGTGAAGATCAGGATGAAATTGGATATGGAATAAATTGGTGAATGATATGAATATATTTAAATTTGAAATGCAAAGGGCATTTAAGAATATATGGCTTGCTGTAAGTGTTGCGATTGGAACACTGATAGGATTGGCGGATATTGTACTCTACTTAAAACAGTATGGTCATAAAGCGGATTGCGCACTGATCCAGATATGGCTGGGGACCGATTATCACTTTGCTTATAATAGTCTGTTCTATGTATTGCTTCCCCTGCTGGCCTGTCTGCCATATGCTGGTACATGTTATCAGGACATAAAAAGTGGATATGAACGGAATATATGTATCAGGACATCGCGCATAAAGTATATGCTGGCAAAGGAGCTCGCTGTGGTGGCTTCGGGAGCTGCTGCAACAGCCATTCCCCTTTTGATAGATTTGTTCATATGTGCCGGGATATACCCAAATAAAAAACCGGATAAGTTGACATTCCTGTATGCGGGTATTATAGACTGCAATATGTTTCCAAGGCTGTTTGCAGAGCACCCGGTATGCTATGCGCTGGTGTTTATTGTGCTTGATGCTTTGTTCGGCGGTATTGCCGGGCTGGTGGCAATGTGTTTTGCCAGATGGTGCGGAAGCAGATTTTCCACAATGATGGCACCATTTGCACTGTATGTGTTTACGGGAGTTATATTTGAAGGAACCGGAATCGGCACATGGTCGGCTATGGCAATGATAAATCCTATTCAAAATGTAGTTACATACAGATATCAGATAGTGACAATGTATGTTGTGGTATGCACAGTTCCACTTGCATTGATATATATATGGCATAGGAGGAGAGATATTCTGTGAAAGAGATAATAATTGAGGGACTCAGTAAGAAGATAAAAGGCACGCTCATACTTGATAATGTTAATATGCAGATGGAGCCCGGAAAAGTGTATGGACTCAGGGGAAAAAACGGGTGTGGCAAGACCATGATAATGAGAGCTCTTTGTGGCTTGCTGATACCGGACAGTGGCAAGGTCATTATTGATGGTGAGGTTTTGCACCGTGATATAAAGTTTCCGCGAAGCGTTGGAGTTTTGATAGAGAACCCTTCATTTCTTCCGCAGTATACGGGATATGAAAACCTTCGTATGTTGTCAAAGCTTATGGGAAATATAAGCGATGAAGAGGTGAGGAATGCGATAGAGAGGGTCGGACTTGATCCCGATGATGGAAGGACATACCGTAAATATTCGCTTGGAATGAAACAGAAGCTTGGAATAGCAAATGCAATTATGGGAGAACCAGATCTGATAATTCTGGATGAACCGATAAATGCACTTGATGAGCAGACTGTGATGAGCATAAAAACCGAACTTCTGAAGCTGCGTGACGAGGGGAAGCTAATAGTAATTGCGTGCCATGACAGGGAAGAACTGGAATTTCTGTGTGACATAATATATGAGATCAAAAACGGTACGGTTGCGGGATGCGAGGTGATCGGGGAATGAAAACTCTGAGACTCCTTGGAAGAGATACAACAAATGGTATATTGAGAAGAAGTTTTCTGTTTATCATACCTTTATTATTTGCTGTATCACAGACAAGGGAATTACATTCATATCTCAATGATCTCGTGGATCGAAATGCGTTGTTTACAAACGGTACACTTGCAGATTACATATTGTTTGCTACCAAAGGGATGAGTGTGTACTATTTTGATCCAAAGGAGTATTTCCAGATACCAATATACTGGTTTGCATTTCAGATCGGGCTTGCGTATCTGCTTGCATATTATGCAAGTGATGATTTTCACTCGAATGGAAGGGTATTGTTTATAGCCGTTGGGAGCAGAAGTAAGTGGTGGATAAGTAAATTTATTTACTGCATTGTGACTGTGGTGTTGTATTATGCTGTGTGCATTGGTGGAATATGTGTAACAGCAGCTTTATATGGTGCTGATATGAGATGGGGAGTAACCCCTGGATTGGCAGTGCGTCTGTATACCACTTCGACAGTGAGTATGGGTACGTGGGATGTGCTTTGTGTGACCATATTACTGCCGGTATTGGTGTCTGTTGCGGTCAGTCAGGTTCAGATATTGGCTGGATTTCTTATTACACCTGTAGTCAGCTTTGCCGGAGTATGTGCTATGTATGTATTGTCGGCCTACTATACAGTGTGGTATCTGCCGGGAAACTATACCATGTGGCAGAGGGCATCGTATATAGAGGCGGATGGTGTTAATCCGGCCAGTGGACTGGTGCTTTCGGCAGGAATGATCCTGATATCTTTGATCGGTGGACTTATGTATTTTGACAGGAAGGATATATTGTGAGGCTGTGAACTATAATAAAGGGAGAGCGTTGCAGATGCAAAAAGACATCTGTACTGCTCTCCCTTTAAATTTGTTTAATAAACAGGTTTTCTGTTTTCAAATTCCTGTATATGGTTTATAATAACTTCGATTAAGCCTTTACAGGTTCAGGATAATCAACACCGAAGGTCTCGACTGTTACAGTCTTCATCTTCTGTTCCTGACGAGGTTTGTCATTGTAGTCAGTTGGCACATTTGCGATCTTGTCTACGATGTCAAGTCCCTCGATAACCTTACCGAAGGCAGCGTAAGCACCGTCCAGATGAGGAGATGTCTTATGCATGATAAAGAACTGTGAACCTGCTGAGTCAGGCATCATGGAACGGGCCATTGACAGCACTCCGGGAGTGTGGGCCAGATCGTTCTTGAATCCGTTCTGTGAGAATTCACCTTTGATTGAGTATCCAGGACCGCCGATGCCGATTCCCTGAGGGTCTCCACCCTGTATCATGAAGCCTTTTATTACACGATGGAAGATTATTCCGTCATAGAAGCCTTTCTTGATCAGTGAGATGAAGTTGTTTACAGTGTTTGGAGCAATGTCAGGATAGAGTTCTGCTTTCATGACATCGCCATTTTCCATAGTGATAGTAACTATTGGATTTGCCATGTATATCATTCCTTTCTTGGTATAAGATAGGGTAATGATAACATCAGTTAACAGAACAGGCAAATGAAATTTGCAGATACAGAAGGAGAAAGAGATGGATTGGAGAAACATAGCAAGACCCGTTATTATAATAGCGCTGGCGGTATGTCTGGTGCTGTTCGGGGTATACAAGGTTAAGGAGACGTATACCGGATTTATGCAGGAATACGAGGGCACCTACAGTGCCGGCGGCGGAGAGAAGATCGAGGTTACCATACCTGAGGATACATCTGTCAAGGAGGCAGCATCTATACTTAAAGATGCGGGGCTTATAAAGTATAAGCTTGCATTCCAGCTCAGAATGACCGGCTCGCAGTACAGCCACAGTCTTCAGCCGGGTACTTACACACTCACAACAGGTATGTCGACATTGGATATGATAAAGACTCTGTGTTACGTGGAGTCGACCAGAGAGGTAAAATATACACTGACAGTTCCTGAGGGATTTACGGTTGAACAGATCGCTGACAGATGCGAGGAGCTGGGCTTCTGCTCTGCAAAGGAGTTCCTTGAGGCGTGCAAGTCGGGAGAGTTTGAGTATCCGTTTGAGATACCTTCATCGGAAGTCAAGTACGCATTACAGGGCTTCCTGTTCCCTGCTACTTACGACATATATGCAGATATGACTCCAAAGGAGCTCATACAGGACATGATAGACAAGTTTAACAGCATTTACACAGATGACTTCAGGAAGAAGGCAGAGGAGCTTGGATATACAGATTTTGAGGTTCTCACCATGGCTTCCATAGTTGAGAAGGAGTGTAAGCTGGATTCAGACAGAGCGATGGTTGCGGGAGTATTTATCAACAGATTGAATGATGACATGCCTCTTCAGGTAGATCCATCTGTTCTCTATGTTGTGACTGACGGTCAGTACAATCAGGCAGAACTGTCATATGATGATCTGGAGGTTGATTCACCGTACAATACCTACAAGTACACAGGACTTCCTGTCGGCCCTATATGTAATCCGGGCGAGGCATCCATAGAGGGTGTCCTGAATGCGGTTAAGCATGATTACTACTACTACCTGACATCAGATGAGAGCCAGGGAGCATGTATCTTTAATAAGACATACGAGGGACATCTTGCTGACATAGAAAAGGCTGATGCAGCCAAGGCGGAAAAGGAAGCTGCAGAGGGTGATGGATCAGAAGATGGCTCCGATGAAAGCACTGATTCAGAGTAAAAAAATATAGACAAAATTATATAGCGAAAATTATCTAAAAGGGTATAAACTGCTTGCGATATATAGACTTTTTATATATAATAAAGGAGTATGTACCCTTTTGGGTTTTTATGCATCTAGTTATGCGCTTATGGAGGTGCGATAGGAGGAATATTTGATGAGGAAAATAAGTTTCAAGGTAAGAAATATCGGCTCTGAGAAATATTTGTCATATATTCTGAATGATGATTGTGAGTTTGACGAGGAGTTATTGGATTATCTGGAGGAGAACCGGATTCCTGAGCTCATTGATATCATTTATGAAGAGGATGATGAGAACGATTATCTTACATATAACGTTACAGGCAGGACAACGGTTGACGCACTCCTTTCGAATACGGTAAATGCTGAGAAGATATTGGGGATAATCAGAGGGGTAGCTTCTGGTATAGTTAATTTACGTGATCTTGGAATACCGGCATCATATGTGGTTCTTCACAAGGAGTTTACATATGTTAATCCGGTTACATACGATGTTGGAATGTTATGTGTTCCAGTTGAGTCAGAAGCCAATATCAATGCCGAATTCAGGATGTTCGCAAAGGACTTGCTGACGAGCGTTATTTATGATGACAGTGAGGATTGCAACTATGTGGCAAAGCTTCTCAATCTGTTGAATGCGGATAAGTTCACAGTGAGAAACTTCTATGCACAGCTCACAGAGCTTATGGAGTCTGCAGGAATGCAGGTGGAGGAGAACTTCGTTGATATAGGCTCAGATATGTCGGTTTCACAGTCTTCAGTTGACACGGCGGCATCTGATACAAGTATGGATGATCTGCCTGAGTTTGAGGACGTGTCATTTGGCGATGATGAGGAAGACGAGCTTGATGAGGTAGAGGAGATCAGTGACGAGGCGGCCGCAGCGAATGCGATATTCAAGGATCTTGATCTTGATTCGGATGAGACGAAGAAAGAGAATGTATCAAGCGAGATAGATATGTCGGTATTTGATGACAGCGTTCTTGAGGAGCTCGAGTTAGATGAGAGCCTTGATGAGGAAGAAGAGGATGACGAGGAGGGCATGACAGAGGCTCTCACATCAGATATGGCAGTACATGAGCCATCAGGACTTACAGAGGTTGCAAAGGCTGCCGATGGAGTTACGGAGGTTGAGCTTGACAAGAAGGATGAGCAGAAGCCGGTTCTGATATCTACGGACGAGCTTATGGATAATCCACCTGTTGTTAAGAATATCAAGATCAACCGTGCGAAGATCATACAGAAGGCGGTTGCTGAGACAGAGGAAGCTCAGATAGATAACCCTACAGAACAGATAGTTGCACCACAGTTCATGGACGGTGACCAGCCGGAGCCTGAGACGAATATGGATCCGGTGAAGGAGAAGGCAGAGGAGCCTGAGCAGAAGGGCACAGGAAGCACTGTTGAGCTGACCGGAGGAATGAACGTAGTTAAGGATACCGAACCTGAGAAGGCAGCGGTTAACAGGAACGCTCCAAAGGCTATGCCATATATAGTCCGTGTCAACACAGGCGAGCGAGTTATGGTCAACAAGGCTGTGTTCAAGATAGGAAAGGCGGCAAGAGGTGTTGATTACCATGTCGGTGGTAATGGTGCCATCAGCAAGGTACATGTCATCATCTACCAGAGAGAGGATGGATGTTATCTGAAGGATAACAAGGCGACAAATGGCACATATCTCAACGGAGCGCGCCTGGATGAGAATGCAGAGCAGAAGCTTTCAAACGATGCCATGATAAGCATCGGTGGAGAGGACTTTATCTTCAAATTAAGTTAATATACACCACCCACGATGTGGGACAAGAGCAGGTAGCAATACCTGCTTTTGGTGTTTGAATGAAGAAATAATTTTTGACGGAAAATATGCGGATTTAGACGAAAGGGATTGAAAAAATGAACAGAGAAAAGGTTGTTGTAGTTCCGGCGGGGGAAACTTACAGAGTGAGTTACAGTCTGGATATCAGTGATGTGATAGATGCTAAAGTGTATGATATGAGCAGAAGCGGATCTATGCCTGAGATGGCACCGTGTGACATGCAGGAGAATGCCGGAGTCAGGGTGTTCAATTATCAGATCGATGACAAGAAGCCTCTTGCGGAGATACTGAGACAGGAGATGAACAAGAAGGAGATACTCACACTTCTGTACAACATTCTGCATGCACTGGAGATGTTTGGTAAGAATATGGTTTCGCTCAGCTATGTTGCAAGGGACGAGCAGTGTGTATTTGTATCGCCTGAGACATACGATGTCTGCTTTATTGTCGCTCCGGTACAGAAGGAAGTGACAGATCTCAATGAGGTCAGAGCATTTGTGAAGTCGGTGATAGTTGATGCGAGATACTCAGAGAATGACAATGACAATTACGTAGCACGCCTTATAAACTGTGCGAATATGAGAGGTACATTTTCAAACTCGGACATGAAGAACGAGGTTAAGGCGATGCTTGCAGAAGCAGGCATAGACGCTGCTGAGATAGACAGAATGAAGGAGCTTTCCACAAATACTCCAAAGGGTGGCAACAGCCACATACTTCGAGGTGAGTCACCTAAGGTGAGCAGACTCGAGGTTATGAGAAATAATGCGAGAATGAATGGATATGCACAGCCGATGGGACCAAACGGCCAGATGCCAAACGGAATGCCATCGATGGGCATGCCACCGATGGGACCGAACGGCCCGATGGGATCAAACGGCCAGATGCCAAACGGAATGCCACCGATGGGAATGCCACCGATGGGACCGAACGGCCCGATGGGATCAAATGGTCAGATGCCGAATGGCCAGGTTCCGAACGGAATGCCACCGATGGGCATGCCGCCAATGGGACCGAATGGCCAGGCACCGAACGGAATGCCACCGATGGGCATGTCACCAATGGAACCGAATGGCCAGGTGCCAAACGGAATGCCACCGATGGGCATGCCGCCAATGGGACCGAATGGCCCAATACCAAACGGTCCAATGGGATCAAATGGAATGCCACCGGTAGGCGTGCCGCCGATGGAGGAGCCGGTTAAGCCTGAGATGGCTGGAGCACAGCCGCAGGGGGATAAACCGGAGAATGTTGAGACGGTTGAAGCAGAAGCACAGGATGCCAAGCCGGAGATTGTAGAGCCTCCTGTTGAGGCAGAGCCGCAGGATGTCAAGCCAGAGGCAGTAGAGCCGGCTGAGACAGAAGCACAGGATGTCAAGCCTGAGCCAGCAGAGCCGGTTGAAACACAGCCACAGGAGATAAAGCCAATACCTCCAATGCAGGGCAACCCATTTGGAGGAAGACCGATTCCGCCAATGCCACCAATGCCACAGGCACACCAGATGCCAGAGATGCCGCAGAACCCACAGATGCAGCCGGTACCGCCAATGCCACAGATGCAGCAGAACCCACAGGGACAGCCGGTACCGCCAATGCCACAGATGCAGCCGGTGCCACCAATGCCACAGATGCAGCCGGTACCGCCAATGCCACAGACACCGCCGATGCCACAGGCACAGCCAGTGCAGGGCAATCCATTTGATGGAGCACCGGCACCATATTTCCTTAGGGTGAAGACGGGCGAGAGAATAAGCTTGGACAAGGCAGAGTTCAAGATCGGACATAAGGCAAGACTTGTGGACTATGCGATTACTGACAATTCAGCTATAAGCAGAGTTCATTGTGTTATCACCAAGAGAAATGGCGTGTGCTTCATCAGCGATAACAAGTCTACAAATGGTACATTTGTGAACGGAGAGGAATTGAAGGCGGGCGAAGAAAAGTTCCTGACGAACAATGCGATCGTTATACTCGGGGACGAGGAGCTTGTCTATCACATTAGATAGAATATCCGCAACGAAAGTTGAGACATAAATATTGGGAGGAATGTATATGGGGTTTAGCGCAGTATACAATACAGACGTAGGAATAAAGAAAAAGACAAATCAGGATTCGCTGGCGATCAAGATAGCGGATACTCCAAATGGACAGGTCGTGTTCTCCCTCGTATGTGATGGCATGGGAGGTCTGGCAAAGGGAGAGGTTGCCAGCAAGGAAGTCATAACAGCTTTCTGCAATTGGTTTGACACACAGTTTGTTGAGATGGTTGACAACAACAGCTTTAGTGAAGAGCTGCTGAGATACCAGTGGATAAGACTTGCCGTGGAGCAGAATGAGAAGATCAAGGCGTATGGCGAGCAGAATGGATTTATGCTTGGTACGACCATTTCTGCGATCCTCATATACAGAGAAATGTACTACATTCTCCATGTTGGAGACAGCCGAGTGTATGAGATCACTTCAGGGATAAGGCAGCTCACCGCAGATCAGACGCTTGTTGCAAGAGAGATCGCAGCGGGAAGACTTACACCGGAGCAGGCGGAGACGGACAGCAGACGAAGCGTGCTTCTCCAGTGTATCGGAGCTTCACCTGTGGTGGAACCGGATTTCGTAGTTGGGCAGGCAGCTCCCGGAGCGCATTACATGCTGTGTTCTGATGGATTCAGACATAAGATAACGCCTCAGGAGATGATAGAGAGACTTGGCCCGGGAACATGCGTCGACGAGGCGAAGATGAAGGAGGGCTGTGAGTTCCTCACAGAGCTTGTGAAGTACAGAAAAGAAACGGATAATGTAACAGTAGTGCTTATTAAATCGGAGTAATGGGGATCGATATATGACAGAGTTAGGAACGGTATTAGACGGAAAATACGAAATACTTAAAAAAGTCGGCCAGGGTGGTATGTCAATAGTTTATCTTGCCATGGATAACCGACTTAATAAACAGTGGGCTGTAAAGGAGATCAAGAATGATGGCTCCAAGAGTACAGCCACACTCTTAAAGGGATTGGAGCGAGAAGCAAATATCCTCAAGGATGTGGATCATCCGGTACTGCCACGAATCGTTGATATCATCAATGAGAATGGCACGATCTACGTTGTCATGGACTTCGTAGAAGGACGTCCACTCAGCGATGTGCTCAAGGCGGAGGGAGCACAGCCACAGGAAAAGGTAATCGAATGGGGCAGGGCGCTTGCCAGTGCACTTGACTACCTGCATTCCATGAATCCGCCGATCATATACAGAGATATGAAGCCTTCAAATGTCATGCTGAAGCCGGATGGCTCGGTAAAGCTTATCGACTTTGGAACGGCTAAGGAATACATAGTGGAGAACAATGCGGATACCACGGCTCTTGGAACAAGAGGCTATGCGGCACCGGAGCAGTTCGGTGATGCGCAGGGACATGGAATCTACAACACGGATGCAAGAACAGATATTTACAATCTGGGAGCAACGCTCTATCACCTTGTTACCGGCAAGAATCCATGTGAGCCTCCTTACGAGATAAAGCCTATCAGACAGTGGAATCCGATGCTCTCATCAGGATTTGAGAGAATTATACAGACGTGCTGTCAGCCGAGTCCTGAGGACAGATATCAGTCTTGTTCAGAACTACTGTATGCGCTGGATCACTACAACGAGCTCGACGATGCATACAAGGCAAAGGCAAAGCATAAGATAGCAGCGTTCTCGGTGGTTGCGGGATTATCGATACTCTCGGCGTGTTGTGCTGTGGTAGGCGGAGTAAAGAAAAGTCAGCTCAAGGATCTTGATTACAACAACAAGGTCAACGAGGCTAGGGACGCAGTTGACGAGGGCGATTACAACAAGGCATTTGAGTGTTATAAGGCGGCTGTCGACATAGACCCAACCGCATCGGATGCCTATATAGGCTATATGGAGACATATGCTTACTATTACACAGAGGACGATGGAAACACTTCGGCCAACACCGAGACGGCGGCAGAAAAGGGAATAAGACTTGCGCTTAAGAACAAGGACGAGATAAAGGACGACGTAAAGTTCAAGATAGCCATGTTGTATTACGACGAGGTCAAGGACTACAATGCGGCCAAGAAATATTTCAATATGGTTGATGAGAGCAAGGACTTCCCGGATCAGGCAAAGCAGGCAAAGTATTACGCTGCGATATGTGACAGCAAGATAAACAAGTCTGCAAGCTTTGATACGAACAAGGAAAATATATTTGCATTCCAGGATTACAACAGTGACAACATAGATGACACCAATCCTGACAAATACACCAATTACCTCAACATAGCTTACATATATCTTGGCGAGATATCCAATGATCCGGAGCTTGCGAACAGAATAGAGGTGCTGATGGATGAGGCGATGAAGAACCTGGACGACAACGCAGAGGTGCTGAACAGCCAGTTCCCGGCGGACAGAGGCGTAAAATACTACAATGGCCAGTATTCAGGAGTTATGTACTCGGTATATACAGAACTTGCCGAGAATGCGGATGATGCGGGCCAGCAGTTACATTATTACAACTCTGCGGCGAACAGTGCAGCGCTTTATCTGAACAGTCTGGATATAGAGGGCGAGAATGCGACAGAGACATCCAAGAAAGCATATTCAGAATACTCGGTGAACGAGGCTGAGACTTATATCAAGATGGCAGAGAACAGCGGCGATGACAGCTACTATGATGAGGCAGAGAGAATATATGGCAACGCTGAGACTACACTTGGAACCGATGACAACGCAGCGGTCGTGTACGTAAGCCATCTGAGTTATCTGGTCGATAGATATTCGAATAAATTTGGAAGCGATTCGGCAGCATGGAATGCCAGTGCCACAAGGGCTGTGAGGAAAGTGTACGAGAACGGTAACAAAGTTCCGGCACTTGCAAATGGTCTTAAGCAGGGATGGCAGTCGTTATCCAATGACCTGACAGTTAAGAGCATAGTAAATGGCAGTTCAAGGTCAACGAGCGAGTAAGGGAGGAGTGAAAGGTTATGGCAACAGTTTATAATGTAATGTTATATGGCGGCCTGGCACTTGCGATCGTATTCGCTATTGTGGCGGTGGTACTGTTCTTCGTGTTAAAGATACCGAAGGCGGTGGGAATTGCCACAGGCTCAACAGCCCGTAAGAAGATCGATGAGATCAAGGAGAAGGGCTATGAGAGTGTACAGGGAGGCGGTGCCTCCAAACAGGAGGCGATCAAGAACCATACATCCAGAATTTCGGTAAGGGATGTAAAGTCAACTGCAGTCGAAAAACATTCTGAGAAGGGAATGGCAAATTACGAGAAAGCGATAGCTGATCTCGGGAAAAAGAGACTGGAGGATGAAGGCGAGACTGCAACTGATATTCTCCGCGATGATGCCGAGGAGGCAACAGATATTCTGAGGGAAGACGAAGAGAATCTTGACATCAATGGCAGCAGCTTTGAGGAGGCGACAGACATCCTCAGAGAAGATGCGGATGAGGAAGCAACGGATGTACTCAGAAATGACGAGGCA
>UMHV01039816.1_pt1 | contig 12362 bp, 9 predicted proteins | sample 1965621 | NCBI WGS metagenome assembly UMHV01 (sample SAMEA4836108, study PRJEB28245) | human gut metagenome | biome: gut microbiome; material: fecal sample | place: Denmark | collected 2008 | reverse complement strand
CTCCGCTCTACATAAGGATTATTTTCTGATGCAGGTTCATCCGAATTGTCTATCCCATCTGTTTCTTCTGATGTTGTAGTATCCGGATTTCGCACATATCCGCTGATCAGATTTTGCTGATCCTGATCTGTTTGAATTTCTTGCAGAATTCTCGGTAGGTATAGGGACCCCAAAAGACACATTACTGCCAGCAGGAGACACCCTATTGCCTTGCGCATTTGCGTCACCTCTCTCCTGTGTTTATTTCAGCAGCTTGTTTTCCCGTGTCAATGATTGACACGGGATTGTGCTGCGTAAGTTCCTCCGTCTTTTCGGTTTTTGGCTTTTACTGCAGAGGAATGACGTTCTTAACAGAAGTCGTATGGCTTGTTGTACCCCAATCATATTTCTCATTCTCGAATGTGATCTTTGTACCGCTCGGCTTAGTTATTAAGTTTGCGTGTACAGAAAATGTTTCATCCGGTGAAAGATCTTTTGAAGGCTCTTTCAGCTTCGTAACCTTCACGTTATCAGTTCCGGTTACATTCTTAAGGAAATATCGCATAACCCTCTGCTCAGAAACGGTGTAGTCCTCTCCAACCGGGATTTTTTCCCAAGTAACCGAAAGTTCCACATATCCCTGGCTGTCAGTATGCGATGATACATAAGACTCTGTGAACACTACATAATCCTGGAACGTACGATCTTTTCCATTAATATCCTTTCCTTTGACGGTAAAGATAAAGGTTGGATTTCCGTGCGCCCAAGTGATATCGCTTGCTTTGATTCTTTTTACGATGGTTAAATCTGCATATCGCAGGTCTTCCATTGTAATTGTCTGCACATCCGCTTTACTTTCAAGTGTGAAAGTGATTGGATCAGCAATCTTATAATTCTTCGGAGCTTCATCCTCACGTAAAGTATATTTGCCCGGTTTCAGTTTTTCGATCCGGTGCGGTGTGCTTCCAGATGTCCAACTTTCCACCAACTTTCCATTGGCATCCAGCAGAGATAATTTTGCTCCGGAAATATTTTCACCAGTGCTGGAATCTACCTTCGCCAGATCAAGTTTGGTGTAATCATTTTCTACCGTGATCGTCAGGTTCTGCTGTCCATTGACTTTTCCGCCGGAAACGGTGAATGTCTTTTCTACGTTATCTAAAACGTAGCCATCCAGCGTAGCTGTCTCCTGATAATGCCAGGTTCCATCTTTCACACCATCAATGGTGATTCGGCCGTTGGCATCCGTTTTCTTTGTTTCATCATAGCTCTTGTCATCATTCCAGATATGGAATGTAACGCCCTCCATGACAGCCCCGTCGCCTTTGCTGACTTTCTGCAGGACAATGGCATTTTTCAAGTTCTGTACCGCTACATTTACCGTTGTATGGCTGTCATCCAGCGTCACATTATGCTCCGTTGTGTCCAGAACATATCCGACCGGAGCTGTTGTCTCCTGTACAATGTAGTTTCCAAGTTCCAATTCTTTACTGGTGGCTGCACCATTGGCATCCGTTGTAACAGTATCAACAACCGTTCCGGCTGCCACCAACGTCGTTCCTCCAACGGATTTAATATCCGCGGCCGCTTTGATGTCGAATACGGCACCGGCAAGTTTTTTGTTATTTTCGCCGGTCTTTGTGATTGTAATCTGTCCGGTTTTTCGTGTGTTGGTTACATCTAGCGTTAAGGTTACAACACCTTCATCAGTTGCAGTAAATTCTTTCTCCCAGCCTCCTGTATAACCGGCAGGATTTTTTGTTTCCACAACCTTAAATTTTCCGTTTTCTGTATCCTCAGCGTGAAGACCAATTGCCTTGTAATTTTTCATTGAATCATCCCAAACTGTTTTGGTATATGATTCCCACTGTCCTCCCTTTAATTTATATACAGTAAATTCTGCACCTTTTAAGGTTTCTGCAGTTGTTGCATCCTTCTTTTCAATAACAAGGTCTACATTTTTGGTCTGGTGCATAACCATGTCAGCCGTGTAACCAAATTCTGATGTATTCCACGCGTGCCAATCCTTTGACTCTGTTTTACTTGAACCTTTCCAACCATTAAATATGGCATCACCACCAGTAAATGTAAAGTCTTTTGGATATGATTGCACTGTGGTAAGCCCCTTACCTGGACCATCCACATTTTGTATGGTTCCTCCATTATAAAAGACCATAGTCTGAGAATCGCCTTCATATGTGTAAGTAACCCATCCTTCCGGATTATCCGGAGATGTACCATCATCACTGTTGGAGCCTTTATGTGCGGACCAAATAGCTTCTGTTCTAGGATCGTATACCAGACGAGCATCAGCTTCTTTTGTAACATAAATACTGTCTACACCACTTTCAATATAAAAGCCCTGTGCATAATCAAGGTCGGTTAATGTAAAATGGCCTTTTACGTTTAATGGATTGCCGTCCGGATCATAATACGCAAACTTAACCTTAATCCATTTAAGTCCTTTGATATCAATAACCGGCGTGGCGCCACCCTTTGTGTTATCTTTTGCAACAATGACGGCATCAATATCTGCACCAACTTCATTTTTATATCCGCTGCTAATAACAGTATTTTGCCAGTCCAAAAACCAAATTCGCATCGTAACCGGCAATCCATTTGCGTTACCTACATTGGTATACTCTGCGTACATCTTTCCTTTTAAAGATTCATATGGTGTAAAAGATCTTGTATTGCCGTTGGCTCCGATATCTGCTAATGGCCACCATTGGGTAATTATTTTTGCATGTTTTTGACCCTTTGTGCAAAACGTATTATCCCACATTGTACCATCTGTACTTCCAAAAGATATCTTAGTATCTGCACCGATGATCGGAGCAAAATCGTATGAGCCATCAATCGTAGATTTGTCATCGACCATTTTTCCAACGCCTGAATTTACAACTGTTTTTAGCCCATCCATTCCTTCACTGGCCGCATATGTTTTTTCCGGAAGTGCAATTCCAGTCGCTATCAAGGCCGCCATAAGCAGCCCTGATAATACTTTTCTCCATCTTTTCACAGTTTTTTCCTCCTCTCTTTCTTCTCTTTACGGGACAATTTTGCGGTTCCAAAGGCCGTAATTGCCGCAAATCCAAGAGGCATCCAAACATTCGGATCAGCAAGACCTGTTTTCGGCGCGGTCGTCTGTGAAATAGCAGGAGAAGGTCCTTCTGGTTTTCCAGGTTCTTCTGCACCTTGTACGCGGAAAATCCAATTGATCATACTTTCGCGTTTTGCGTAAGCATTCTTTAATTCTGCTGGTAACTGTAAGGTGAACTGCACTCTGGAATTTCCACCTGTTTTCAAGGTTCCAAGACTGATTTCCTGATTCAAGGAAACAGCTTCAAGATCACCCTGATATAAGGTTTTTCCATTCTGTGTGATCGTCAGTTTAAACTGTTTCAAGAGATCCAGCTCATCTTCTGTCAAATTACTGGGCGTTTCCGTACGGAAGAAAAATTCCGCATCTGTTGCCGTCGTATTCGAAAGCTGGAAGCTGTCGCTGATAGTGTCCCCTGGCATGGCGGTCTGCAAATTCTGGAAGAAGTCTTCCGGTGCAGCCACCAGATTTCTTGCCGCACCTTCGTAGGTGACAGACATTGCTGTATATTTCTGGGTCACTTCGGTGACACTGTTATCTGTTTCATGTACACACTGTTCGATTTCTGTATCTCCCCATGGGGACTCGGAATCGAAATTTGGTGTGAAATTTGCAGCCTGTACTGCTTCTGCTGTAACGGTAAGCCCAAGTTCACGATCCGATGCTTTTGAACTCCAAACGGAAGGAATCGTTACTGACTGGAAGAAATCCGCGGACTCTCCATTTTTTAATGGCTGCGTATAATAATAATACTCGCCATGCTGTACCCAAGCATCAGATATACCAGCCAGCTCTTCATCGCTTAGGATATATTCTGTTTCGGGTTCAGCTTCGCTGTCGTGATCAACATCCGGTACTTCCGCATCACCCGGCTGATCCGTTGGTTCCGGTGTAATCGTTGCTTCTTTGTTCGGCGTTTCTGTCTGCACCGATTCTGAATAATTATCCGGTTCTGTTGGCGCTGGAGTCGTTGCTCCATCATCAACTGTAGCGGTTGGTTCCGGTGCTTCGCTTGTATAAGTCGTTTTGACCCGAATATAGCAAGTCTCTGCATAGTTTGTGATTCTGGGAATCTTTGAGACAGTCTGGGAAGGAAGGACGATTCCGTCTGCCGGGCCCTGATAGGATTTTTCAGAATCCCCGTCTTTTTCGTATTCCTGAATGCCAATGTTGACATCGCCGGTACTGATATGATTGGAAACTGTAACGCTGTCCTGATAATAAGCGTAAGTACCGCTCATCGTACATGCTACCGTGACCAGAATACCAGTTACTAAAACAAGTTTCCTTTTCATCACTGGCCACCTCCTCCAAATCGTTTCCAGGCTTCCTGATAGTTACTGTATTCATTCGTGCCATCGCTTGTCTGGACAGATTCTTCGTAGACAGTTACTTCCAGTTGCTCCTCTTCATAACCATCTGCAACAGTGAGTCCCGTAAACAGATAGGTTGTTGTTCCTCCAACTGGAACAACCTTTTTGTAGTAATAATATCCATCATTTCCCTTTACCCAATTAGTCGTATCAAGTCCTGTTATCGCCTTAATTGGTTCGCTACAAATCACATAGGCACGTACATAGCAAGGTACATCTCCTGTGTTTTTTGCCTGCACTTTTTTTACGATTGATCCACTCGGTGGAACCGGGGTCGGGATCGGAGGAAAAACTTCCGGCGGTATGATCTCATTATGTCCCATATTGATCACATTGACAATTTCTTCATGATCTGTCAAATAGGCAGAAGTTCCGGAGACTGCAGTGACGGCTGCAAGGAAACCGCAGCAACACATACCGGCAATCGACAGCATTCGTTTTTTCTTCTTTTTCATGCTGTTATCCCTTCTCTTTTTGGGCAGGCCGGATTTTTTCCAGCCTGCCATTATGTTAATACACCATTAAGATAATGTTGTGTCAGCTGCCTCTTCTGGCTCAGTCTGCACGTCATCTGCTGTGGTGTCCTCTGTATCATTCTGAACAGCGTTTCCATTTCCATCAACGATGGTAACTTCTTTATCGTTGGTCGAATCAGACTGCGGAGTTGTGATCTGTCCATCCTGACCCTGATTCTGCAGCTCATATTTCTTCCAAGCCGATGCAGCTTTCTGCGGAATAGTGGTTCCTTCTCCGGTGTTAAGCTCCTGAATAGCGTAGTAACGAACTGGCACATTCAGATCTTTTCCATCCAACTGTCCTTCGATGATATTTGCTGCGGTAAGACTGTTGAATACCGGATCAGTCGTCTTTCCCGGAGCCAGAATCTCATTGTAGCTGTAGGTGTATACCATGTTATCGCCAACACGTTTGTTGTACATCAGTGTCCATTTTTTCGATACGTTGTTCTGGGTGAACAGCTCAGTATCTTTTGCAACGCCTCCATTCAGGCGGTTTCCTGCAGCATCAACGGTGATAACTTTTGCGATCGGGATGGAAACGTCGATATAAACATATGCATCATTCTTACCTACGTTCTTGATCTGCGGGTCTTTTTTGATAACCTGAGTCGGAAGGATGTTGTTTGTTTTGCCGTCTGGATCAGGCGTATAATTTGGCTCCTGGCCTTCGATGTCTACTTTACCAACAGAAAATTTATTTGTTACGGAATCATGATCCGTCAGATATGCCATAGATGATCCAATGGCCATTGCTCCACAGAGTGCTGAAACTGCAAAAAATGTTACTACTTTTTTCTTTGTCATAACTTTAGTTCTCCTTGTTTTCGTTTTCTTTTTCTCTCTTTCTGATTTTTGGTATCAGACTTGTGCTCTGGAAAGCAAGAAATCAGAAGAATAAGAAGCAAGCAAAAGCCAACTCCCATAAACAGATGATTTTTGAACCATACCATACCATATCCAATCACCGGAATGTGGAATAGAACTTTTCCGCGGATATCTTCCGCTGAAATAGTTCCTGTGTCTGGATCTGTATTGGCATCCCCTTTGGTCTGATATCCATCTTCTGTTTTAGATAAGATCCGGTGGGTTACCAGATCGCCATGCCGCGAAAATGTGGCAACATCTCCGGGAAATACATCCCGATCGGCCGTATCAACTACAACTACTGATCCCGTCGGAATCATTGGTTCCATGGAGCCAGACAAAATAACATAACCCCTTAAATTGCGGCACTGATACCCTGCCATTCCCAGAATTACAATAATGAAAATCCATAAGAATGCATGGAAGATTTTTGATTTCATTGCTTTCCTCTCTCCTTTTTACTTTTTATTGCCATTTCTCCTGTGCAATGGCCCCACCTCCTAAAATTGGGTATAAAAAATGCACCGGAACATAAAATGTTCTGATGCATTCAAAAACCCACATTTTTTGTGTCAATCATTGACACGGATTCCAAAGCGGAAAAATGTCATACCTTGCTGTCTTCCTCTATCCACTTCTGGTGAGTATAATATAGCATAATGTTTATGGTATGCCTAGTACCCATTTTTTGCGGTTTAGTACCCATTTTTGCGATTTAGTACCCATTTTTTGCGATTTAGTACCCATTTTTTCCCTACAATGTCACTTATAGTCATCGCAGGATAGCTGTACTTTTGAAATATGGATTTTGCGTGAGAACTCAGAATTTATTATTTGAGAATTTTAAAAAACGTGTTATAATAAACTGATCAGATTAGAACGTGATAGGGATAGTCTGGTGGTTGTTCCTTTTCGGAAGCGGAAAGGAGGTAGCGCCCATGAACACAATGGAAGTTTTTAAGATATGGATGAATTTGACCTTACCCCAGAGGAAGAAGAAGAAATGAGATCTCGCTTCTGGGAAATTGTAAAAAAATATAGATCTACTGAGAATGATCCAGAACTTACTCCGGAATCTAACACCTTTGATTTAGAATCATAAAGTCAGCAATTTATAATTTTCGGAATATTGCTTTTCTGGTTTACATATGCTATAATGCCAGTAGGCAATGGAATAAATACTTGCATATTCAACGAAAACCCCAGAGAGTCGCATTCTCTGGGGTTTTCTATTCCGTAAAGTGGTTTAATCTTTTAGGCTGGTTGCCTTATTCATCTCCATCCAGCCATTTGCAAATATAGTAGGCTACTACACTTGCCATGATAGAAAGAATAAATGAAATAAATACTTCTTGCATATTCACGCCCCCTTTCCTGGCCTAGTATAGGGGAGGCAACGCCGTTCATTATAACATACTTTAAATCTATATGCTATCTTTTTTAGCAAGTGATACGCAAAAATCCCTTGATATTTCACCTCCGGGGTTTTTCTATGCCGTTTGAACCGGGTGGCTTAATAAGCTCTCCTCTCTATGTATTTCGGTACGTGTATCGTTCCGATATATATAGAATTGTAAAAAAACAAAAATATAATTTTCACGTACGAAAAAAAGTGCAAATAAAAAAACTACGGCGGATATGTAATCACCGTAGTTTTTTTATTTGCACTTTACACTATCTTTTTTCAATCAAATTCCCCATAATTGACGTAGAGGGAGTTTGATCAATTTTTATAAAATTTTAGCGAATAAAATAATTTGTAACCAGATTATAATCATTCTCAGTCATACCAAGAACTGTATCCATTCCAATATTATCTGTTTCCCAAGTTCCCAGCGCATCTGTTTTATGATTTCCAAAAGAAAAAATCGCTGAAAAATTAATATAATATTTTCCTGCATAAGATTTTGGCTGACTATACATTACAGCAATAAAGCCATGAGAATTGTGATCGTCCATCTGGTTTGCTTTATGGCCAGGAGAAGACATCCACAAATTAAAAATCTGCTGTGCAAGATCGTCTTTATCTGTGAATGTTATATCTCCGCCACAGCCATTTTGTCCACCAGCGTGCAATGCCATATTATCTGGTGTTCCATATCCCGGCTCTGTAATTGATTTCATCATATGATAACCCGCCACGGCAATACTTCTCGAACGAGGAACCATATCATCCCAAACCATAGCTACATGCCCCTCTTTTACACGCTCCTCATTTACCAGCTCAAAGATCTTCCGGGAAACTTCCTGATCATACACTGTCATATCCAGAGCTTCTTCATTGGTATACGGAATATTGATTTTAATTTCAACGTATCTTCCAACGACTCCAGTATTTGGATTAGCTCCTTCTGCGTTGGCTGAAATGATTACTTTCTGCATTCCATTTTTTTTATGAACTGTTACCAGTCCATTCTGATCAACGCTTGCCACTTCTGGATCAGAGGATATCCATGTTACTGTCTTATTGGTCGTATTCTCTGGATACACGGTCGCATTAAGCTGCAGCGTCTGACCAACTTCTATCATTTCCAAACCTGTATTTGGCGTGATCTCAACATTTGTTGCATAAACGGTTGGCTCCGGTGTTGGCGTTGGTGTCTCGGTTGGTGTAGGTGTTTCGGTCGGTTTCGGGGTATCTGTTGGTTTTGGTGTTGTGGTCGGCGTTGGTGTCTCTGTTGGTTTCGGAGTTGTGGTCGGTTTCGGTGCCTCGGTCGGAGTCGGGGTTGTGGTTGGTTTTGGCGTTCCAGTCGGTTTTGGCGTTGTGGTTGGCTCCGGAGCCGGTTTCGTTGTTAATGCTCCATCTTTACCGTAATAATTTCCGTTTATCGTCTGATCCGTTACCATTTTACTGTCAGAACCGAAATAATAGGTTTTTCCATTAATCTTCATCTGCATGTCATGGCACGCACCACCCCAGCTACGCAGATAATATTTGGCTCCGTTCACCTCTTTCCAGCAGCTTGACAGCATATCACCACTTTCATCAACAAAATACAGGTTTCCCTTATATGTAAAGCTGGTACTCACTGCCATCGTGCTGTCTTCCAGGAACCAATACCATTTTCCGCCGATCTTCAACCATTCGTTCTGATATGCAGCACAGTTATCGTGCAAATAATATTTCTTTCCGCCAGAAGTTATCCAGCAGTTTTTATAAGCACCACCCCAGCTACGGAAGAAATAGGTTTTTCCGCCATCCTTGAAAGATTCATTTGCTTTCATAGTTCCATCCGCATTCAGATAATACCAATTTCCGTCCCAGGTCTGCCAGCCGGTTGCCATCTTTCCGTTTTTCGCCAGCTTCCACTGACCGTCCAGAACAACCCACTGCGTATTGGTTACTTCTGCAGCACTGTTAAACGTATACGAACGGCCATTGATCTTTGCTGATCTGTTTTTGTAAGCACCGCCCCAACTGCAGAGATAACGAATTTTTCCTGTATCGTCCAATCTCCACTCATTGCATCTCATGCTTCCATCTGCATTCAGATAATATTTATTTCCGTCCCAGGTCTGCCAGCCGGTTGCCATCTTTCCGTTTTTGACCAACTTCCACTGACCATCCAGAACAACCCACTGCATATTGGTTACTTCCGCAGCGCTGTTAAACGTATACGAACGGTCATTGATCTTTGCTGATCTGTTCTTGTAAGCACCGCCCCAACTGCAGAGATAACGGATTTTTCCTGTATCGTCCAGTCTCCACTCATTGCATCTCATGCTTCCATCTGTATTCAGATAATATTTATTTCCATCCCAAGTCTGCCAGCCGGTTGCCATTTTTCCATCTTTTGCCAGATACCATTTTCCGCCTTTTACGATCCACTGAGATCCCTGCATCTTGCTGTTGTCATCAAACGTATAGCTTCTTCCATCAATTCTCGCCTTGCAGCTCTTATAAGCGCCGCCCCAGCTCCGGAAGTAATAGATCGATCCATCCGTATCAATCATCCACTCATTTGCTTTCATGGTTCCATCTGCATTCAAATAATAACGTTTTCCATCCCAGGTCTGCCAGCCGGTCTGTTTTGTCCCGTCTTTGTAAAAATACCAATTCCCAGATTCTTTGACCCAACCGGTCTGAACTGCAGCTTCTACCGTCTGCGCGGCTGTTGCTGGGAACAGATCATTTGCGGCCGGTGCGCCTACTGCAAGGCTCAGGCCAAGAACTACCATCGCTAATTTTTTTCTCATATTCTTTATCCTTTCTCTCCGTGTCAATGATTGACACGGATTTCATTTTCTTGTTTTTGTGTTAATTTTCGACATAAGGTGATGATTCCGGTATATGATCCAGCAGCTCGTCTACGTAGACAATCCGTTTTCCAAGTTTTACAGCCCCATCCAGTTCGGATTGTCTCATGACGCTGCTTCCGATCGGATGCATACCCGGATCACAAAGAATCAGATACAAATTACCTTTGAAGTCTTCGACCACATCACCATCTGCCCGATAACCAACAAATTCGTTTTCGATCGGAATCTCTTCCGGATGATCTTTGTAAAATTCATCCAGTTCGCTCCAATCAAGGGATGAAAGATCAAAATCCGGAAAGCGAATTTTAATGACATCCTTAAAATGTTCCATTCTGCTGTCCACGTTGTTTCCTCCCTCTCTCTCATTCTCTTTCATGTTAATACCATTTTACCTTTCCCCACTTGTAATTACAAGCGGATTTTTTGCTACTTCATGGATTGCATTTATTATTTGCTAGAGATCTTTCACTCTTTTGTTTCTTCTTCTGGTGCATTAATCGTTACTGTAATATGGCTTCCGCTGCTTAAAGATCCTTCTAACGATGATTTTAAGCTTTGTAAAATCTCCAAAGCACTTTTATTCGTTCCGTAGATGCCCGTATTTGCCGTTTCCTGCCCTTTTTCTGAATCATAGGACAAATTTACGTTCAAGCCATTTCCGGTCGTTGCTGCCCCGCTGAAAGCGCTGGAAAGAGATGTTTTGCTCGTACAATGAATCATAAGATTTCCCGTCAGGAATTTACACCCTGAAAAAGCATTTCCCAAGCTCGTACAGGAAGATGGAATATCCCCCTCTAATGTTTCCAGCGCAACACAACCGGAAAAGCTACTATCCATCTTTTCTGCCGATGATGGGATTTCTGCTGTCTTCAAATTCACATCTCCTTCGCAGATGTTGGAAATATCCTTTGCGCTATCCGGAATCTGAACCTCTGCTAAGACAGTGCAGCCAGAATACATGGCCTGCATATTTTCGAGTTTTACACAAGCATTTGTATCAACTCCGCGGATCAGCGCGGTATCGCCGTAAAAAGCTCTGGATGCCAATTTAATATTTCCCGGCAATTCTGTACTTTCTTCGAGGGAAGTGCAGCCCTCTGCACAAGAGGTGATATCTTCCAGCCCAACAGCTCCAGAAAGATCCGGCATACTCTGCATACTTGTACATCCCTTAAAGGTTTCCACCATACTTTTTACGGTATCTGGAATCCGACACAAGGTTTCTATGTAATCCGTATTATTTGAAAACCAATAATCTAAACTCTCAGGTTCTGCATTCGGGTCGATCCAGGTTAATCTCTGTACCGTATCATCTTTCCAAGGCAATGCCCCTGATTTGTAAGTGCGGACACTTCCTGTTCCTACGATCTCAAGATCTCCGTTGGTATACAGAATCCCTTCTACATCGTCGGGATTGTTTCGCCCTATTTTGTACCGGCAGCTCTCTTCTCTTTCAATCAGAACTGTAATCTCAGCACTGATTTTTTTCGTATCCGTAGAAGAAACCGTTACCGTAACACTATGCCCATGCTCGGGGACGCTTTTCGGAGATACAGTATATTCCTCACTATCCAACAATTTTTCTGTATTGCCATCCGAAGCATAGACAGAAAAGCTCTTTGCTGACAACGTGCTACCAGCTGTATAGCTGTCTTTCGCTGTTTCAATTCGAATTGTCTTTGCCTTAAACTCAAGCGGTTCTTTATGATACAAAAAATGTGCTGCAAGAAAAAATGCAATTACTACAGCCACTAAAATCACGACTGCAATTATCAAAAATTTTTTCCATGGTTTCTTTGTATCCACAGATGGCTGTTTTCTTTTACGCTGCGTTTGTGCTGTGCTGTTTGTCTTTGATTTCTTTTTCCCTGGCATCTTCTTTTCCTCTCTTTCACTATGCCTGATCTGCACTGAAATCATGATTGACTTTTGCCTGATAATAGTTGTTAATCGTCAACGGTGCATTATAAAGTGCCGTCAATAGATACGACTTGATATTGGTGATGTGACTCGTCGTATTATTAAGACTCTCCAAGACATACCGAATATGACTCATATCCAAATTCAGAAAAACGCTTTTGACAACACTCACAGGTTTTTTCTCTCCTGCGATACGAATTGTTTTGTTTTCACTGTCCTGTAGCATAAGTGTCTCAACCATCAAATTTACCAGATCGTCTACTTTTCCCTTTTCTGCTGCTGAAAAAGTGGCATAACCAATATTGTTCCGTATCATGTCACGGTAAGTTTCCATCACATCTATCT
>UMHV01043120.1_pt1 | contig 12364 bp, 6 predicted proteins | sample 1965621 | NCBI WGS metagenome assembly UMHV01 (sample SAMEA4836108, study PRJEB28245) | human gut metagenome | biome: gut microbiome; material: fecal sample | place: Denmark | collected 2008 | reverse complement strand
ACCTTCTCCAAATTCCTTGCCACCATCAAAACAGATGTTCCCATTCAGCTCGACATGAATTCGCTCGTCCGCGAAGAGCCGAACGAAGAAGAACTCCACAAGATTTTCGAGGAGTTGGAATTCCGCACACTCATCGACCGGGTACTCAAAAAGGGAAGCGGCAATTCGTCCTCCCCTACTCCAACCTCTCCGGTACCCGACCTCTTTGCCGGGACTCTGTTTGCCCAGCCGCAAACCTCCACTCCCGAAAACAGCGCCCCGATTCAAGGCGATTTGTTTGCAAATTTTGCGGGCGAGGGGACGGGCGTTTCTGAAAATTCAAATCTGACGCGGTTAGAAATGCTCGATGTAGACTATCAACTCATTGATACAGAATATAAAAGAGCAGAAATTATTCAAAAGTTACTTACAAGCGAAATTCTCTCAATAGATACCGAGACTACCGGAACCGAGCCAATGGACGCCGAACTTGTAGGAATGAGCTTCAGCGATGCCGAAAACCGTGCATACTACGTACCCGTTCCCGCCGAACGAGAGGAAGTCTTAAAAATTGTAAACGAATTCCGTCCCCTCTTCGAAAACGAGAAATCCATGAAGGTGGGACAAAATATCAAGTACGATATGATTATCCTCCAAAATTACGGCGTCCAGGTGAAAGGCAAACTTTTCGACACCATGCTTGCCCACTACGTGCTTCAACCCGAACTGCGACACAACATGGACTATCTGGCGGAAATCTACCTGCACTACCAGACCATCCACATCGATGAGCTAATTGGAGCGCGAGGCAAAAACCAAAAGAACATGCGCGACCTTCCGCCCGAAGATGTCTACCGTTATGCCTGCGAGGATGCGGACGTCACCCTCAAACTGAAAAACGTGCTGGAAAAGGAACTGAAGGAGCAAGGTGCCGAACATCTGTTCTACGAAATAGAAATGCCGCTCGTGCCCGTACTTGTCAATATAGAGAGCAACGGAGTGCTGCTCGACACGGAAGCCTTGAAGCAATCGTCCCAACACTTCACCGTCCGTCTGCAGGAGATTGAGAAGGAAATCTACGAGATGGCTGGCGAAACATTCAACATCAGCTCCGCCAAGCAGGTAGGCGAAGTGCTCTTCGACAAGCTGAAAATCGTGGAGAAGGCCAAAAAGACCAAGACCGGACAATACGTCACTTCCGAAGAGGTGCTGCAGAGCTACCGCAGCAAGCACGACATCATCGGAAAGATACTGGAATACCGTGGACTGAAGAAGCTGCTGAGCACCTATATAGATGCCCTACCCCAGCTCATCAACCCGCGCACGGGACGCATCCACACCTCCTTCAACCAGGCGGTGACCGCTACCGGACGCCTCAGCTCCAGCAATCCCAACCTGCAGAACATCCCCATCCGCGACGAAGACGGAAAGGAAATCCGCAAGGCGTTCATCCCCGACACCGGCTGCGAGTTCTTCTCTGCCGACTACTCGCAGATAGAGCTGCGCATCATGGCACACCTCAGCGAAGATAAGAACATGATAGACGCCTTCCTCAGCGGACACGACATCCACGCCGCCACCGCTGCCAAGATATATAAGATAGACATAAACGACGTAACCGCCGACATGCGCCGCAAGGCAAAAACGGCAAACTTCGGCATCATCTACGGCATCTCCGTCTTCGGGCTTGCCGAACGCATGGGCGTTTCCCGCCAAGAAGCCAAAGAGCTGATAGACGGCTACTTTGAAACCTACCCGCAAGTGAAGGAGTATATGGACAAAAGCATCCGGGTGGCACGCGAGCAAGGTTACGTGGAAACCATCTTCCACCGCAAGCGCTTCCTGCCGGACATCAACTCAAGAAACGGGGTGGTACGGGGCTATGCCGAACGGAATGCCATCAACGCCCCCATCCAGGGAAGTGCCGCCGACATCATAAAAGTAGCGATGGCACACATCTATCAGCGCTTCCAAGCTTACAATCTGAAAGCAAAGATGATTTTGCAGGTCCATGACGAACTAAATTTCAGCGTTCCAGAGGCTGAAAAGGAACTTGTACAGAAAATCGTAATCGAAGAGATGGAGCAGGCATATCGCATGCTCGTACCCCTGAAAGCCGATTGTGGGTGGGGAAACAACTGGTTGCAGGCACACTAAACCACCCAATAACTTTATTTAACTTACAATCAGAAAGCAACAGAAGCAATCCTTTCAAAATACAGTTTGCTCATCAGAATATCCGGCAACCGCGCTGCCGGATATTTTTTATTCACCAATCTTGCCAAAAAGAAAGCATACCGAAGCCCCCACTACTGACATATTGATAAAATTTAATCCGATATTTATATTTATGTCAATTTAATACGTACCTTTGCAGCGAAATCAATGACATATTGATAGAAAATAGAAAGTTAAACTAAAAAATACATAAAACCATGAAAGCAAAAGTATCTTTAAAAACAGTGATTGTTTCAGTACTTCTCTTAGTTTGCGGATTAAATGCCTCAGCCGACAATAAGAGCAACCTCATTTACAATTCGGAAGAAGTAAATGGCATGAAGGTGGCAGAGACCGTATACAAGATGGACGGAAACACGCTCGCCAACTATATGAAGTACAATTATAAGTACGACGACCAGAACCGCATGACAGAAAGCGAAGCCCTGAAATGGAACAGCACCAAGAATACATGGGGCAACGACATGTGCATCCGCTATGCATACCAGGGCAAGACGGTGACTACCACGTACTATAAATGGAACAGCAAGAAAGGCGAATACATACTGGTTCCCGAGATGACAGTAATCATGGACAACCCTAACATGTAATTGATAAACTCTCTCTTAAAGTAAGAAATCTTATTCCTAACAACAATAACCGAAACCTTTCATAAAAGAGCCGGAATGATTCGCACATTCCGACTCTTTTATTATATCTTGAAAAACAAATCCTTTCCGTCAGATACCAATAACCTTACACGATTAGTATCCTGGATTGTTTTCTATAATGGCACTGTTTGTATCAATCTCACTTTGGGGAAGCGGCCAAAGTTCATCCTTTCCTTCGATATACTTCATCGTGTTATACACACGGAGATTCAGTGCTTTCCCATCCCAAGAACTACCTTCTGAATATGCCGGATGCCAGTTGTCATCAAATGAAGGCTTGGCATTGGACATAAGCCCTTTTTGATTGGGAGCATAAATCTTACCTGTCATCACTGTAGAAGCCATACCCCAACGACGGAGATCAAACCAACGAAAACCTTCATTACAAAGTTCAACAGTACGTTCGTAACGTAATGCCTTTCGGAGTCCGCTCTGCGAAGTAACTACCACATCGGGCATTCCTACACGATTACGAATTATATTGATGTCCGTTCGTGCTAACTCCAGATTGCCATCAGCCATTTCAATATTGGCTTCTGCCTCTATTAGATAAACCTCTGCTAAACGCATCAAGCCGCAATTAAGATCACTGGTTTCATGGTTGGAGATTGCAGCTCTTTCCAACTCGGCTATATCCAAATATTTCCTCCAGAGATATCCAGCAGGACCTTTAGTGCCATTGGCACCGTATACGCCCTTGGTACCCTGTGACTCCATGTTTGTCACGTCCTTGCCCGTGCTATAGTCGTGAATCTTTTTACTGGTAGTGGAAGTCTGGAATTCCAGATTGAATATGCGTGAACCAGGTCGCAAACAGAAAAGATCCAGACGAGGGTCCCGGTTTTGCCAAGGGTTCTGCCAGTCATACAGAGAAGATTCCGTAATCGATTTGCCATCCTTGCATTGAAACATATCAACAAATGTTTGTGTAGGACCAAAATAGGCGCATCCTCCCAGTGTACGTGGAGCCATGTAATATGCCTCCTTGGTTTTATTACTGGATATTACCGCATCATACTGCACGGACCAGAGCCACTCATTGCTTGCCTCACCGTCATAACCAAACAGAGCCGTCTGACCGGTTGGCTCTCCTGCCTCATGACTTTCTCCACAATACTGTGTATTGATGGATTCCAATTCAAAGCCTGCCTCCTTAGCCAAATTCAAGGCTTGTTTGGCCGAACTGGCAGCCAAGTCATACTTTTTCCAATTCAAGGCAATACGGGCACGTAACGCATACGCTGCTACCCGTCCGATGCGTGCACTGCCATAGCTTTCTGCTTTATGGCGGAGTGGAAGGTTAGCCAAACACTCGTCGCTAAGATCCGAAAGCAGATTCTCTACAATGGTCTCTCTCGGTGTACGTGGGGTCTGGCTGTCATTTATACCCGCTGTGTGGACCACATACGGCAAGTCTCCATAGTGCTGGCAAGCTTGATCATAACAGAATGCCCGTATGCACAGCAGCTCTGCCCGTATACTCTCTATATCCGTATCAGAGGCTGTGCCATGCAGATTATCCAGCGCATCGAGAAGCTGGTTGATACGTGCCACGGTCTTATACACGCAATTATAAAGCTTGTTTGCCACCGCGTTTTCAGCAGAAGCTCCGGAGGTGATTAATTCCGTATACATAGCCGTGTTGACACGTGTAGCACCAATATCTGTAATATTGTCTGTCACCTTCCACCAGGTGGTGGTGCTGGCACTATAAGCTGTCAGAGATGAGTAAACAGCGTTCAAACCGAAATTCGCCTCTTCCATACTCGAAGGATAAGAGGAAGAAGACGGTGAAGTGAGTGGTTCAAGGTCGAGTGAACAAGCACCGAGACCTAATAGAGACAGCGAAAGGAGTGCTGTATAAATATTGTTTCGTTTCATATCATTTTTTCTTTTTATGTCTTCTTGAATACAGACGGTTTCCCTATTCCGGCTAATCAGAATTTGATGTCAACGCCAAAAGTGAAGGCTTTCGTCTGGGGATAATTGTTTGCCGCACCCAGAGATACCCCATCTGTTGCTGATGCGTTATAGTTGACTTCGGGGTCATAGCCATCCCAAAAGTCAGTAAAAGTCAAGAGATTCTCAGCATTGGCATAAATGTAGGCAGACTTCAGTCCGATGGCTTTCATCCACTTGGAGGGCAGGTCGTAACCCAGCTGCAGGTTCTTCAGACGCAGGTAAGCGGCACTCTTCATCCAGAAGGATGATGTATAGGTGTTGTTACTGCTCTTATAAGAGAGGCGAGGCGTGGATGCATCATGATTCTGCTCCGTCCAATAGTCAAGGTGTTCCTTGCGGTAGGTTCCTCCCTGATAGCAAGGCATCACGTAGTAGGAATTGAGATAACCGTCGGCCTTGCCAACTCCTTGCAAGAAAGCCGAAAGACGAATTCCTTTGTATCCCACTCCTAAATTAAAGCTATAACTATAGCGTGGAACTGTACTTCCGATAATCGTCTTGTCATCTGTAGTAATTTTGTTGTCTCCGCTGACATTCCGGTATTTCAGGTCACCGGGATATACGGTTGTACCGAATTGGGGACAGTTGGCATTGATTTCGTCCGCTTCTTCTTGTGAATTGATGAAACCGTCGCATATCAATCCGTAAATGGAGTTAATGGAAGACCCCTCTTGGTTACGAATATCACCGCTTGTGCTGCTTGTGCCCCGCATGTCGGTGATGGTGTTTTTCACGTCGCTCAGCGTAAGGGCGGCATCCAGCGAAAAGTCCCTCGTCAGCTTCTTGCTGTAGCCTACGCTTAGCTCCCATCCCTGGTTTCTTACCTTGCCGGCATTCTGGAAGGGAGCACCCATACCAATGTGGTTGGGGATGTCCAGCTTCATCAGGATACCATCCGTTATCTTCCTATACCAGTCGGCAGTGATGTTGATACAGCCGAACAGTGAAAGATCTATGCCTAAGTCAGTCATGGTAGAAGTCTCCCATGTAAGGTCCCTATTGGAGAGCGAGGTAACAGCAGAGGTCGTGTAAAGATTACCTCCCATAGATATAGAGCCCGTAGAGAGTTGCTGAGTAGTGGGATAATAGGAACTTCCGATATTCTGGTTGCCCAGTTTGCCCCAAGAGGCACGTAATTTCAGATTATCCACTCTATCGCGTATAGATTCCATAAAGGGTTCCTCGCTGATGCGCCATGCTGCAGAGAATGAAGGGAACACGCCATATCGGTTACCCTCTGCAAATCTGGAAGAACCGTCGGTACGGATATTGGCCTCCACAAGGTAGCGTTCCTTGTAGTTGTAATTCAAGCGGCCAAAGAAGGAGTTGATGGCCCATTGGTACTCCCCTCCTCCATTGTTCATGTTCTCAATGTTACCGGCATCAATTTGGTCATATTGAGGGAAGTTGAATACTTGACGATAGGCAGAAAGAGTCTTTTCTGTATAGGTCTGACACTCCATACCTGCCATTACTTTGAAGTAGTGGTCATCCAGCTGTTTCCCATAGTTGGTCAGTGCCTGTGTGTTCCAGTAGAAGTAACGATAGGCCGATTCTGTAAGCGAGTTGTAGGTTTCGCCGCTCTTGAAGCTGGTAGTACCTTCCGGGTCACCATACGTGGTGACAGAATTCTTATAGTTATGGTTATTCTTGGTGATATAACGTGGAGTGGCTTGAACTGACACATTCCATCCATCGAGAATCTTATAGGTCAGAGCCATCGCCATGGTAGCACGGATAACATTGTTTTTCACAATACCGCCTTCACGCAACAACAGCACGGGGTTATTGCCCATCAGACCATTTGCCCCATTATAAAGACCAGTAGTAAATTGATTGACAATGTTCGGGGTTCGGGTGTTCATATAATTGAAGGCATGTCCTTCGTAGGGAGAACTATTTTTATTGGCATTGCTTACTTGTATGTCAAACTTCATGTCCAGACGGTCGCTAAGCTTGATGTCCATATTGTTGCGTACAGAGATTTTACGGTAAGAGGAATTGACCACTATACCCGTCTGGTCCAGATACCCTATAGAAGTAAGTGTCTTGATACGTTCTGATGAAGAAGTCAGAGTAAGCGTATGCCCATGGTTGAATCCGTTTTCTGTAAGAATCAAGTCCTGCCAGTCTGTATTAGGATAGATGTCCGGGTCAGTAGCCATGCCAGCCACATATTCCCTTATATATTCATCACTATAGGGCAGGTCGGATCCGTCGTTACCTGCTGCCACATTTTCCAATTGCATATATTCCAATGCATCCACTTTTTGAGGAAGCATCGTTGCGCCTTGGAATCCAAAATATCCTTTATAGGATATGCTGAACTTGTCTTGACTGCCACCCCGTTTGGTAGTCACCAGAATGACACCATTGGCAGCACGTGAGCCATAGATGGATGCAGATGCAGCATCTTTCAAGACGGACACTGACTCGATGATGTTAGGATCCACTTCATCTATGGTTCCTTCTACGCCATCGACCAACACCAACGGGGCGGCACTATCACCACCGAAGGTTCCGATACCACGTATACGTATATGACCGCCATTGCCGCCTGGCTCACCGCTCTGTGTAGTGACAGTTACACCTGCAGCCATGCCTTGCAGAGCCGAAGATACGTTTGATACTCGACGGCTTGCAAGCTTCTCGCTGTTAAGCGAAGAAACCGAGCCTGACAGATTAACCTTCTTGTTAGTGCTATAACCTACCACTACCACGTCGTTAAGCAATTGTGAGTCTTCATCCAGTACCACATGAATGAAGTTCTCCCCTGCAGTCTTCAGCTTGAGGGTACGGAAGCCGATGTAGGATACGATGAGTTCCGCGTCTTCGATGGTTTCAAAATTGAAGTTGCCGTCCACATCGGTAATGGTTTTCTCGGGAGAATGGGTCACTTGAATTGTAGCACCGGGAAGTGGATTATTGAACCGGTCCACCACTTTACCTTTGACGGGTTTCAGTGAAGCTGCGACTACATTCAACGAAACAAGCAGCCCACATACACACACAAAGGATTTAATCATTCTTGTTTTCATTAGTTTCTATGATGATTTTAATTTCGGCTGCAAAAGAATGGATGCTGTATTACAGACTTGTGTCACTTCTGTGATTTTGATATGACACCGGATGAGAGCCCGACATATGTAACTTGAACGTAACCCCATAGAAACGACGAAGTAATTTCACTCACCTATTTTTGCTCTCAATTCAAACAACAAATAATTGAAAGAGAAAAGCAATGAACAAAAAGAACATTTTTTACGCCGCATTGCTGCTTATGGCAATAGGGGCAGAAGCTAAAGAGATTAAAGGCAAAGTCATGGCCGACGGCAAGGGGCTGGCCAAAGTTGTAGTAACCGATGGCACCGCATTCGCTCTTACCAGTGAAGACGGAAGCTATATGATTGATGCTGATGAGAAGGCCCACTTTATCTATGTAGTGACACCTTCAGGCTATATGGCTCCTTGCAACGGGGGTACTCCCGTCTTCTATAAGACTCTGAACGAGAACAGCCACGATTTCCAGCTCCATCGCTGGGGAACAGTAGGAGGCAAATACGCCATGATGGCAGCAGCCGATACACAACCGCGCGGAGAGAACGCATTCCATCGGCTTGAAACGGAAGCTTTCCCCGACCTCAAGCAAGTGGGCTTTGAATATATGAGCCAGAATATTCCTGCTTTCGCCATCTTCTTGGGCGACATCTTATGGGATAACCTGGAAATGTTTCCCCACATCAAGCAAGAGATAGCAAAGATCCAAATTCCCATCTATCCGGTTATCGGCAACCACGACCACGACAAGGAGGTGAGCGACGATGATGCCAGTGCACATCTTTATCGGCATTTCTTTGGACCCACTTACTATGCGTTCAATGCTGGAAAAGACTATTATATCGTTTTGGACAATATCCTTTATAAAGGAAACAAGAAGTATGAAGTGGGGCTCAATGATCAGCAGCTCAATTGGGTGAAGAGCTATCTGCAGTACGTCCCCAAAGGGGCTCATCTGTTTGTTTGCATGCATGCTCCGGCATACTTCTATAACGAGAACTACAAGTTGGGACGCGTAGCCGAGTTACTCGACCTTTTCGAGGGTTATAAGGTAGATATTCTCAGTGGTCACACTCATGTACAATGCAACACACAAATCAGAAACAACATTCGTGAGTACAATATCGCCTCCATCGGAGGCGCGTGGTGGTTATGGGACGGCATCTATAGCAAAGACGGTACCCCTATTGGCTACCAAGTATTCGAATCCGGCAAGAACGGAATTGCAAATTATTTCAAGTCATTAGGACATGACCGTGACTATCAGTTCCGTTACTATCCCGTGGGTACAGTACCCGGCCATGAAGACGAACTCTGCGTCAAGGTATGGAATTGGGATAACCGCTGGAAAGTGGAATACTACGAAGACGGGAAGTTGAAAGGCGAAATGAAGCAGTATAAAGGCATGGATCCTGATTATGATTTCTTCCTGCAGCGCAAAGCTGTCACAGAGGGAAAGGATATGAAGGAACGTGGTCGCCAAGCTAACAAGAATGCTTATTTCTTTTTCTCTACAAAACCGAGCGATAAAGCAAAGAAAATAAAAATCGTGGTGACTGACGCCAACGGGAAAAGCTACGAGCAGTCTTTGGAACATTAAGTAAACAGACAGATAGTAATCGGTACCTGATTATGAGCCATTCCCTGCTCCTCGTTATTCAGCTATCGGTTATTATTCGTACCTTTACCCGAAAAAGGAATGCCACATGATACCCAAGCCCCTCATTACCTACATCGAGACAGCAATCATCCCCCGTTACAAGGAGTTTGACAAAGCACACAACCTCTCACACGTCCGCACCGTCATCGAAGAAAGCCTTGCCCTCGCCCGGCAATATCCCGAAGCGGACGAACGCCTGGCATACGTCATTGCCGCCTACCATGACACGGGACTGTGCCGCGACCGCGCCACCCACCACCTTGTCTCCGGCGAGATACTGATGGCGGACTCTACCCTGCGGCAATGGTTCTCCGACACGGAAATCCTCCTCATGAAAGAAGCCGTAGAAGACCACCGCGCCTCTACAGACCACGAACCTCGTAGCATCTACGGCAAGATTGTTGCCGAAGCGGACCGTATCATCGACCCGGACATCACCCTGCGCCGCACCGTGCAGTACGGATTGAAACAGAATCCTGCCGCCGACAAGGAGTGGCACTACCAGCGGTTCCATCAGCATCTCATGGCAAAATATGCACCCGGCGGTTATCTGAAGCTCTGGTTTCCCGAGGGCAAGAATGCGGAACAGCTGAAGAAGCTCCAAGCCATTATCGCAGACGAAGGACAGCTGCGGCAAGTTTTCAACCGAATATTCGAGGAGGAAAAGTAATAGCGGTATCAATGAAGCATATGCCCCATTTCATTTCCGACTATGGAAACGGTTTGTTTCCTATAATGGAACAGAGTGTTCTCTATAAGGAAACAAAGTGTTTCCTATAACGGAACAAATCGTTTTATCCCGTCGAAACAAGTCGTTTCATACAAGAGAAACAATCTGTTCCGACGGGGTGTAACAAAGTGTTCAGTACTGTGAACTAATACAATAGCTCTATTTAGAAGGTCTCACAAGATAAGTATCCGCCTCCATAAGTATAAAGACTTATGGGCGTGCCAACATGAGGAAATCATAAAACTCACAGATGGACTGGCCTTCGGTTTCTGATTCGAAGACAAAGAAGAGCGGCTGCTTTCCCTTATGCAGCTTTGCCGGAATAGAGAGCGGAGCATAGAACTCTCTGCAAGTGCTGCCAGCCTTCACATCCACAAGTCCTATCTCTACACCGCCTTTTGTTGTCCAAGGGCTACCCAGCATGATGCGGATGCGTCCGTCGGTATCTTCAGCCTTCAACCTTAACTGCATCTGCAAAGACTTATCTCGCGGAACGGCATTCATATTCAAGTATTTATATCCTACAATCGACCCACTTGTATTATTCACCACCGGAGCGAACGGGATTTTGTGGTTGTTATCGCCGGCATAGGGATTATTATCCCGGTACACAGGCCGGATGTAAGACCCCGTGTAGACATAATGGGGATAGACCTCTTTGATACCTCCGGGATTGGTGTGCCAACAAGCCAACCCGGCCGAGATGCGCTGCATAGGATTGAGCCCTTCAAGAAGGAAACCCTCAGAGTTGAATTCCCCGCGCGAAATCACGACTTTCCCACCTTTTCCTTTTTCCACCTTTACATCAATGGCCGACACCATAGCCTGGCGTGCATAGCAATCAGTACCTATCTGGCGATGATAGAACACGTACCATTGCCCTCCTATCTTGCAGATACTGCCATGCGTATTTCCACCGGGCATGGCCGAAGCTATCACATTGCCTTTTTCATCATACTCGCGCGCACGGGCATCGATGATTGTTCCGCCATAGGTCCAGGGACCCAGAGGATGCTCGCTATAAGCGTATGCCAGCGTATAGTTGCTGGCGTTCGGCAAGCCATCTTCACCCTCAGCGGTAGTACGGCTATAGATAAACACATACTTATCCTCAATCTTGCGGATGGAGGATGCCTCAAAGAAGCGGAATATACCTTCCTGCCGATAGCCTGAAATCATGTTCTCCACCACTTCGGTACCCGGCTTTACCGTGCACATGGTAGCAGGGTCCAACTCCGCGCCATGCGAAATGCCAAATCCCCAATAACCATACACACGTCCATCATCATCGACAAACACTGCGGGGTCGAATCCCAAACAACCGAAAGTCTCGCGAGGACGTTCCTTGTTCCAATTGCATACTGTAAACGGACCATCGGGACGGTCGCTTTTGGCAATCATGGAATTGCGTCCACTACCTTGATTATTCGGAAAGAGGTAATAAGTTTTCTTACCATCGGTATCGGTAGTTACTGTCACGTCAGGGGCAAAAAGCACGTCGTCGGTTCCATCAGCATTCAGTTTATACAGCTCGGGCGACTCATTGACTTTAAATATCACGCCGTCATATCTCCAACGGGTCAGGTCCTCTATGGGTGCCGACCACACCACTTGGTCACGTCCGCAATACATCCACTTGAGATTGTCGTGCGAACCATAAATATAGACACGGTACTTGCCGGGACAGTCAGGATCCTCAAACACATAGGGCTCACCATCAGGAATAAATTCCCAAAGCGGCAGATAAGGATTCTGTGCAGATAATGTAAAAGACAAGCTGATGAGACATGATAAAATCATCAGAATTTTTCTTACTTTGTTTTTCATAATCGCATTGATTTATAGAATGATACTTAAATTATAATTGCGACAAAACTATCAATTTATCGTTTCATCGTCATGCTTTTAATGCAAATTAACACGTTCAATACGAATTTCTAAATACCGTTCCGGCGGCTCTCCCATCTCCTCCTTTCTTCGTTGGTGTATGCAAAAATCAGCTATTTTTCAGTAAGTTTGTCCGGTTTGCACTATCTTTGCTTAAAAAAGCGAAGATAGGCTGCACCTCAGCATAAAAAATGAACGAGT
>UMHV01052285.1_pt1 | contig 12494 bp, 7 predicted proteins | sample 1965621 | NCBI WGS metagenome assembly UMHV01 (sample SAMEA4836108, study PRJEB28245) | human gut metagenome | biome: gut microbiome; material: fecal sample | place: Denmark | collected 2008 | reverse complement strand
TGATGAAGCAAACATTCATAAAATCAGCAATGTTGCTGCTGCTGATCCTTTCAACGGCAACGACGCGAGCGCAGGAGGTCGCTCTGAAGACCAACTTACTGGGATGGGCTTCCACATCTGCCAACGCCGGCATCGAAATCGGCACGGGCAAGAAAACAACCTTCCAACTCTTCGGAACCCTGAACCCCTGGAAGTTCTCGGGCGACAAGAAGATGAGATTCTGGAATGTTATGCCAGAATACAGATGGTACACCTGCCAGAAGTTTGGAGGCCATTTCTTCGGAATTCATGCCCTAGGCGGTGAATACAACATTAAAAACATTGACATGCCCTTCGGCATCCTGCCGAAAACTCTGGAGGGCAGGCACTATGAAGGCTGGTATGTAGGTGGAGGCCTTACCTACGGCTATCAGTGGTTGCTTAATAAGCACCTCAATTTCGAAGGGTCTATCGGTTTGGGATATGCCTACAGTCCTTACAAGCTTTACGGACGATGCGAAAAATGTCTCGACAAAGACCACCGCAACTATGTGGGCCCTACAAAAGCCGCACTATCTCTCATATACGTGTTCTAAGAATTTTATTTAACTGTGGTTTTAAACCGACAATATAAACACGTAATAACTAGACAGAATACAAAAAATTTTAGGGAAATCATAATATGGATAAAATGAAGCTTTATGCGGTCATTTCGCCCCTCTGCATACTCTTTTTCTCAGGGCATCTGCCTGCTCAGGCTCAACAGCTGGCAGGGGGCAAGATTCAGGTAGACAGCGTCTTGGCACGCAAGAACGGCAACCGGATGGACGTTGCCTTCCGTATGAACCTGAACGATTTGAAGATGAAATCAGAGCAGCAGATAGTTTTCACACCGGTAATGGAAGGAACTGATACTATCGCTCTCAACCCTATCATCATCCAGGGTAGAAACCAGGCTGTAAGATACCGCCGACTTGCCGACAGCAAGAAGAATCCGCAGGCACAGGTTCTTACCCGCAAGAACAAGACCAGTCAGCAGGTTTACTTCGCCCAGTCTGTTCCTTATCAGAAATGGATGAAGAAGTTCAAACTCTCGGTAAAGGAAGATCTCTGCGGATGCGGCAACCTGATAGAACAGGACAATACGCCGATTGCGGATATCGACCGTACACCGAAGATTACGAAGGATTTCTTCGTGCAGCCGAAGGCGGAAGCCAAGAAGGTGAGAGCCGAAAAGGGTGAAGCCTATCTCAGCTTTGTGGTTAACAAGAGTAATATCCTTGCCAACTTCCGTGAGAATGCTACTGAGCTGAAGAAGATTACTTCCACCATCGACCTGGTGAAGAACGACAAGAACGTTGAAATCACAGATATTGATATCCACGGTTTTGCTTCGCCTGATGGTTCGTATGCCAACAACAAGCGCCTTGCCAACGAGCGTGCAGCTGCCCTCCGTAAATATGTGAGCAGCCTCTACACCTTAAACAGCAAGCTCTTTACCTATCAGGCTACACCGGAAGACTGGGAAGGATTCAAGAAGAAGATTCAGGCTAGTCATCTGGCTGATAAGGAAGCGATACTCGAGATAGCTAACTCCTCGCTGGCTCCCGACGATAAGGACCTGAAGATCAGAAAGCTCCATCCGGCTAGTTACCGCTACATCCTGGATTATATCTATCCTCGTCTCCGTCATAGCGACTATACGGTAACTTACACGGTTCGTCCGTTCAGCATCGAAGAGGCCAAGGAGATATTGAAGACCAAACCACAGCAGCTTTCTCTGCAGGAGATGTTCCTGGTGGCACAGACTTACGAGCCGGGTTCGCCAGAGTTTAACGAGGTATTCGACATTGCTGTCCGCCTCTTCCCAGATGATGAGACAGCGAATCTTAATGCCGCCTGCACCGATTTGCAGAAAGGTGATCTTACTTCTGCCGAAAAGCATCTTGCCAAGGCAGGCAACTCGAAAGAGGCAGAACGAGTAAGAGATGTCTTCAAGCAGATAAAGGAATTGGAATAACAGAAAATTAGAGAATAACGATTATAAACAAGCTTAACTTTCAAAAATTATGAAGATTAAACATTTATTTGGCTTGGCTGTCATCGCAGCTATGACAGCAAGCTGTTCAAGCAATGAGGACCTGGGAACCGCAGGTTCAGGTACTGGTACTAATGAAACTGGTGTTGGTTATGCAACTTTCACCATCAACTTGCCTACAACAAGCGGAACACGTGCAGATGGCGGCCCTACATTTGAGGATGGTGATGCTAACGAGTACGATGTATTTAATGCTACTTTGCTGGTTTTCAAGAAGCCAACTACAGAAGCTTCGGAAGGCGAATATACCTTCGTAGAGAGTGTTGATTTGGGTTCAATGCAACCATGGAAGGACCCAAGTGAAACTGGTGTAACTACCCAAGCCAAGATTACAGCAAAGCTTTCTCATGTCGATAAGTCTGGCAAATACTTCGCATTGGTACTTTTGAACAATGGTTCTGGTGCAGATGCAAAGGTTAATTTGCCTACAGATGAAACCACCACGTACTCTGCTTGGAATAAGGCAGATAATGCAACAGACAAATTTGATAAAACCGACAAGGGATTCTATATGGCTAATGCTCCTCTGTACAATGCTACAGATAAGAACGTAACTACTTTAGTTGCTATCGACAATAACAAGATTTTCCCTACAGAGGCACAAGCATCTTCTGGCGACGCTGCTGCTGACATCTACGTAGAGCGTGGTCTTGCTAAGGTTACATTGACTACTGCCACTAAGGATGAAAAACCTGTAGCTACTAGTAGTTCATATGCAGGCGATAAGGTTAAAATCAGCAACTGGGCTTTGGATGTTACCAACCTGAAGACCTTCCCTATTCACAATGTTGATGAATTAGACTACGAGGATATTTGGAAGAACGAAGCAGCAGCATCCGGTCCATCCACTCAGCGTTTCGTAGATAACAATCCAGGAACACTTGCAAAGCGTGTATATTGGGGTAAAGACCCTAACTACAACAACAGTACTTTACTCAAAACTGATGAGGCTGGCAAGAATGCTCGTGCAGCAGAGTTTAACTATGTTACAGCAAATACAGACGTAACAGCAGACCCAACTAAACCATTGTACTGCCTCGAGAATACTTTCAACCTTGCAAATATGGTGCAGGGACAGACCACTCGCGTCATTTTCAAGGCTAGCTATACTCCAAATGGCTTTACTGAAGAAGATGGTAAGACCTTCTACAAGATTGGTACAAGCGTCGCTCTTTGGAAGGAGAAGGATCTTAAGGAGCACATCAAGGCTGCAGTTACTAAGGTTATTACAGACGCAACAGAAGGAAATACAACCATCGACCTGGCCGCAGAAGGTAATAATATAAAAACTGCAGGAAATCACGAAATTAAAGCAGCAAACATTACAGTAACAGGACATGAGGTTACAGATGCTGAAGTAAAAGCTGTCAACGACAAGGTGGGTCTCACCGAAAAAGCTGGTATCAGCACTTACGCAAATGGAGAGTCTTACTATATCGCTCGTATCAAGCACTTCGGTGATGCCCTGACTCCTTGGAATTCAGGTGTCTATGGTACCGACAATCTTGCATACTTAGGTCGTTATGGTATGCTCCGTAACAACTGGTATGAGTTGGATGTACAAAACGTTAGCGGTCCTGGTTATCCTGACGTTCCAGACGTTAAGCCTAACATTCCAGACGATGAGGATGACAAGTACATCAAGGTTAGCGTTAAGATCCTCAAGTGGGCTAAGCGCTCTCAGAAGATCGATTTGTAATCCATTTCACATTATTATATATAGCTCAGCCGCTCTAGCGCTAAGGAGCGGCTGGCTATATCGGAAGAATAAGAATCAATTTATACACTTTACTTTTTCATAAAACAGATAAGCATCATGGCAAACAAGAAGTTTAACAGTTGGATCAAGAATATATGCATGGGATGGGGATTCATCATGGCGGGCAGTATGCTCAGCAGCTGCAACGACTTGATGCACGACGACCTGCCTCCTTGTGACATGGGTGTTGACTTGCAGTTCAAGTACGACTACAACGTGCAGCGTGCCGACATGTTCAATGATCATGTGGGCGGACTCAGCGTATTCGTATACGACGAGCAGGGCAACTTCATTGCTCGCCATGATGCCTATAACGATGCGACATCACAGCCGCTCAAAGACCCAAACTATGCCATGCGAATCAATCTGGAACCGGGCAAATACCGCTTCGCCACCTTCGCCTTCCAAAAGAAATACGAAGATGCACTCGCGCAGCCAGGTGCCAAATTCCAGATAGCTCTGCCACAGCAGGGTGACAACATCACCGCCCTCCATGCACGACTCGACCGCGAACAGGGCAAGGTGAACAACCAGAGCCAACCGCTCGATACACTCTGGCAAGGACTCAGCAACGAACTGGTTGAAGTAAAAGACCTGCAGGTTACACGCCATACCATCGGTCTGGTTCGTGATACCAAGCAGCTCACCATCAGCCTGCATCAGACCGACGAGCCTGCCAACATCCATGCCGATGACTTCAGTTATCAGATAACCAATGCCAACGGCGATATCAGTTACGACAACTCTCTCCTCCCCGACGAGGAGTTGACATATACCCCATACTATACCTGGACCACTGAGTTTAAGGATACCGAGGGCAATGTAAAGGAGCGCACCGCTCATGCCGCCCTCATGTTCTCCCGACTCATCTGGCATCCGGCAGCAGAAAACGACAAGAACGCCATCCTCACCATCACGAACAAGACTACAGGCGAAGAGGTGGCACGCATCAATCTTGCTGACTATCTGGCTCAATGCCGTGGTGCTTTCGAAGCCCAGCATTATTCAGAGCAGGAATTCCTGGACCGTGAGTACGACTACAAGCTCGACTTCTTCCTCCAGGGCAACCAGTGGAGATATGCGGAGATCAGAATCTCCATCTTGGATTGGGTCAAGCGCATCCAGCGTGTCGATTTCTAACCGTTTCAGGTGTCAGAGCCCTTTCGGGGCATTTAGCTCATAAGAGTATTTGACTTTAAAAATTAGGAACAATGAAAATACGAGATTTCATTTTAAGTTTAGTTAGTTGGTTTATATTGTTGGTTACAGTAAGTTGCTCTGACGAACTTGGAGGCGAGCGCGCCCCCATTTCGTCAGAAAGCAACTTGCATGTACTCGTGCCAACCGTGCTCAGCAGCCGCGGCACCCGTGCCGACGATGCTTCCGGCCTTCCTACCTATAATGCTACGGTAGATGAATGCCAGATCAACGACCTGACCCTCTATGCTTTCCCTGTCTCTACAGGAAATGGAAATGATGGCAAGCTCCTGGTAGAGACGCTCCCTGCCCCACTGGTTACAATGATGGTAGAGCCGAATGTAGCTAACTATCAGCTCAATATCGAGCCGGGCACTTACCATATCTATGTGGTTGCCAATATGAACAAGGTGTTGAGCGGTAAGAATATCCAAACTGAAGATGATCTCAAAAAAATAGTTCTGGGTTATGAAGTTGGAAAAGAACCGGGAATGCCTGTTTCTACAAACATCCCGATGATTTATGAGCCAAAGGATGTAAACGGTAATATCATCGATACAAAAATAGAAAAAAGTGGTAAGAAATATACAGAGGTGGCAGCTAACCTGAAGTTTACATGCGTAAAGGTTAAGCTGAATCTTATCTTCGATCCTACTGCTGAAGGTTCTGCATTCAATGGTAATAGCTATATCATCAAGGATATTCTGGCTCAAAAGCTTTCTCCTAGCACCACGCTGAGTTGGAATGGAGCATTTAGCAATTCTAATGTTAGCCCAGATTATGCCAATGGTTTTGAAAATAAAGTTTATGCAACTCCTTCTGAGGCAAGCAATAAGGGTGGTTATTATAAGGCGGGAGACTGGACAGAGGATGCAACCAATGCCAATGTGAATAATAAGGACATCATCACCCTTGTTCAGAGTGCTACTCCTACAGATGCTCCACAGAATGTCGCCGATAAGTGGCTTTTTCAAGGCACTTACTATCTGCCTGAGCGTTATATCGCCAATGCCTCTCAGCAGTCTACCCTCAAAGTTAATGGCTCTGTGAATGGTAACATTGAGAACTACTATAAGATTAAGCTGGGACATCGTCAGGACGAGAGTTCAACTTCCAAAGAAGTCCCAACTTTCCCTCGTGGCACCTATTATGAGATTATCGGCAAGATCAAGAGTCTGGGAAACATGACTCTCAACTGTAATGTGAGCGTAGAGGACTGGACTCCTGTAACGATAGATGCAGACTTCAGCCATACCACACTGTGGGTAAACAAGACAAGCGCTCAAATAACCTCCATAGAGGAAGACTCTATTTCCTACAAGTCAAATTGGGTGAATGTGGAGTTTGGTTGCGATAAGATTGTTGATGGTAAGCCCCTCGTCGTTGTAGATAAAAGAGATGAGGTCAATCATATTATCACCTTTAGGATTAATCCCGAGATTCCCATGAGTGCTTATGGAAATGGGGAAGGTCAATTTCCTCCGAAAGGAAAGACCAAGATATGGCTGAAGGCTAACAACCTGAAGAAATATCTGGATGTAGACTACAATGTAGAACCTCTGTTTGAGGTTGATCCATTGGAGGTAATCATCTATTATGAGGCAAGTGCAAAAACCAACACAAAGGTATTCACTTGGGTTACAAACTTGGGAGGTATCGTGCTTCCTAACGAGCAGACTTCCACCATTGGTAGCTCAACTATCAATATATCGAAGCCATCCGATGAAAACGCTCCCAAGGGAACATTCCAGGTGGAGGCTACAACCGACCCTGGAACAACTACAGTGCATACATTCCGAGTACACTCGAAAGACTCGTATAATAGCAACTATAAGTACAGAGATATTAAAGTAACTGTAAGACCTCCGGTTGACAATTACCGTATCTATTTCCGTGCCATTAATGACAGGTCGTCAAATAAAGACAAGTTTAATACTAACCAATTCCAAGGTATTTTGGATGAATACTATGGAACAGGTGATAACAATAACAACTGGAACGATTCTTGGAGAGGAGAAGGTTGGGACAATAAGATACAAACAAGTAGACATAATGTATATATTTATTCTCAAAAGGGTGAAACGACAGGAACAGCAATACCTAAAGAAGATGTGTGGTACTTTAATAATAGATATAATAAGCTAAACGGTATGACTGGGGACACGAATAATCCAGGATGGTACTACATGGACATGGATTTTGATGCTAAAGGATATAGATTGGATAAAGGCGACGGTCAAGAAACTACACCGATCAAGCCTGGCGAGACATTGATGATATTCTACAGCTTCAACAACGATGGTGCGGACCTTCACCGCTGCCCTCAGCACATGGCGCCTGGTATCCCCCTTTTTAACTATGAGGATAGAGAAGGTTGGATACTTTACGACCCGACAACAGACCCCTATTATCGTATTTTCGATGAGAAGCCGATAGTTAAGGATATCAATTATGTTGTCTATACCAAGAATAAAGTATTAGGCTGGGCGTTTAAGTTCGGTGTCGCAACAGACAATCCGACATCCTCAGGAGATAATAAACAATATGAACATTGGGACAACACTTGGGATGGTCACAGCGCCAAGAGTTTTAATAGCGAACAAGTTGGAGGCTGGTGGAAGACAACGATAAGGTTAAAAGCGGTTGACGGCTATCATGAGAAGGGTATAGTCCTTCAGTTTGAAAAGGATGTCTATGAAGAGAAATATACCCTTTTCGGAGGTAGAAGTTATGAGAAGTATAACGATACAGGATATTATGACAATGGTAACTGGCATCCTGGTAAACCATCAGATGTATAAACAAGTAAAGTAAGTAAGGAAATGAAAAAGATAATATCTCTTTTAGTGGCACTGCTGACATTGGCAGCATGTAGCGACACTTTGAACGAAGGTTCCAGCCCAAGCAACAAGAATGGGGTGGAAGATGGGGGCATCACGCTCACCATCAACCTTCCCGACTTTTCAAAAGAGGAGCTGACAAGAGCTGGCGATACGGGATTGAAGAGTCTGAACGTAGTGGCTTACGATGATAAAGGAGTGTCCCTGTCGAACCAAAGCGTTTCCGCTTACGAACTTGTGTCGGGCACCGACAACACTTACAAAGTGAAAGTGCCAGTCACGGACAAGGCTACAATGATTCATCTGGTTGCCAATGCCGGCGATTTGTCAGAGACTCAATGTAAGAGTGGTTTGGACAAGGCTGCCATTTCGGGAACAATCAACACAGAGAATCCTGTCTGCTGGGGAATGATCAGCGTGTCAAACTTGATGAAGGCAAATCCGGAAATCAGTCTGCTGCGCCAGTTTGCCAAGGTAAACGTCAAGTATGAGAAGACTACATCCAGTGATTTTAACGACGACAATACGTTTGAATTGGAAAGCTTCCAGTTGTATAAAGCTGCAGACAAGGGAACCATAGCTCCCAAGGATTTTGACTATAATGCAGCAGCAGTCAATGTGCCAGCTGATGCAGGCGAAGCTAATAGCGGATGGCAGACAGGCGAAACACCTTTCTATGAGACTGCCGCCGGTCAAGCCTATCTCATCGTGAAGGGTAAATATAATAGTGTGGAGTCTTACTATAAGGTGGCTTTCCTCGACAACAAAACAAAGGATGCCATGCCGTTGCTCCGCAACCATGCCTATACAGTAAAAATCACTCACGTGAACACCTATGGCTGGCCCACAGAAGCAGAGGCTATTAAAGACCCATATCCCGAGAACCGAATGATGGTAGACGTGAAAGATGATAATCCTTTGGTTAACGATATGATAGCCTGCAAGGACTATCATCTGGGAGTAAGCGACCAAGTAAGCGGCGCATGGGATGATGAGAATATTATCGCCACTGTCGTTACAACTATCAAGAACAATGAGAAGCCGACTTTCTCTAAGTCCGATGACTGGATAAAAGGTGTCACGGTCAGTGAGACTATCACTGTGCCGGATACTGACGGTCCAAACTCTACTACAGGTAAGAAATATAAGATTTCGATTGCGGTAGATAAAAATGAATACTCTGAGGAACCACGCACAGGAACGGTAATCGTGAAGTCGGGCGACTTGACCCACACCATAACCGTGACCCAGAAAGGTAAGGACTTCAAGCGTTCTGACAGACCCGTAAAGCTTGTGACATCAAGCAATGTGGGCACATCGGAAGAATATAATAACTATTTCAACAAATTCCTGCCAGATACTAAAGGTATCAGTCCGAAGGATATGCAGAACGATATTGTCAGAAACGATGGTCTGCACTTCGGGGTGGGAACTAACGAGTTCAGTTATTTGATTCCAAAGAAAACGGGTGATGATGTGACTTATGGCGCAAACAGCAACTTGTTTAAGGTAACGGATAATGGAGACGGCAACTGGAAAGTGACGCTGAACAGCGGTGCTGACAACTATGACATCTGGATCGGCGACTTCACCATCACCTATCAGGAGAATGGACACGACATTGCTATCACGTATCCCGTTTATCATTGTGGACTCTTCCACAAGATAGATGCCAGCAACCAGCAACCGCCTGTTGATCAATCTCGTGTCAGCGGCCGTTTCTACTACGGTGTAGTGAAGGTGAAAGGAAAGAGTAAAACATACGTCATGCTCGACCGTAACCTCGGAGCCTCCAGCGACAGATGCTATGCTCCGGGCACCAAGGCGTTGGAAGCTAACAAGGGTGCTATTGGCGGATACTTCCATATTGCTAAAGCGAAACAGGATCAGGCAAATGCAGGTAATCTTATCGGCAATCTGCCTCAAGGTTTCACTATTCCCGAGAATAGTGTGTTCCAAGACATCATAGACGGCGGTAATCTGAAAGAGGAGACCCGCTACACCTTGTCGGGCGAGGCGTACAACAGTGTTGAGATAACAACAGACAATTCGGAGCTGCCCGTAATCTATTTGCCAGCCACAGGATATGTGGAGGGTGATGCTTTCAGAAATGTCACCCATGTCAGCCTATGGACCCGCACGCTACTCTCAGGAAATCAGGGTTTCGACACCACCAGTCCTGAGTATGGCTTCTGGTATCGCTATTTAGATGTGTATGGTAAGATTTGCACCATGTCGAATCTCCGCTTCGTCAGCGGTAATGCAGGTAAAAACACCGGGACTTACAGGGCCATGCCAATCCGCCTGGTACATGTCCTGTAATAAACATAAGATAAGTGATAAATATTATAACATCTTTTACTTATATATAATTAAAGTATAAAAGCAGCTGTTTTACAAAGAAGAGGGTGTGTCATAAGCCACACCCTCTTCCTTGATTCTAAACTTCCTTCCAATCAACCAGTCCTTTACCAGAATCATCCAGTTCTATAGCAATAGCTATTACCTTGCGCTTATCCGCCTTGAATGGTTCGGCATATTGTCTAGCCTTAATTTGCTCCGCTGCCGCATCAATGCCTCCATTGTTGCTCAGCTTCAGTTCCAGAACGTAGATGAAGTTATTGGTTTCCAACACCATATCTATCCTACCAGTAGAAATCATCTTCTCAACTTCCACCCTGCAGCCGATAGCATTGAAGATGGTACTCAAGATAAGACGGTACCTCTCTTCCATATCTATGCTGGCAAGACTATCTTGTATAGAGCCTTGCGTACTTCATAGTTTGGAATGCCCAGCAAATAAATTCCTTCCATATATCCCTTTATCGTGAGATAACCAGACTGATAGAGGAAAAGTTCAGCTCCACCACCTGTCACATCAGAAGTCTCCAAGGTATCGCTGTCTATCGGACATTTCTCGAAATCCTTCAATCTAATTTCCATATCATCTACAAACTTAGGAAGCAAAGAGGTTGCTCCAGATGAAGCCCAGTAATTCTTTAGACTGGAGTCAGCGAGGGCATTGATAAGACTGAATGGATTGAATATATCAACCATATTTTCATGACTGAAATGATAACCATCGTAGAATGCCGTCAACTGTACCACGGCTTCATCAAAAGTCCATCCTTTCTTTGTAGCCAACCTGTTAATCTCCGATTTAAAATCTGAGAGGAGTTCATCTTTCGTGATACCGCAAAGAGCTGCATACTCAGAATCAAAGCTGATATTACTCAAATTGTTGAGTACAGAGAAAAGAGAAATCTGCGTAAACTTGGTAATACCGGTAATGAAAACAAACTTCTCGTATTTATCATCAGCTTTGAGAATGGCAAAAACCTCTCTATAGATATCCGTACATGCTTCATGATGTGGAGTCTTCCAGGAATGCTGCAATGGAGAGTCGTATTCATCGATGAGGATGGCAACCTGTTGTCCAGTTTGCTCATATGACGTTTGGATAATGCCGTCAAAACGGTCGGCAAGTTTGGCGGTTGGCTTAGGTGTAATGTCATATTCCTTCTCTAATCTGTCGAAAGTGATGTCGAGATAAGAGCGTAAAGTTTCCGGCTCTGCGCCAGCACGACTCATATCGAGCCTGATGACAGGTCGCTTCACCCATTCCTTCTCCATCTGCATAATCTTCAACCCTTCGAAGAGTTCCTTCTTACCCAGAAAGTAGGCTTCGAGCGTATCTACCAACAGAGATTTACCAAAGCGGCGTGGGCGGCTCAGGTAATTATACGTTTTATTTCTATTGGCAAGTTGCCAGATAATATCTGTCTTGTCAACATAAAGATATCCACCCTTTCTGATTTTTTCAAAAGACTGGATGCCTACTGGTAATTTTCTATCGTTCATATCTACTATAATTGCTTGTCTAATTACAAAAAACAAAATTATCGTGACTTGCTAAGTTCACCTATATATGCCCCTTGCATATCAGGTACTTGCCATACGTATATTTCATTTTTATCATGGTGCAAAGGTACGAAAAAACAAAATAACTACCAAGTTTTTAGATTTTTTTCTATATAATTTATTCAAGATTCGCAAGTTCAGGATACTATCTTACGGCAATCTTCTGACCCTTAGCCTGAGCACAGGACTGGGTAGATGCCTTCACGATGTAAATGCCGGATGGAACTCGCAGAATCATTCTCTGCTGTCCCGTTTAGTCTGGACGATTATTATATAAGTTATTAATATCCAATATTTTATGTTCTAGAAGTTGTGTATTCGATTTGATTTTGTACCTTTGCACTCATATGGTATCCTAGCCTATTTAAACCGATGATTTCTAAACGGGACAGCAGTGATCTGGTTTAAAAAACAATATGATTTTGCCCCAGTTCTTTATGACCTGATGCAGTCAGAAAAGATTAGACAGCATCTTCATCATGATTAAAGTTCTCATAGAACTTCATTCGCTTCTTTTCTAATTCCGCAATTTCTTGATACATGAACTTACATGTAAAATCATAAATCGGCATTGCAGCACTATGCTCGTCTGCTTTCTTAAATTTCAACTTTTGGCTATAATAGTTCACAAGATGCTCATCAGGGTCACAATCAGCAGCAAATAAGAAAAGATATTCACAACCAACAATCTTTCTCAACT
>UMHV01038123.1_pt1 | contig 12504 bp, 8 predicted proteins | sample 1965621 | NCBI WGS metagenome assembly UMHV01 (sample SAMEA4836108, study PRJEB28245) | human gut metagenome | biome: gut microbiome; material: fecal sample | place: Denmark | collected 2008 | reverse complement strand
AGGTGGGCCTGGAGCAGGGCCGCGACAACTGCTGCTACATCCACGTCGTGCTGGTGCCCTACATCTCCGGCTCGGACGAATACAAATCGAAGCCTGCACAGCACTCCGTCAAGGAGCTGCAGGGCATGGGCATCAACCCCGACATCATCATCCTGCGTGCCGACGGCAGCGTGGGCGGCGACATCCGCCGCAAGATCAGCACCTTCTGCAACGTAAAGCCGGAGTGCGTCATCGAGAACCTGACCATGCCCAGCCTCTACCAGTGCCCGCTGATGCTCCACACCAACGGTCTGGACGATGTGGTGGTGAACAAGCTGAAGCTGGACGTTCCCCCCGCCGACCTGACCGAGTGGAAGCACGTGGTCTCCCGCATCGCCACCCGCAGCAAGACCTGCACCATCGCGCTGGTGGGCAAGTATGTTAAGCTGCACGATGCCTACCTCTCCGTCATGGAGAGCCTCTACCACGCCGGTTTTGAGAACGACAGCCAGGTGGAGATCCGCTGGGTCGAGAGCGAAGACCTGACCGACCAGGCCGCCTGCAAGGAAGCCTTTACCGATGTGGACGGCATCATCGTGCCCGGCGGATTCGGCGACCGCGGCATCGAGGGAATGATCCAGGCCGCACAGTACGCCCGCGAGAACCATGTGCCCTACTTCGGCATCTGCCTGGGTATGCAGATCATGGTCATGGAGTTTGCCCGCAATGTGCTGGGCTACGCCGATGCGAACTCCAGCGAGTTCACCCCGGACGGCCAGCACAATGTCATCGCGCTGATGGCCGATCAGCAGGGCAACATCCCCAAGGGCGGCACCATGCGCCTGGGCAAATACCCCTGCACCGTCAAGCCCGGCACCAAGATGGCCGAGTGCTACGGCGAACCGGAGATCTGGGAGCGCCACCGCCACCGCTACGAGTTCAACAACGACTTCCGCAGCGAGATGGAGGAAAAGGGTCTGGTCATTTCCGGCACCAGCCCCGACGGCCGTCTGGTCGAGACCGTGGAGCTGCCGGGCCGCGCCTTCCATCTGGGTGCCCAGTTCCACCCGGAGTTCAAGAGCCGCCCCAACCGCGCGCATCCCCTGTTCAAGGGCTTCATCGCAGCAGCTCTCCAGTTCCGTGCCGCCGCGCAGCGCAGCATGATGAACGTGTGATCCCCTCTCCGTCTGCTGCGCAGACAGCTCCCCCAAAGGGGGAGCCTTTGGCAGGTCGGGCAACCCCTGCTGACTGCTGAAGGTATTCTGATATCGTAAACAAAAGTGCTCCGCTGTCAAGACCAGCGGCATCTGTCCCATGCTCTGACAAAGAGCGATGGGAGCGATGCTGTGGATCGAAACAGCGGAGCACTTTCGTTTATGGTTTTATTACGCTTTGTTCATCCCGGCACAGCCAAAACCGGCGCGCCAGTGGCTCCCCCTTTGGGGGAGCTGGCATCGCTGCGCGATGCCTGAGAGGGTCACTTCTTTGCAGCAGCCTTCTTGCGGGCGGCGCGGCTGGTCTTCCGGGCAGCAGACTTCTTGACCGGAGCCTTGACTGCTGCGGGGGCAGCCTTTTCTGCGGGCTTTGCCTCCGTCTTAGCCGGTTCGGCCTTGGGTGCCTCAACAGCAGGAGCAGCCTCTGCGGGCTTCTCTTCCGCCTTGACCGGCTCTGCCTTGACTTCTTCCGCCTTGGGTGCCTCGACAACAGGAGCGGCTTCTACGGGCTTCTCCTCTGCCTTGACTTCGGCCTTCTCCTCAACGGGAGCGGCGGCGGGCTCGTCCTTCTTGGCAGCGCGCTTTGCGCTGGCGCGGTCCTTCACCTCGGAGATGGTCCAGAGCTGGTCTTCCCCGGCGGTCTCCTGCCAGATCTGCAGCTGTGCGCCGTCGGAGACGCCCATGCCCACGGTGTCGATGCACTTGCCGCTGGCCCAGGAAGAGCGCAGGCGGACGGTGCCGGCGGGGGTAGGCTCCACGGTCCACATCTGGGACGTGCCGCCCACATCCTCCCACAGATGCAGCCAGGTGCCGTTGGCGGTGCCGGTCATCATCAGGTCGAGGAGCTTGCCGGAAGCGCGGTTGCGGATGCGGTAGACACCGTCCCCTACGCGGATGAACGCCCACTCCTGTTCGGGCTTGTGGTCGTATTTGCCCAGACGAACGGTCTCCTCGTTCTTCGTGGAAGCAGCCGCCTCGATGACGCTGCCGGTGCGGGCAGCGATGGTGTAAAAACGATCTGCTTCGATCACAGTCTGTGCAACAGTTTTCATGATAATTCCCTCCAAACGTTTTTCTCACAAACAAATCGATCTTTTTGTCTTGTTAAATTATACCACTTGTCGTAATTTTTTACAAGGATTTCGACATTCCTTTAGCACTTTGACCAAAAAGCATCCGCTTTTCATCTGCTTTTGCAAACTTCGACTGAACTTTCGGCCGTAACCAAATTGTAACCATGCCCAAATGTTCCAATGCAATGGAATGTCCGGGTGTTTCGTATTATAATCAAATGGGAAAGCCCATCCGCATTTCGTCCCTGTGACCTGTGAGGTACTGCATTATGAAACAGAATCTACTCCGCATCGGCTGCGCGGCGGCGGGCCTGGCACTGGCGGCGGGGGGGTTCACCTCCTGTTCGCTGCTGCCCACGCCATCCCGGCCCGTGTCCTATCCCCAGCAGGAGGAGGAACCGCTCAAATACGACGCCTCCTCCCTGCGGGACGGCAGGCTGCGGCTCTTCTCCAGCTATGACTCCCTCGGCGGGAACACCATCCTCTGCGGCGACAAGGTCGTGCACCAGTCCCCTGCCAGCGAAACGTCCTATCTGCTGACCGACAGCCAGACCGGCGAGACGAACTGGTTCGTCTGCACCTGGTCTGACCCGGACACCGCCGCCGGGCGGCGCAGCGGCATCTTCGACCGGACGGGTGAGGCGCTCTACACCTTTGACCGCGAATACGATATCCGCCTTTCCGGCGGCGTGCTCGTTCTGACCAAACCCACCAGCTTCGCCTATTCGCCCCTGCACGACCATGCAGCGGGCGACGTGCGGGTGCTGGACTTTGCTTCGGGCACTGAGTACCCTGTGCCCGAAAACGCCTACACCTGCCTTGTGGTGGGCGACCGGCTGGCCTTTGGCCTCTATGCCCCCGGCGATGCTGCGCCCGATGAAGAGAACGACGACCTCTACCAGTATGCTGCCGTTCAGATCCAGGAAAAGGACGGCACCGTGGTCTACCAGAACTTCCACAGCCTGCTGTACAGCCTTTCCGCCGGGATCGACGACCCGCTGGCCCCCGCCGACTGGGTGGAGATCGACACCTACAATGCGGACGGCACGAGTCTGGAGTCCACTTCCCTGCTGAATGCGGCCACCGGCGAGGAGCGGAGCGGCTTCGTCACCTATCTCCACGCGGGCCTTGCCAGCTTCCGGACCGACGAGGGCAAGTATCAGCTCGTGGATCTGGTCAGCGACATGACCAGCACCGTGCTGTGCGAATTTGACGACTCCATCAGCGGGTACGCGCCCGGCGTGACCGTGCTCTACCGGGAGGGCGGTTACCTCCTCTACGACCTGACCACCGGCGACACCCTCGACCTCTACAACATGGCCCTGGGCACCAACACGCTGGACATCTACGCCAGGGACGGAACTCTCCGCGTCTACGACATGGACACCGGTGCCATCCGGACCGACACGACGGTTGCGCCGCTGGAAGCGCTGCACCGCACCGACCTCTACGACCAGGGCAGCGGCTGGGTCAACCTGCGCCAGTACGACAACGATGACTACGATGTGACCACCCTGACCCTCGCCGGGCCGACGCTGAGCAAGACCCTTTCGATGGCCGACCTCACCGCCCGCTACGGCGACGACTTCGACGGCTACCTCTGGCCCGTGGCTGCCACGGAGGACGACTTCTATTTCTCCATCAGCTACCGCGGCCCTGGCAGCACCTGGCTGTACGACCTGCTGGACAGCGACGGCGCGGTCGTCCTGGCCGGGCTGGGCAGCTGCGGCGAGTATTCCCGCTACAACAGCAGTGCGCCCCTGCCTGCGGGCGTCTTCGTGGCGCGCAAGGGCTTCGATTACGGCTGGATGGACGTGGAGGGCAACTGGGTCTACTGCCAGAGCATCTTCACTTCCACCAGCGACGAGACCAACAACTACTTCTATTGAGGGAGGGTTTCACCATGAAACAGTCTAAAATTTCCCGCCGTTCCTTCCTGCTGGGGCTGGGGGCCGTCTCCACGGCGGCGCTGCTGGCCGCCTGCGGAGAGGCCGCTTCCAGCGCACCGGCATCGAGTGCCGCTTCGTCCGAAACGCCAGCCTCTTCCGCCAGCGAAGTGCCCGCAGCGCCCATCCTCACCGAGGACGAGTTTCCCGTCACCGACGGCTCCACGGCTTGCATCCCGCTCATTGCGCAGACCATGGCCGACACCACCGGCATGGAGCTGGAAGCCGCCCAGAGCGCCGTGACCACCAACACCACCGCCTGGGCCTGGCGGAACCTGGGCCTTTACGGCGACACCGAGAACGGCACCCGGCTCATCATCGCCTACGAGGCCCCGGAATCAGTCAAGGAAGAGCTGAAGGCCGACGGTGCCCCGCTGGACCAGAAAGCCATTGGCCGGGACGCGCTGGTTTTCATCGTGAACGAGGACAATCCCGTCCAGAGCCTGACCCGGCAGCAGCTCCGGGACATCTACGCCGGGAAGATCACCAACTGGAAGGATGTGGGCGGCGAGGATGCCGACATCGTGGCCTTCCAGCGCCGAGAGGACTCCGGCAGCCAGACCCTGTTCCAGAAGCTGCTTATTCAGGGCGGCGAGCTGATGGACGCCCCCACCGAGCTGGCTCCTGCCATGATGGGCGAACTGGTAGACGACATCGCCGAGTACAACAACGCGGCCAACGCCATCGGCTTCTCGGTCTACTACTACATCTCGGAGATGTACTCCAAGCCCGGCCTGCGGCTGCTGGCCGTGGACGGCGTGACCCCCTCGGCAGACACCATCGCGGACGAGAGCTATCCCCTGTGCAACGAGTTTTATGCCGCAGTCCGGCAGGATTCCGGCCCCGACACCCCGGAGCGCAAGGTCTACGACTGGCTCTCCACCAACGCAGGCCGCGCCTGCATCCAGAAGTCCGGCTATGTGGCCGCCCAATAATTTTTACTTGCGTGTTCCATTCGTTTGACTTCGTTTCCATTCTTTGCTACAATGAAGAAAAGTCTGGCGGTTTCGGCCAGATCTGCCGCAAGACGTGAAGATGCGAAGGAGAATGAACCATGCTCAAACCCCACAACCACCCTGTGGAAAGCCACGGCCGCACCGCGCTGCGCAACTACATCATCCAGGCATCCACCCTGCTGGAGATCACTCTCTCCGGGCTGGTCCTTATCGGCCTGCTGTTCAGCATCGTGCCGCTGCTGAAATGGATGCCCGGCCTGCTGTTCGACGGCAACGATGCAGAGATCCGCACATTTCTGGAACGGGCGCTGGACATCGTCATCGGCATCGAGTTCATCAAGATGCTGGCCAAGCACAGCCCCGGCAGCAGCCTGGAAGTGCTGCTCTACGCCATCGCCCGCCACATGGTGGTCGGCCACGAATCCGCCGTTGAGAACCTGCTCAGCGTGGGTGCCATCGCACTCATCTTCGTTGTGCGCAAGTTCTTCTTCGTGCCCGCGTTCGGTGCCCACCTGCCGGACGGCAACCCTGCCCCCGACCTGACCCCGAACCAGAGCGGCATCCCTGCCCAGGAGTTCCGCCAGCGTCTGCATGACCGCATCCACGCCGAGGACCTCGACGAAGAAGAGAACGCCCCGGAATATGAGGATGTCGAGTGATTTCTCTCCCCGGAACGCACACAGCCCCCGTGCTTTTGGCACGGGGGCTGTTGTTTTGGCTCAGTTTATGCGTTCACGACGCCGCCCTCGACGACGAGTTCGTCCTCGTAGTCGGCACCGTAGGTATCCACGAGGGTCTCCTCGTAGTCCTTGTGGAAGAACTGCTCATCGGCCAGCGCGGTGATCTCCTCGTTGATCCAGTCCAGCAGGGTGGTGTTGCCCTTGCTGACAGCCGGGGCGATGGTGTCGGCGCTGCCCAGCGAGGGGATGCCGACGGTGTAGCCGGGGTTCTGCTTGGCGAAGGCAATGACCTCGGTGTTGTCGTTGGCCCATGCCACGCCGTTGCCGTTCTCCAGTGCATTCTTGGCCGTGGCGTAGGAATCGTACTTTTGAAGCGGGATATTGGGGTAGTTCTTGACCAGATAGGTCTCCGCCGTGGTGCCGGAGATGACGATCATCTGGTCGTCGGCCTTCCAGTCGTCCAGACTGGTGATGACGTTGCTGTCCGGCGAGATGACGCCCAGCGCAACGTTCATGTAGGGCAGGGCGAAATCGACTTCCTCGGCGCGCTCCGGGGTAACGGTGAAGTTGGCGAGGATGATGTCCACCTTGCCGGTCTGCAGATACTCGATGCGGTTGGCGGCCTCGGTGGAGATGAAGTTCACCTCCACGTCCAGATCTTCGCCCAGACGGTTGGCAAAGTAGACGTCGTAACCCTGATACTCGCCGTTCTCATCCACATAGCCGAACGGGTTCTTATCCGAGAAGACGCCGATGTTCACGGTGCCGTCGGCCTTGATCTCATCGAGGGTGCGGTAAACGGTGTCGCTGCCCGCAGCGGAACCAGCGGCAGAACTGGAAGCGGAAGCCGCCGTGGAGCTGGACGAACCGCCGCAGGCGGTCAGTGCGCTGGCAGCTGCTACGGCCCCCAGGCCCAGCAGGAAAGAACGGCGGGTGATCTTGTTGGTTTTCATCGTTTGTTCTCCTTTGCTTTATGATGACTTTCCCATATGATTTATCTGAACTGCACACAGTTGCAGTTGCTGGCTTTGAACCTCTCAGTCTGAAAAATGAGTGCGCGGTCACTTCACTGCCTCAAACGTGAAGGTGTTCAAAAACTTCTTTGCACGTTCGGTCTGCGGGTGGTCAAAGAACTGTGCGGGCGGGGCCTCCTCGACGATGCGGCCTCCGTCCAGAAAAAGCACACGGTTCGCGACGGCACGGGCAAACTGCATCTCGTGGGTGACGATGACCATCGTTTTGCCCTCGCGGGCCAGGTCAAGCATGACATCCAGCACCTCACGGACCATCTCCGGGTCAAGGGCGGCGGTCACTTCGTCGAAGAGCAGAATTTCGGGGTGCATACACAGCGCCCGCACGATGGCAACGCGCTGCTTCTGGCCGCCGGAAAGCTCCCGCGGGTAGCTTTTGGCCTTTTGCAGCAGGCCCACGCGGTCCAGCAGAGCTTCTGCCTCCTGCTGCACCTCGGATTTGGGGCGCTTCTGCACTTTGATGGGAGCCAGCAGGATGTTGTCCAGCACGGTCAGGTGTGGAAAAAGCTCGTAGCTCTGGAACACCATCCCGATGCGCTGGCGCAGGGCCGCCAGATTTTTACCGCCGTAGGCGACGGTCTCGCTGCCCAGCTGCACCCGACCTGCCTGCACCGGCTCCAATCCGTTCAGACAGCGCAGCAGGGTGCTCTTGCCGCAGCCGGACGGTCCCACCACGACGATGACCTCGCCGGGCTGAACGCCAAAGCTTACGTTATCCAGGATGTTCGTCTGACCATCGTAGCTTTTCACCAGATGGTCCACGGTCAAGATCGGTTCTGACATGTCCGGGTCACTTCCATTTCTTTTCCAGATAGCCCGCCAGCAGGCTGATGGGCCAGCAGGCGAGGAAATACAGCAAAAACACCGTCAGGTAGATGCCAAAGGCGGCGTTGGGGCTGGCCATGCGGTTCGCCTCAATGATCTGCTGGGCCACCTTGAGCACCTCCACCACGCCGATCATCAGCACAAGGCTGGTGGTCTTGATCATGCGGGTGATGAGGTTGATGGACAGCGGGATGAGCCGCCGCACGGTCTGGGGGATGATGATGTACCAGTAGGTCTGTGCCCGGCTCAGGCCCAGTGCCTCGCTGCTCTCGTACTGGTGCTTCGGGATGGCGATCAACGCCCCGCGCACCAGGTCGCTCATCTCGGCGGTGCCCCACAGCACGAAGACGATGACCGACGCGGTCTCGCCGGAGAGGTCCCACCCAAAAGCGCGGGTGGTGCCGAAGTAGACCAGAAAGAGCAGCACCATCTGGGGCATGATGCGGATGACCTCCAGATACACCCGGAGGATGGCTTTCAGGATGGGATTTTGGAAGGTCATCAGCACACCCAGCAGGATGCCCAGCGGCAGGCTGATGAGGACGGACACGGCGCTGATCTTGAGCGCCACGCCCAGACCGCCCAGCAGACGGATGAGGTTTTTGCCCTTGAACAGGACCTCAAGACCCAAATCCGGCATAGCGCACCCTCCTTTCGAGCCAGCTGCCCAGCAGCGACACCGGCAGCAGGATGATGAGGTAGAACACCACCAGCAGGAACAGACACTCCGGCGTCTTGTAGTACAGGCCGATGAGGTCTTTGGCGGTGAACATCAGATCCATCAGGCTGACCGCGCTGAAGACGCTGGTCTCCTTGAGCAGGAAGATGACGTTGGCCATGAAGGCGGGCACACTGGTGGACACCGCCTGCGGCAGGATGACGTAGCGCAGCGTCTGCAGCCGGGTCATGCCCAGGCTGTATGCGCTCTCGGTCTGGATGGGCTCGATGGCCTCCAGCCCGCTGCGGAAGGCTTCGGCCATGTAGCTGCCGCCCAGAAACGCCAGACCCGCGATGCCGCAGATCTCTGCGTTGGTCTTGATGCCCACCTTCGGCAGGCCGTAGTAGAGGAAGAACAGCTGCACCAGCAGCGGCGTGTTCCGGCTGAGCTGGATATATGCCCCCACAAGGCGGCGCAGCACCGGCACTTTATCGTATTGGAGCACGGCGCAGACCAGCCCGATGCCAATGGCCCACACGATGCCGATGACACCCAGCCGCAGCGTCAGCCACGCCGCTTTTTCGTACTGCGGCAGATAGCTTGCAATGACGTCCCAGTCCATGCCTGTCCCCTCCTTTTTGCATTGATTTTTTTCGTTGGCCGTATGATAAACCCATTTTCCCAGAATGTCAATAGGTTTATAGGGGATTTTGGCGTCCGTTTTTTCAGGTTTGCCCTGATTCCACCTTTCAGCGCGTTTTTTACACCTTTTCCTTTTTCGCAAATTTCATACAATATTGGTATGTTTGCACAAAGGCAAAGGCCGCCCATGCAGCTTGCACAGACGGCCTTTGCCCTATTCTATTTCTTGTTTTGAATCAGCGGATCTCGATGCCGAGCTTGAACTTCAGGTTGCCCAGCACCTTCTTGACGGTGCGCTCGACCTGTTCGGCAGAGACTTCTGCGCTGGGGTCGGACAGCGTCAGGGAGAACGCCATACTCTTCTTGCCCGCGCCGAGGTTTTCGCCGCGATAGATATCGAACAGCTTCACGTCGGTGATGAGCGGGCTTGCCTTTTTGATGGTCTCCTCGATCTCGCCGCAGGTGACCTGTTCCTCGCAGACGAGGGCCAGGTCGCGCTTGACGGCAGCATAGGGGCTGAGCGGCTGATAGCGCAGCTCGCCGTCCACGCAGCTCATCAGGGCCTCATAGTCCAGCTCACCGAGGTAGATGTTCTGGCTGTCCTTCTGTTCCTTTGCGATCTCCAGCTCGCCGTTGATCTCATTGGAGAGCTTGCCGAAGACGCCCAGACGCTTGCCGCCGCAGTAGACAGCGGCGCTGATGCCGGGGTGCAGCCAGGGCGCAGTCTCACGCTCGTAGGTGAAGTGCAGGCCGAAACCGGCTGCCAGTGCCTCCATGGCGCCCTTGACGGTGAAGAAGTCCTCTTCCGGGCCGAAGGCACCGATGCAGAGGGTCTGGCGCTCGTGCGGGTGCTCGCAGAGGGGCAGTTCCTTAGCCAGATAGACCGGTGCCATCTCGAACAGACGGCCCTCGGCGTTGCCCTTCTTCAGGTTGTCCACGATGACGTTCAGCATGGACGGGGTGAGCAGGGTGCGCATGATGGAGAGGTTCTCGCTGATGGGGTTCAGGATGCGGATGGCCTTGCGGGCAGCATCATCGGCGGGGATGTGCAGCATGTCCAGCTCGGCGTTGGAGTAGAAGGCCAGCGTGGATGCCTCATAGAAGCCCTGCGCCGCCAGCAGACGCTTGGTCTTGAGCTGCTGCTTCTGGTCGTAGTTCAGACCGCCGTTGGTGACGGCAGCGGTGTTCAGGAAGGTGGGCACGATGTGGTCGTAGCCGTACTCACGGATGACCTCTTCGGCCAGGTCGGGGAAGCTCTCCACGTCCTCGCGGTACAGCGGGGCGGAAACATCCCAGCTGCCGTCGGCCTGCACGTCCACGGTGAACTCCAGACGCTGCAGGATGTCGATCATGGTCTGGTCAGGCACGGTGATGCCCAGCACACCGCAGATCTTGGCGGGGGTGGTCACGATGTGCCTGCGCTCCAGCGGGCGGCCATCGGTCAGGTCATATTCCAGCGTGGTGATGTCGCCGCAGTCCAGCTCCTGGATCAGGTGCAGAGCACGGGCGAGGCCCAGTTCGGGCGAGTGGCGGTCCACGCCCTTCTCGTAGCGGGCGGAGGAATCGCTGTTCTGGCCCAGCGCGCGGCTGGTCTTGCGGACGGAGTCACGGGCGAAGGTGGCGCACTCAAAGAGCAGGCTGGTGGTATTCTCATCCATGCCGGAGTTGGCACCGCCCATGATGCCGGCCAGTGCCACCGGCTTTTCGGCATCGCAGATGACGAGGTTGTTGGGGTTCAGGGTGAACTCCTTCTCATCGAGGGTCACGATCTTCTCGCCCTCGTGGGCGCGGCGGACGTCGATGGTGCGGCCTGCGACCTTGTTCAGGTCAAAGGCGTGCATGGGCTGGCCCATCTCCAGCAGGGTGTGGTTGGTGATATCGACCACGTTGCTGATGGAACGCAGGCCGCACAGGGCCAGATGGCGCTTCATCCAGCGGGGAGACTCACCCATCCGGATGTTGCGGACATAGTGTGCCATGTAGCGGGGGCACAGGTCGGGGGCCTCCACCTGCACGGTGATGGGGGCATCGGCGTCGCAGACGGTCTGGTAATCCATGGCGGGCATGTGCAGGGGCTTGCCGAGGATGGCAGAGACCTCCCGCGCGATGCCCAGAACGGACTGGCAGTCCGGGCGGTTGGCGGTGATGGAGATATCGAAGATGTAGTCATCCAGACCGACCACCGGTGCGATGTCGGTGCCGGGGACGCTGTCTTCGGGCAGGATGAGCAGGCCGTAGACTTCCGAACCGGGGAACAGATCATCGTTCAGGCCCAGCTCCTCGCCGGAGCAGAGCATACCGTTGGACTCGACACCCTGCATCTTGCGGGCCTTGATCTTGATGCCGCCGGGCAGGGTGGAGCCATCCAGAGCGGCGGGCACACAGTCGCCCAGCTTCATGTTGGAGGCACCGGTGCTGATGCGGATATCGTGGCCGTAGTCGCCGCAGTCCACCACACACTTGGTCAAGTGGGTGCCCTCCTGCTTTTCCATCTCCACGATCTTACCGACGACCACCTTGCTGATGCCTGCATCCAGCGGGATCAGCTCTTCGACCTCAAACCCGCAGGAGAAGAGCTTCTCCTCCAATTCCTGAGCCGTGACGTCGATATCGACAAGTTCTTTTAACCAACTGAAAGGTACTTTCATTGTTTGCTCTCTCCCCTCTTATTCATGGAACTGCTTGAGGAACTCCAGGTTGTTCTCGAACATCAGGCCGATGTTGTTGATGCCGTATTTCAGCATGGCGATGCGCTCGATGCCGATGCCAAAGGCGAAGCCGGAGTACTCATCCGGGTCGATGTTGCAGTTCTCCAAAACCTTGCGGTTGACGACGCCGCCGCCCAGAACTTCGATCCAGCCGGTGTGCTTGCACAGAGGGCAGCCCTTGCCGTGGCACTCGAAGCAGCTGACATCGACCTCGACGCTGGGCTCGGTGAACGGGAAGTAGGACGGACGCAGGCGGGTGCGGGTGTCGGCACCGAACAGCTTCTGCACGAAGGTGTTTAGGGCACCCTGCAAATCGCCCAGGGTGATGCCCTTGTCCACGACCAGACCTTCCATCTGGTGGAACATGGGGCTGTGGGTCGCGTCGGAGTCGGAACGGAAGACGCGGCCAGGGATGAGCACCTTGATGGGCGGCTTCTGGGAATCCATGGTGCGGATCTGGCCGCCGGAAGTCTGGGTGCGGAGCAGGAACTCATCGGACAGGTAGAAGGTATCCTGCATATCGCGGGCGGGGTGGTCCTTCGGGACGTTCAGGCGGGTGAAGTTGTGGTCGTCGTCCTCGATCTCCGGGGCGTCCGCCACAGCAAAGCCCATGCCGGAGAAGACGTCGATGATCTGGTTGGTGACCAGCGTCAGCGGATGCAGGCCGCCGACCGCGCGGGTCTTGGCGGGCAGGGTGATGTCCACGGTCTCGGCGGCGTTGCGGGCAGCCAGCTCCGCTTCCTTCACCTTGGCGGCAGCGGCATCATAGTCCGCCTGCACCTTCTGCTTTAA
>UMHV01030128.1_pt1 | contig 12514 bp, 9 predicted proteins | sample 1965621 | NCBI WGS metagenome assembly UMHV01 (sample SAMEA4836108, study PRJEB28245) | human gut metagenome | biome: gut microbiome; material: fecal sample | place: Denmark | collected 2008 | reverse complement strand
TACTCCCACACTTTCCATGGAGCATTTCCGCTTCTCCACATTTCTTCCAGTTTCTTCTTCTCATTCATTGTATCCATGCACTGCCAGAACCCATTATGCCGATATGCATCCAGCTGTCCTCTTCTGGCTGCCTCTTCCAGAGGATATTTCTCAAATACAGTCGCGTCTCCTTCGATCAGATCCAGGATCTCCGGTTCCAGTACCATAAATCCGGCATTGATCCATCCGCTGTCTTCCTGTTTTTTCTCTTTGAAGTTTGTGATTTCTCCATCTTCCCGCAGATCCAGCGCGCCGAATCGTCCCATTGGCTGTACGGAAGTCAATGTTGCCATGCGCCCGCCTTCCTGATGGAATTTTAACAGTTCAGCAATGTTGATATCTGCCACACCGTCCCCATAGGTCAGGAAGAATGGTTCTCCGTTCAGGTGTTCTCTGACCCGTTTGATTCTTCCGCCGGTCATTGTGTTTAATCCGGTATCTACCAGGGTTACTTTCCATGGTTCGGAGATGTTGTTGTGCACAGTCATTTTATTTTCCCGGGTAAAATCAAATGTCACGTCGCAGCTGTGCAGATAATAGTCTGCAAACCATTCTTTGATCATATGTTGTTTGTATCCACAGCAGATCACGAATTCGTTGTATCCATAATAGGAATAAAGTTTCATGATATGCCAGAGAATCGGTTTGTCACCGATTTCTACCATGGGCTTTGGTTTCAGTACACTTTCTTCGCTGATGCGGGTGCCGAAACCACCTGCAAGTATTACTACTTTCATGTTTTTTCTCCTTGTTTGTTCCGATTAAAGGGCATAAAAAGCCTTATTTTATTTATTGTATCAAAAAGGATGTATATTTACAAGTAGGAGGAAAATGCATCCGGACGCCCGGAGAAGCCGGATGGCAGGACAGTCAGAAGGTGGCAACGTGGGCAGAGTCGTTTTGAGCTAGCCACCAACTCCGACTAATATTCACGAGTGTCAGCTGACACTCGCGAAAGTCTACGTAGGTGTCGGATCTCAAAATCGCCTCTAACCGCCCACAAAGTGTTGCTCGCCTTTCTGACCGTCCTGTCATCCGGCTTCTTCGAGCTGTGTATTGGAACACGAAAAGGTACGCTACATGGTAATATAATAATAAATTTTCAGTGATCGACTTGTAAAAGTATTTTTGTTTTTACTTTAGCAGACAATTTTGTCCAAGATACCTTTTAATTGAGCGATTGCTACACCGTAGTTGGTCATGGCTACGCCCTGGTCTTTTGCCTGTTGGATGCGGTGGAGGACGTATTTGCGGTTGAACATGCAGGCGCCGCACTGGATGATCAGATCATATGAGGTCAGGTCTTTGGGGTAGTCGGTGCCGCTTACGACGGTTACTTTCAGGGTTTCGCCGTATTTTTTCTTCAGCATCCGCGGAATCTTTTCTCTGCCGATGTCTTCTTTCAGTGGTGCATGGGTGCAGCATTCGGCGATCAGGACCCGGGAATCGGAGGAGAGGTTCATCAGTTTTTTGGCTCCCTCTTTGTAGTAGTCCAGGTCGCCTTTGTAGTCGGCGAAGAGGACAGAGAAAGAGGTGAGCAGGCTTTCTGTAGGTTTGTGATCATAGACGTAGTCGAAGACCTGAGAATCGGTGATGATCAGTTTTGGGGGATTTTTCAGCTGATCCAGGGCTTCCACCAGTTTGTCGGTGGTGGTACTTAAAACAATACATTTTTTATCCAGCAGTTCCCGCATCGTCTGTACCTGTGGGAGGATCAGGCGACCTTTGGGTGCCTGGATGTCCTGGGGCATTACCAGGAGGACAACCTCTCCCTCGGATACCAGATCCCCGGTAATCGTCCGGCCGCCGAAGCCTTCGGGAACCATACGGATCATCCACTCTTTCAGTTCTGCGATTCCCGCACCGGTTTTTGCGCTCACGATGCAGACTTTCTCTTTCGTCTGTTCTCTGAGTTTTTCTGCAAATTCCTGATTTTCTTCATCTGAACGAAGATCGCTTTTACTTACCACCGGAATCACCGGTGTCTTTTTTTCCTGAAAATACCGAAACCACTCCAGTTCCTTTTCCATGTCTTCGGATGCAAATACTATCAGTGCCAGTTCCGTTTTCTGTGCAGCCAGCGCCGTCTTTTCCATCCGCATGGCTCCCAGTTCTCCCTCATCGTCAAATCCCGCCGTATCGATCAACACGCACGGACCAAGCGGTGCGATCTCCATCGCCTTGTAGACCGGATCGGTGGTGGTTCCCTTTACGTCTGCCACGATGGAGACAGACTGTCCGGAAAATGCATTGATAAAGGCAGACTTTCCGCTGTTTGTTTTTCCAAATATACCTATATGAAGCCGGTTGCCAGAGGGCGTTTCCTGTAATGTTGTACCCATCTGTGTTCCTCCTTTTGTTTCTTTTTTGTCACTTCGATATTTATTTTTCACTTTATGTAAACTAATTTCATTATGATTATTTCTGTTCTTCCATTATGGTCTTTGGCTCATTGTCTCCATAACATAACAGACACAGCAAACAAACCCTGCGCCTTTGCAGTTGTTGTCTGCTGTGTCATATTCCCCGGCTGTGACAGCCATTTTTTCTTTTTAGAACCGGAAATCTCTCTGTCCGTTTTCGATATCCCGCAGGTGTTCTTCTGCGATTCTGCGGACTTTCTCACTCGGGATATTGTCCAGTTCTTTTTCGATCAGTTTCATACCGATTTCTTTTGTCTTTGGTGAAGCATAATCCTGGAGATACTCCATCAATGTCATCAGTGCATTCGGATGACAACAGTTGAGGATCTGTTTGCTCTTGCACAGGGACATAAAACGGTCGCCGGTTCTTCCGGCGCGGTAGCAGGCAGTACAGAAACTCGGGATATCTCCCATCTCCATTAACCACCGTACGATCTCATCCAGTGTCCTCTGGTCACTGACATCAAACTGTGCGGAAGTCACTTCATCTTCCGTCTCCGGTGTATCATATCCACCAACACTCGTCTTTGACGCACCACTGATCTGAGAGACACCCAACGGAAGTACTTTTTCACGAACTGCCTGACTCTCTCTGGTAGAGATGATCATACCGGTATACGGCACTGCGATACGGATCAGCGCGCAGATTTTTGCAAAAATGTCATCACTGATACTGTTATCAAATACCGTTGGATCGATATCGTCCGCATGTTTGATACGTGGTACACTGATCGTATGCGGTCCCACACCGTGTACAGCTTCCAGATGTTCTGCGTGCATCAAAAGCCCCGCAAATTCATAACGATAAAGCTCCAGTCCAAACAGCACACCAAGACCCACATCATCGATACCACCTTCCATCGCACGATCCATAGCTTCGGTATGATATGCATAGTTGTGTTTCGGTCCCTTCGGATGCAGTTCTTCGTAGCTCTTTTTGTGATATGTTTCCTGGAACAGAATATAAGTTCCGATTCCGGCTTCTTTTAATTTTCGATAATTTTCCACGGTGGTCGCCGCAATATTTACGTTCACACGGCGGATGGCTCCGTTTTTATGTTTGATACTGTAAATCGTTTTGATAGATTCCAGAATATATTCGATCGGATTGTTTTCCGGATCTTCTCCTGCCTCGATCGCCAGTCGTTTATGTCCCATATCCTGCAGAGCTGTCACTTCTTTTACAATCTCTTCCTGGGTCAGTTTTTTCCGGGCGATATGTGTATTCTTTTTATGATACGGACAGTATACACAGCCGTTGATACAGTAATTGGACAGATACAACGGTGCAAAAAGCACGATCCGGTTTCCGTAAAATTCTTTTTTAATCTCTGCCGCAAGTTCATACATTTCCTGAATCTTGTCCGGCATCTCACAGGCCAGCAACACAGAAGCCTCTCTGTGTGTCAGGCCTTTACATTCCTTTGCTTTCGCAAGGATCTGGTCGATCAGTTCCACGTTGTCTTTATTTGCATCTGCATAAGCCAGGGTCTCTCTGATCTCTTCATCTGAGATAAATTCCTCGGCTTTTAACGATTTCGGATTGTACATAACGTCTCTCTTCCTTTCTTTTTGGTCAGGCTGCCGGGTCTTCTGTGATTCCATTCGGATTCCACAGACAGATTTCCGCAATCTTCCCAATTAGTATTTCTTGTTTTTCATCGACACATTGCACTGTCTCCGCGATCTGTCACACACTGATAACCAATCGCAGCTATGCGCCGTTCCAGACAGCCGCGGCACTCTGCCGCTTCTTCGCCCGTACAGATTTTATTGTCATACAGCTGGTATTTGTCCCTCACCTGAATCGGTGACAGGTTTGGCATCACCACGTTGGCTCCTGCCAGAATACCCTTTTCTCTTCCCATCGGATGGATCGTTCCGAGTGCAGTGGTGGATGGCAACAGTACCATCGGATGAATCAGCCGGATGATTGCCAGAAGCCGTAAGGTATCTTCCAGCGTTCCTGCCTTTTCTTCTGCAAATGGGGTATCCTGATGGGGAATAAACGGCCCGATTCCCACCATCTCCGGTTGGAGTTCTTTGATAAACACCAGATCCTCATATAAGGTATCCAGCGTCTGTCCCGGCGATCCTACCATAAAGCCACACCCTGCCTGATATCCGATCTCCTTCAGTTCCCTCAGACACTCTTTTCTGTGTGCCAGTGACATCTGTGACGGATGAAGTTTCTGATAATGCACTTCATCTGCCGTCTCATGACGAAGCAGATACCGGTCAGCCCCCGCGTCAAAATACGTCTGATAGCTTGCCCGTTCTTTCTCTCCGATGGATAACGTCACCGCACAGTCCGGATATCGTTTCTTGATTTCTTTTGTGATCGTACAGATCCGCTCATCGGTATAATAAGGATCTTCTCCTCCCTGGAGTACAAAGGTCCGAAAACCCAGTTCCCATCCGCTTTCACAGCACGAAAGGATCTGATCCATGGTCAGCCGATATCTCTGCACTTTTTCATTGCCACAGCGGATCCCACAGTAATAACAGTTATTTTTGCAATAATTGGTAAATTCGATCAGCCCCCTCAGGTAGATCTCTTTTCCATAATATTTCCCAGCTGTCGCTCTCGCCCGCCGGTACAGTTCCTCGATCAGTTCCTGATCGGTTGTCGTCAGCAGTTCTTCCAGCTCCTCACGGCTGATCATCTGCTCTTGTTCGATCTTACTCAGTATGTCTCTGTTCATGCATGTCTCCTATTTCGAGTAAACTGCTTTTGCCGAGATTCCTTCCAGTCTTCCGATCTTGCCGGTCAGGGCATTGATCGTATCCTGTGGCGCATCCATCGCGATGCTGATCACATGGATCTTTCTCTCCCGGTAGGGAATCCCCATTCTTCCTATAATATAACTTCCATATTCATGAAGCAGCTGGTTGAGTTTCTCGACTTCCTGTGGTTCTTCCACGATAATTCCAATCACGGCAATTCTGTTCATGTTCCACTCACTCCCTTATATCTGCACTTTCTGTGCCTGCTTCTTTTCAATACAGAGAGCAGAAAATTCTGCTCTCTGTAGCTGTAGTATCTGTATGTTATTCCACATCAAACTTTTCCAGACTCTCCAGTCTTGACTGATATTTGGAGTCGGAAGATTCTGTAAAGGACGCTTCACCTTTCATCTTTTCCAGCGCTGCCGCTGCTTTCTTTACCACCTGCAGCGTACCTGCTCCGGCCACACATCCTCCAGGACATGCCATTCCTTCCAGCAGATAGCCATTGTACTTACCGGCTTTCGCCATCTGGAGCATCTTCTTGCAGTTCTGCAGACCTTCTGCATTGACCACTTTGACTTCCCGTTCCGGATCGATCCGTTTTACCGCATGTACGACAGCCTGTGCAACCCCTCCGCTGACTGCAAAACCGCGTCCATCTGCACTTGCACGGAATAAAGGTTCGCCTTCCGGAATATCCTTCCAGTCCACACCTTTCGCATCAAACATTCCGGCAACTTCCTCAAATGTCAGTACAAAATCCACATAACTGCGGATACTCTTCCGGCTTGCCTCCAGTTTTTTCGCTGCACACGGACCAACAAAGACGATCTTGCAGTCTGGTTCTTTCTGTTTGATCAGTCGCGCAGTCAGAACCATCGGCGTCAGCGCCATGGAAATGCATTTTGCCTGTTCCGGGAACAGTTTTTTCGCCATCATAGACCAGGACGGGCAACAGGATGTTGCCATGAACGGCAGTTTTTCCGGAACTTCTTCCAGAAAATCCTTTGCTTCTTCCACCGTACACAGATCCGCTCCGATCGCAACTTCTCTTACATCGGTAAATCCCAGTGCCTGAAAAGCGCCACGGATCTTTGTATTTTTCATATCCTGGAACTGACCTGCGATCGCCGGCGCAAGAATCGCATAAACCGGTGTCTCGCTCTTTATCGCCATGATCGTCTGAAAAATCTGCCCCTTATCCACAATGGCACTGAACGGACAGCTTACCAGACACTGACCGCAGGATACACATTTCTCCTGATCGATCTCCGCTCTTCCATATTCATCGGAACCAATCGCATTCATTCCGCATGCTTTTGTACATGGACGCTCCTGTTTGATGATCGCATTATACGGACAGGCTTCCACGCACTTTCCACATTTGATACATGAAGACTCATCAATATGAGATCTTCCACCTTCCATATGGACAGCCTTCTTCGGACAGACCTCCACGCATGGATGTTCCAGACAGCCCTGACATCCTTCTGTTGTCATGACTCTCTTCTCCGGACAGGCATTGCAGGCGAATTTGATCACATTGATAAGCGGCGGTTCGTAATATTTTTCTTCTATAATACTGGGTTCCACACCTTTGGAGATTGGCGCATGCTCTGTGATTTTTCTCAGCGACATTCCCATTGCCACACGCAGACGCTCACCAACGACTGCCCGCTCCAGAAAAATACTGTCTCTGTAAGTTGCAACCTCTCCCGGGATGATCTTATATGGAAGTTCTTCCAGTACCTCCTCCGGAGATTGCTCTTCGTATGCCATACGGGCAATCTCCGTGAATATTTTGTGTCTGATTTCAGTCTTGGATGAATACAGTCCTCTCATTTTTCCTCCTGATTTTCCGTTATACATTTTTCATAGTTTTTCTTTTTGATAGTACTTTTTAAAAATGATAGCATCCGTTCTGTCAGAATTCAACAGTTCCGATCGCATCTACCTATGCAAATACGGAATAGTTCCAGGAGTTATATGATTTTAAAATTTATTCATAACTTTCGTTATGTAACAGTTCATGTTCTTTGCCTTTTAATAATCCGGCGTACAGTTCCTGAACCAGCGGGTTCTCATCGGATTTCTTGATGATCGTTGTATTATCTGCGTTGTACAGACCTTTCGCACGGAGTGATTTTGTTCTGTCACCGGCTCTGGTCGGCTGTCCGCCTCCCATGATACAACCACGACGACAGGCCATGATTTCAATCAGATGATATTCTTTTTCTCCGTTCTTTACCTGATCCATAACTTTTCTCGCATTGGCAAGACCACTGGCTACACAGATCTTGATTTCGGTTCCCTGATAATCTACCGAGAACTCTTTAATACCTTCTTCGCCTCGAACACCACTCTCTGCGATCTCATGCATCGCTTCTTTGCTGTGATCGTTGGTCAGACGACGAAGCACCGCTTCCGTTACACCACCTGTTACACCGAAGATCACTCCACCGCCGGAGCCAAATCCAAATGGCATATCACATGCTTCCGGTTCAAGAACTGCGAAATCAAGGCCGAAGTTGTCGATCATACGAAGCAGCTCTGTGGTTGTGATAACGATATCTGTATCCTGTTCTCCCTTGGTAAAACTATTCGGACGAACAGCTTCCGCCTTCTTCGCAGTACATGGCATGATGGAAACCATAACAGTTTTCTTCCCCTTTGCATGCTCCGGATCACGGAAATACTCTTTGATGACTGCGGAAAGCATTCCCTGCGGAGAACGGCAGGTGGACAGGTTCGGAATATAATCTTTGTACTGATCGGTTACGAATTTGACCCATGCCGGACAGCAGGAAGTCAGTAACGGAAGTTTTTCTCCTTTTTTGATTCTGTCAAGGAACTCCGCACTCTCTTCCATGATCGTCAGATCCGCACTGAAAGAAGTATCGTATACTTCATCAAATCCCATCAGGTGTAGGGCATTGACGATCTTGCCCATCACGCTTTTTCCTTTGGTCAGACCATAATGATCTCCCACTGCAACACGGACAGCCGGTGCTACCTGAGCTACCACGCGCACATTCGGATCTGCCAGAGCTTCCCACACTTCATCCATATTGGTTCGGATAGAAATAGCTCCGGTCGGACAGAATACTCTACACTGACCACAGTTTACACAGTCCGTTGTGGAAATCTTCCGGTCAAATGCCGGCATAACCATCGCTTCGGTACCACGGAATGCAAATCCAAGAGCACCGATACCCTGCAGTTCTTCACAGGCGCGGACACAGTTTCCACAAAGGATACATTTATTCGGATCTCTCACCAGAGACGGGGAACTCAGATCCAGTTCTCTCTGTTCTCTCGTATTCTGGAACCGGACATTTTCAACCCCCAGACGATGTGCCAGTTCCTGCAGAACACATTCTCCGCTCTTTACACAGGTGGTACAGTCACGGCAGTGTGCTGCCAGAAGCAGTTCCACGATGAGTTTTCTGTATTTTCTGATACGTCCGGAATTGGTATGGATCACCATGCCGTCTCTCGGCTCTTCCGAACAGGATGCAAACATCTTTCCTCTGTCATCTTCCACGGTACACAGACGACAGGCACCAAATGTGGAAAGCTCGGAGTGGTAACACAGTGTCGGGATATTGATACCCGCCTTTCGGATCACTGACAGGACATTTTTCTCATCCGTAAATTCAACTTTTCTTCCATCGATGATCATATGACTCATAAGACACCCTCCTTCCTACATTTCCACATATACTGCATTAAAGTTACAGTTATCTTTACAGGCACCACATTTGATACACAGATTATTGTCGATCTGATGCGGATGCTTGATAGCTCCGGTAATCGCTCCCGCCGGACAGTTCTTCGCACATTTTCCACAGCCGATACAGAACTCGGAATTGATATGGAACTGACGCAGTGCCGTACATACTTTTGCGTGGCACTTTTTATCACGGATATGTTCAACGTATTCGTCGCGGAACCGGTTCAGGGTACTGATGACCGGAAGCGGTGCACTCTTTCCAAGACCGCACAGAGCCATACTCTGTACCATGTGCGCCAGTTCTTCCAGCTCATCGAGATCTGACATTTCACCCTTGCCGTCTACGATCCGCTCCAGGATCTCCAGCATACGTTTGGTTCCCTCTCGGCACGGAACACATTTTCCACAGCTTTCACGCTGAGTAAAGTTCATAAAGAAACGGGCTACTTCTACCATACAGGTGTTTTCATCCATGACTACCAGTCCACCGGATCCCATGATGGCATCCAGTTTCTTTACCGAATCAAAGTCCAGAGGCGCATCCAGCTGATCCAGGATCAGACATCCGCCGGACGGTCCGCCGATCTGTACGCCCTTGAAAGCAGCACCACTCTTAAGTCCGCCGCCGATATCATAAATAATATGACGAAGCGTTGTTCCCATAGGTACTTCGATCAGACCGGTATTTTCAATGGCACCGGTCAGAGAGAATGTCTTTGTTCCTGGGCTTCCCTCGGTACCGATGGTACGGAACCAGTCTGCACCTTCCAGAATGATCTTCGGTACATTGGCATATGTTTCTACGTTATTCAGCACGGTCGGTTTTTCCCACAGACCTTTTTCAACGGTACGCGGTGGTTTTACACGCGGCATACCTCTGTTTCCTTCGATGGATGCCGTCAGAGCCGATCCCTCACCACATACAAAAGCACCTGCACCACGGTTGATATGCAGATGGAAGTTCACATCCGAACCAAGGATATGATCACCTAACAGACCATTTGCCTCTGCCTGTTCGATCGCCATGCGCAGACGTTTTACGGATAATGGATACTCTGCACGCACGTAGATATATCCGTCTTCTGCACCTACTGCATAAGCGGCGATGGTCATACCTTCGATCATCTTATACGGATCACCTTCCATTACAGAGCCATCCATGAACGCACCCGGATCACCCTCATCACCGTTACACACCACATATCGTACTTTTTCTTTCTGACGGGCTACCTGTGACCATTTTTTTCCTGCAGGGAATCCCGCACCGCCACGTCCGCGAAGTCCTGATTTTGTAACTTCTTCGATAACATCCTGCGGGGTCATGGAGCCAAGTGCTTTGGCCAGTGCCTGATATCCACCGGCTGCGATATATTCGTCAATTGACTCTGCGTCGATCTTTCCACAGTTTTCCAGAACGATACGTGTCTGCTGATTCAGGAACGGAATATCGTCCGGATGCGGACAGACGGTCTCATGATCACGGTAGAACAGTCTCTCTACCGGCTGTCCTTCCAGGATCGTGCGCTCCACGATCTCTTTACAGTCTTCCGGCTGTACATGTACATACTGATAGTTATATGGTTCGATACGCATCAGAGGTCCTAGTTCACACAGACCCTGACAACCGGTTTTGATCACACCGATATGCGGAACATCTTTCTGCATCTCTACGGTAACACCATCGATATCCCGACACAGAATTTCCATTTCTTCATAAATTTTCTGAGCACCGGATGCGATACAGCCGGTACCGGAACAGACAAGAACGCGACAGGTATACGATTTGATTTCTTCATTTACCTTTGCCTGTCTGTTCAACAGATCTTCACGGCAATTTATACTCATACGCTTTCTCCTCTCAACTCATTTAACAGCTCGATAGCTTTTTCCGGCGTCATCTTAGGATGTACTTCATCATTGACCGTCAGAGTCGGCGCCAGTCCACAGGCTCCCAGACAAGATACGGTCTCTACGGTAAATAACATATCATCCGTTGTGTGTTTCTTATTACTGAGTCCCAGCTCTTTCATCAGAGCTTCTTTTACCGGCATGGATTTTCTTACATGGCAGGCAGTTCCGTCGCAGACTTTGATCACATACTTTCCTTTCGGTTCAAAGGAAAAGTTTTCATAGAATGTTGCCACGCTGTAGGCTTTTGCCTCTTTGACTCCGATCTCTTTCGCCACATAAGTAAGCAGTTCTCCCGGCAGATAACGATATTCTGCCTGAATATCCTGCATGATCGGAATCAGGGAAGCTGCCTTGCGGCCGTAGTGTTCGATAATCTCATCCGTTTTCTGGTAATAAGATTGATCCAGCATGTAGTTTCCTCCTTTCACTTCATTGCCCTTTTCTTTTTTGATTTCGATAACTTTCCGTACCTGTTCAGTTTCCCCTCTGAACAGTTTTGCGCAAACCGCAGTTTCAACCTCCATATTGCTGCCGTTCACTTTTGCATTTTATACAGATGTCATTATCACCATTATACTTTATTTTATCATTTTGCACAATAAATATTTTATTTCAGTGCTATTTGTCGTTATTTTAACGAACTTTTCTCATGTAACAATATTTTTTATCAACATATCGTGTTTCATCTTTCTATGTCACTACATCTGGTATACCTGATGTGACTACTTAATAACAAAGAAAAGGCCTTTTTCCTACCAATTCAAAAAGCGTCATTGCTTTCTGTGATGTTCTTCACATAAAAGCAATGACGCCTCTTTTTCAGGGGCAAAATACCTTTTGACTGCAGCATCTGAAACCGCGCTCTGCCCACACATAACAGGTTGTGCCGATGGAATAATACGCCGTTCCGTCTTCGTAGGCAAAATGATAGGTATTTGCCACACGGATCGGTCCGTGATTTTCCTCGCTCGCCGGTGTTACCTGAAATTTCCCGGTGAGCACTTCCCCGTCTATCGCGCTCCCTGTCACTTCGAATGTATATAATTCCACGAAAGACGGCATATATCTTACTTTGTACACACCTTCTCCGTCATAAAATCCGTCCACAGTTACTGTCTCATGTTTTCCTGTAAAGATTCCTTGAATCTCATAATCTACAAATGGGTTCTTAATCAGAATGACCTTCTACAGTCACTTCCAGAACATCCCATTTTTCCACCTGTTTTTCATAATTGTATCTTCTCATATTCTTCCTCTTTTATTTAAATTCATGTTTATTTTTTAAACCTTTTCGTTTTTATTTTCAACTTTTCTATAAATATATGTCTTTGCTCATTGTCCATAGAACTAAGAACGTGCCTCGGTACATCCTCGCGGAGCGTTTCTTACTTTACAGGAAAGCAATTTCCTGTAAAGTAAGAAAAAAGTTCAGCTTCCCACACGGAATCTGAACTTTTTCACTTGCTGTTCTCTTTTATCTTTTCTTAACTGTTTCACCATCTACAAACACACAATTTGTATACAACTTACATTTTTCTTTTACCGGGTGTTCTATTTCCTTCAATAACAACTGTATTGCCCAGTATGCTCTTTCTGTATGGGGGACACGGATACTTGTCATATCAATGCCTCCGGTGAGAAAACTTGGCAGAGCATCAATACCGATCAGACTCACATC
>UMHV01033086.1_pt1 | contig 12547 bp, 5 predicted proteins | sample 1965621 | NCBI WGS metagenome assembly UMHV01 (sample SAMEA4836108, study PRJEB28245) | human gut metagenome | biome: gut microbiome; material: fecal sample | place: Denmark | collected 2008 | reverse complement strand
ATTCTTTTTTATCGGAAAAATCGGTGTAAAGCCATAAAATTCTGTCCGGAACTGGAACATGTCGTTCAAAACATATATGGGTTTGATACCGGCAGCCACATACTGGTTGGCACGAAAAGCTTCATTGTACATCAGTTTACTATGCGGAGTCGGTGCAAATTCTCCTGCCTGCATCATGGTTGCCGTATAATTCTCAGAGAAATTCTTCGATGAATACAGTGCTTCTGCCATCCATCCCAGGGTGAATTTCGGCCCCATAGTGTGATATGCCTCTTTCATATAAGAGATTTGTAACCATGATTGCCGCTCTTGCGGAGAAGGACTGTACCCTTCTTGCGGATTCCCCGGTTCAAATCTTTCCCTCCCGGTAAATACCTGGGCTATCAGTTTCTCCAGATAACCTTTTGTCGCGTATTGCCGCGTATTTAGGGTGCTCCCATAGAAACCGATGGAACCTCCCAAAAGTTTGTAGGTACTTCTGTCCGAACGGTCCTTATCGAAATCTATTACACTGGATTGAAAGTAGTTATCTTCCAGTTGGCCATATCCCAGACTGAACTCCGCACGCTTATTGGCCAAAAACGGCAAGGCAACCATCAACTTCACAAAACGTTCGTCCTTTGAATTGAATGAAGGTTTGTCATTCCTGGAAAACAGCTTGTCCTTCTTGTAGTAATCGAAGGTACTGATTGAAGCAATAAAACGAAAGGACGTAGGTATGTTGGTAGGCAAATCAATCTTACCCATCAACTGGGCATTATTATAAATCTTACCCAACTGACCGTCAAAAGTGATTTCCTTGGAATAATAATTCAAGTTCTGATATCCTATTCCCAAATAGATTTGATTTGAGCTCGTGGTAGAGACACTGCCCCCCAGACGCACGGAAAAATTATCCTCCATCTTCACCTTCAAATGCAGTTGATATAAATCGGCTTCCGAATCATACACTGCGTGAGGAACTATTTCCGAAATCATATTATCCGCCAGCAAACGAAAATACCCGCGCTTCAAGTCTTCATAAGTAAAGACTTCATGCTCCTCATCATGAAATTCTTTTTTGATATAGGCTTGTTGTTGGGCATTCGCCCCTTCAATAATGATATCCCGGAAACGGAATTGAGGCAGGTTACTCCGGAAGACAAGGCGCCTCAAACGCACATTATCAGCATTCACCCTACGGTGAACACGGCTTTTGATGGAATCCATCATATTAAGAGTACGGTTGTAGCCTATATCGTGCAATTCCTGCAGACGGTCAAAATCCAGCAGGTTGACATCATCGTACTTGAAGGTCATGACTATGCCCAACGAGTCCGGAATGGAGTAATCGGTCTTCTGCATAATCATATTCTCCAATTGGCTCATCAGGTCATTCTCCTTCGGCTTACCGGGATTGGCCGCTACCACACTGCCAATAATGACATCCGGATGAAAATCCTCCCGCATCACATCCGTAGGGAAATTATTGTAAATGCCGCCATCATAAGCAAGCGTACTGTCTATTTCTATCGGTTTGAAGACAAATGGAATGCTCATGGAAGCACGTACCGCATCTCCCAAATCCCCTTTACTCAATACCAATGGCTTTTTATTGTACACATCGGATGCTATACAGCGAAAAGGAACAAACAGTTTGTTGAAATTACCGCCACATGCAGCCGTAGCACGTGCAAACAATTCCACAAATACCAGGTTCATCTGTATGGGGTTGACCATGCTTGTGGGAAGTATCTGGGGCTTTATATGCAGCGAGTCCCTAAAAGCAAAACGGATATTAAAAAATTCCGGTGAAGGACGATTCTTCTTAAAATAATACTCGTATTTAGGCTCCACTTTGCCCGAATACCAACGCTTAAAGTCGGGAGAGCGCAACAGCGCCTCCATATCGTCCGGGGAATACCCCATAGCATACAGAGAACCGATGATAGCTCCCATAGAGGTTCCGGTTATATAATCAATGGGGATATTATTCTCTTCCAAAGCCCGGATAATGCCTATATGAGTCATGCCTTTTGCTCCACCGCCACTCAGTACAAGCCCCACTTTCTGAGCTTGTAAAATAAAGCCACATAGAAGAAACGAAAAAAACAATAAAACTCTTTTCATAACTATGCTATTCCGAGTAAGATAAATGTTCATTGCCCCAAATATAAACAATAGTTTCTAAAAATGCCGTATTCAACGAAGAAAATCACACCCTAATTGGTGAAAATGAATAAAAAAAGGGTATTGCGACTCCGAAGAATCACAATACCCTTGCATATATTAAATGCAAATTTAAAGGGGCTTATTTTATCAGGTCAATGCTTCTCTTGACAAAGTTGTTCAAAGCTTCACCTTTCAACATACCATTCTGCAGCAGTGCCAAATCTATCAGTTGACGGACAACCTTATTCTTGGCAGCATAATCGGCGAAGATGCCTTCTTTCTGTGTTTTCAGTTCGTCCCACTTCTTATCCAGCTCATTCACTTTATCCTTTTCGGCAGTCGGTATATCCTCATCTTTCTTGCCTTCCTGCTTCTTTTTCAGGTCAGTACGCTGCTTGTTCACTTCATCCATCTCTGCCTGAACCGGAGCAACGGCAGCAGCACATTCCTTATCTTCATCTGCCAGAACTTCTTTTACCAGCTTATGGTCTGAATTCAATACCAGGTTAAACATATCCGGCATTTCGCCATAGAAGCTCATTCCAGCCTGGATATTCGCCATTTCCTTCATACGGCGCATGTACTCGCTCTGAGTTATCATGATAGGAGTGGCATTTTCGCCCAAAGCCTGCGCCGTGATGTTGAACTCCGTCTTATCCATCTTGGGCAACTGGCTCTTGAAGATGGAAGAAAGGACTTCCTGCTTGCCGGCTTCCAACGCTTCGTTCTTCTTGTCTTCCTTGACAATCAGATTATCAATAATATCGCTGTCTACACGAGTGAAGCGAACCTTTTCGAACTTCTGTTCCAACATGCTCACCACCGCAATGTCCAGCTGTCCATCCATCAACAGCACATTGTATCCTTTATTCGTAGCGGCCTCTATGTAGCTGTATTGCTCATCTTTATTGTTGGCATACAGATAAATCAGATTTCCATCCTTATCCGTCTGGCTATCCTTAATCAACGTCTTATACTCCTCGAAAGTATAATATTTGCTGTCTGTATCGGTGAAAAGGGCAAAGTCCTTGGCTCTATCATAGAAATCTTCCTGCGTAAGCATTCCGTAGTTGATGAAGATTTTCAAGTCATTCCACTTTTCCTCAAATTGCTTACGGTCGTTCTTGAAGATGGACTGCAAACGGTCTGACACCTTTTTCGTGATATATGTAGAAATTTTCTTCACGTTGGCATCGCTCTGCAAATAAGAACGGGAAACGTTCAATGGAATGTCCGGTGAATCGAGCACACCATGCAGCAGGGTCAAGAAGTCGGGAACAATACCTTCCACCGAATCCGTCACATATACCTGGTTGCAGTAGAGCTGAATCTTATTCTTGTTCAACTCGATGTTGCTCTTCACTTTGGGGAAGTACAGAATACCGGTAAGGTGGAACGGATAATCCACATTCAGATGAATCCAGAACAAAGGTTCGTCGGACATGGGATAAAGGTCACGGTAGAACTTCTTGTAATCTTCATCTTTCAATTCGCTGGGTTTCAGCGTCCACAACGGGTTGGAATCATTGATGATATTATCCTCGGCAGTTTCAACCTGCTTGCCGTCTTTCCATTCTTTCTTCTTGCCGAATGCAACCGGGATAGGGAGGAAGCTGCAATACTTCTTCAACAAAGAGGAAATGCGCGCTTCTTCAAGGAATTCCTTGCAGTCATCGTCTATGTAAAGAACGATATCCGTACCACGTTCTGCCTTATCAGTGTCTTCAATCGTAAACTCCGGACTGCCATCGCATGTCCACTTTACAGCCTGGGCGCCTTCCCGATAGGATTTAGTGATGATTTCGACTTTCTTGGCAACCATAAAAGCCGAATAGAAACCCAATCCAAAATGGCCGATGATGGCGTTGGCATCGTTTTTATATTTCTCAAGGAAGTCATTGGCGCCAGAGAAAGCTATCTGGTTAATATACTTGTCTATTTCTTCAGCCGTAAGACCTATACCATGGTCGGACACCGTAATGGTATCTTTTCCCAGCGAGACATGTACGGTTAAATCGCCAACTTCACCCTTGAACTCACCGATAGAGGAGAGTGTTTTCAGCTTCTGTGTAGCATCAACCGCGTTAGAAACCAACTCACGGAGAAAAATTTCATGATCACTATACAAGAACTTTTTAATGACGGGGAAGATATTCTCAGTAGTTACCCCAATATTACCTTTTTGCATACTACATTTATATTTTTTAGATTTATATTTTTAATTATTCCGGCAGATATAGCACAAAAAAAATGCCAGCCCATAAGGACTGACATTTTGACGGTTTTTATAAAGAACAGCTTATGCCTTCCTGATGCTCAGCTCGTCTTTTTCTTTGTCTACTGATACGTTTACCGTATCACCCGACTGTAACTCCTCCGCCACTATCAGCTCGGAAAGTCCATCCTCCAAGTGGTTCTGAATGGCGCGCTTCAATGGGCGCGCACCAAACTGTACATCGTACCCTTTCGAAGCAAGGAATGTCTTTGCATCATCCTCCACAACCAGCTTGTAACCAATTGCTTCAACCCGTTCGTACAAACCTTTCAGCTCAATGTCCACAATCTTTGTGATGGCCTCCAAAGAGAGCTGGTCGAAAGTAATGATTTCATCCAAACGATTCAAGAATTCGGGAGCAAAGGTCTTGTTCAGAGCCTTTTGTATCACGCTGCGCGAATGTTCATTGTCATCCGTGCGGTTTTGCGCCGCAAAACCTACGCCACGGCCAAATTCCTTCAACTGCCGCGTACCGATATTGGAGGTCATAATGATAACCGTATTCTTGAAATCGATGGTTCTGCCATAATTGTCAGTCAAACGACCTTCATCCAGTACCTGGAGCAAGATGTTGAACACGTCCGGATGGGCTTTCTCAATCTCATCCAGCAAGACAATGGAATACGGCTTGCGACGCACCTTTTCAGTCAACTGGCCGCCTTCCTCATAGCCCACATATCCCGGAGCGGCACCAATCATACGAGATACGGTGTATTTCTCCATATACTCGCTCATATCGATACGTATCAAGGCATCGGCAGAGCCAAACATATATTTTGCCAATTGCTTTGCCAAATGCGTCTTACCCACACCAGTAGGGCCAAGGAACATAAAGGTTCCGATGGGATGGTTCGGGTCTTTCAACCCTACACGGCTACGCAAGATTGCTTTGGTAAGTTTCTCTATCGCAGCATCTTGAGCTATCACCTTCGCCTGTAGTTCTTCCTTCATTCCGGCCAGTTTAAGTCCTTCTGCCTGCGCCATGCGCTGTACGGGTACACCGGACATCATTGAAATAACATTGGCTATTTCCTCTTCACCTACCGTTTGGCGGTCATCCTTCAAACGGGCTTCCCACTCAACCTTCATCTCCTCCAAGCGGACAGAAAGTTCCTTCTCACGGTCGCGGTAGCTGGCAGCCAGCTCAAAATTCTGTGACTTTACAGCTTCAGCCTTCAGGCTACGTGCCTCTTCAATCAGCTTTTCCTGTTCCTCAATTTCTTTCGGAACATTAATATTCGTCAAATGCACACGCGAACCCGCCTCGTCCAAAGCATCAATAGCTTTATCCGGGAAGTTGCGGTCGGTTATATAGCGTGCTGACAACTTGACACATGCTTCCAGGGCTTCATCCGTGTAGCTCACGTTATGATGGTCTTCATACTTCTCCTTGATATTCTTCAATATCTGAAGCGTTTCTTCAGCTGTGGTAGGCTCTACAATCACCTTTTGGAAACGACGTTCCAAAGCACCGTCTTTCTCGATATTCTTTCTGTATTCATCGAGAGTGGTAGCTCCAATACACTGGATTTCACCACGCGCTAAAGCTGGTTTCAGCATATTGGCAGCATCCATGGAACCGGCAGCAGCACCGGCACCTACAATCGTATGGATTTCATCGATGAAAAGGATGACATTCGGATTTTTCTGCAACTCGTTGATGATAGAGCGGATACGTTCCTCAAACTGACCACGGTATTTTGTTCCCGCCACCACAGAGGCCATATCAAGCATCACCACGCGCTTTTCAAACAAAATGCGCGAAACTTTCTTTTGCACAATACGCAATGCCAAACCCTCTACGATGGCAGATTTTCCGACTCCAGGTTCACCGATAAGCACCGGATTGTTCTTCTTACGGCGGCTCAAGATTTGCGCCAGACGTTCAATCTCGCGTTCGCGACCCACAACCGGGTCCAGCTTGCCTTCTTCGGCAGCCCGCGTCATGTCTACGCCGAAATTGTCCAGCACAGGAGTATCATTGGACGGCTTTCTGGATGCAGCCTGTGCAGCCGAAGCCGAACCAGCTCCCCCAGTACGGGAGGAGCGGGACATATTCATATCTTCTTCATCCTCTTCATCATCCTCGGTGAATCCCATTCCCGCATTCGGATTGGTCGATTTCATCGAAAGCTGTTCAAATACAGCCTGATAATCCACCCGGTGTTCTTCCAAAACAGTTGCAGCAAGATTGTCGCCATCTTTCAAGATAGCCAGCAATACATGTTCCGTATCGGCAGTTGCACTTTTCAGCAAACGCGCTTCAAGCATACACATCTTCAATATCTTAGCCGTCATCGGGGACAAGGGCACTTCAGCGTCCGGCAAGAGAGTATCGTCCTCGGCATCCTTTAGGAAACCCTCCAGACGACTTTTTACTCGTTTTAAATCTATATCAAGTTTCAACAATATTTCAATAGCTTTTCCTCCGCCATCACGCAGCATGCCGAGCAGAAGGTGTTCCGGACCAATATAGCGATTTCTCAATCGATTGGCTTCTTCCTTGCTATAAGTAATTATGTCTGAAACTCTTTGTGAAAATTGATTGTTCATATTTTATAATTCTCCTCAATTAAAAAGGTTATCCACGACAAAGATACGCATTTATTAATTCAGCGTATCATATTTAACTGATTTAATAGTATACAAATCCCGTGCCATAAATTTCAAATCTGTTTTTCCACTTTATACCTTATATATTAATAGCAATTTGGTGAGGAATGGAGGGAGTACTTCCATATTTATATTGCAGGCAACAAAGTTTATGGAGGAAAACTTTTGTATATCGTAAAAAAGCAGTACTTTAGCGTGGTTTTTCACGAACCCGAAAATGTATAATTAATAATCTTTTTAAATGCTTGAACAAGACAGAATTATAAAGATTAACATCGAGGAGGAAATGAAGTCATCGTACATTGACTACTCTATGTCGGTCATTGTTTCACGTGCCCTTCCGGATGTTAGAGATGGTTTTAAACCCGTTCACCGAAGAATTCTTTTCGGAATGATGGGATTAGGAAATACCTCCGACAAACCTTATAAAAAATCAGCCAGAGTTGTAGGTGAAGTATTAGGTAAATATCACCCTCATGGCGACTCGTCCGTTTACGGAGCTCTTGTACGTATGGCTCAGCCTTGGGCAATGCGTTACATGTTGGTAGATGGACAAGGTAACTACGGTTCAGTAGACGGTGACAGCGCTGCTGCCATGCGTTATACAGAGTGTCGTTTGCGAAAAATTGGTGAAGACATGATGACAGACCTTGAGAAAGAGACTGTTGACATGCAGAACAATTTCGATGACTCTTTGCAAGAGCCTACCGTCATGCCGGCCCGTATTCCGAATCTTTTGGTAAATGGTGCATCTGGTATCGCTGTAGGTATGGCTACCAATATGCCGACCCATAATCTATCTGAGGTTATTGATGCTTGTATTGCATACATCGAAAACAATGACATCGATATAGAAGAGCTGATGACGTATGTCAAAGCTCCTGATTTCCCGACCGGAGGCTATATATACGGTATGAGCGGTGTTCGCGAAGCCTATCTCACGGGACGCGGACGTGTCATAATGCGTGCTAGAGCCGAAATTGAGACTGGTTCGACGCACGATAAAATCGTTGTGACAGAAATTCCCTATGGTGTCAACAAAGCTGAATTGATTAAGAATATAGCCGATTTGGCCAACGAAAAGAAAATTGAAGGTATTGCCAATGCTAATGACGAATCCGACCGTGAAGGTATGCGTATCGTTATTGATGTAAAACGTGATGCAAATGCCAGCGTTGTACTCAACAAGCTCTACAAGATGACAATGCTGCAGACATCTTTTGGTGTGAACAATGTTGCATTGGTACATGGCCGTCCACGTCTGCTGAATCTGAAGGATTTGATAAAATACTTCGTTGAGCACAGACACGACGTAGTCATCCGCCGTACTCAGTATGATTTGCGCAAGGCCAAAGAACGTGCACATATTCTGGAAGGATTAATCATTGCATCTGATAATATCGACGAAGTAATCAAGATTATCCGTGCTGCTAAAACCCCGAATGATGCTATATCAGGTTTGATGGAGCGATTCCAACTCAGTGAAATTCAGTCACGTGCCATTGTTGAAATGCGTTTGCGTCAGCTCACAGGATTGATGCAAGACCAGCTGCACGCCGAATATGAGGAAATTCAGAAGCAGATTGCTTATTTGGAAGAAATCCTTGTCAATGACGAACTCTGCCGCAAAGTCATTAAAGATGAACTGATTGAAGTAAAAGAGAAGTATGGTGACGAACGTCGCTCGGAAATTGTCTATTCATCAGAAGAATTCAATCCGGAAGACTTCTATGCAGATGATGAAATGATTATCACCATCTCGCACATGGGATACATCAAACGCACACCGCTGAGCGAATTCCGTGCGCAAAACCGTGGTGGGGTAGGCTCCAAAGGTACCGAAACCCGCGATGCAGACTTTGTAGAGCATATTTATCCTGCAACCATGCATAATACCATGATGTTCTTTACACAGAAAGGTAAGTGTTACTGGCTGAAGGTATACGAAATCCCCGAAGGTACTAAGAATTCGAAAGGTCGTGCCATCCAGAATTTGTTGAATATCGACTCTGACGATGCTGTAAACGCCTATTTGCGCGTGAAGAACTTGAACGACCAAGAATTTATCAACAGCCATTATGTATTGTTCTGTACTAAGAATGGTGTCATTAAGAAAACATTGCTTGAGCAGTATTCACGTCCTCGCCAAAATGGTGTAAATGCTATCACTATCCGTGAAGACGACCGTGTAATCGAAGTGCGTATGACAAACGGTGACAATGAAATCATCATTGCCAACCGTAACGGACGTGCCATTCGTTTCCATGAAAGTGCTGTGCGCGTTATGGGACGTACTGCCACCGGTGTACGTGGTATGACATTGGATGAAGACGGTCAAGACGAAGTAGTAGGTATGATATGCATCAAAGATCCTGAAGCGGAAACAATTATGGTTGTATCGGAACAAGGATATGGCAAACGTTCGGATATTGAAGATTATCGCAAGACCAATCGTGGAGGTAAAGGTGTGAAAACAATGAATATCACCGATAAAACGGGTAAATTAGTAACTATCAAGTCTGTTACAGATGAAAATGACTTGATGATTATTAATAAATCCGGTATTACCATCCGTCTGAAAGTCGCCGATGTTCGTATCATGGGACGTGCTACACAAGGTGTGCGTCTAATCAACCTTGAGAAACGTAATGACGAAATCGGCTCTGTATGTAAAGTCACTTCAGAAAATGAAGAGGAACTTATAGAGGAGGGGGAAGAAAATACCCTTGAAAGCCCTCAGAACGAGGTAAACAATGAAAATGAAGAATAGACATAATATTAATTTAAATTTTCTACAATCATGAAAAGAGTATTATTTTCAATGGTTTTACTACTTGTCGCAAGCTTTACTTTCGCCCAAGAAAAGAACGTAAAAGAGGCTAAAAGTATTGCTAACGGAGTAAATCCTGACTTTGCCAAAGCAGAGGAACTGATAAATCAGGCTTTAACCAATCCCGAAACAAAGGACAATGCCGAAACGTGGGATGTAGCAGGTCTTATCCAAAGAAAAAGAAGTGAGAAAGAAATGGAAAATGCCTATCTGAGAAAACCTTATGACACTCTTCAGGTATATAATAGCGCATTGAACATGTGTAAATTCTACTTCAAATGTGACGAATTGGCACAAATTCCCAATGAAAAGGGCAAAATCAAGAATAAATATAGAAAATCTAATTCTGCTACAATTTTAGCAGAACGCGGTAATCTGATCAATGGCGGTATCCAATTCTTTAATTTGGCCTCACAGAAAGAAGGCGATGCAGCCAATGAAGACAATAAAAAAGCATTAGATTTCTTTGCAACATACATTGATATTGCTATCAACCCGATGTTTGAAAAGGAAAATCTGTTACAAACAGATACTGTATTACCCCAAATAGCATATTATGCAAGTTTAGCAGCTGCTAAGATGGAAGATTATCCTAGTATTTTGAAGTATGCTCCTTATGCACAAGATGATAAAGAGGTTGGGAAATACGCTATGGAATTTATCTCTACTGCATTGAAAGCTGAAGGTGATACTGTTAAATGGATTGCTTCTTTAAAAGAAGGTATCCAGAAATATCCTGAACATTCATTCTTCTTCGGTCATTTGATTGATTATTATAGCAATAACAACAAATATGACGAAGCTATGCAGTTTGCTGATGATATGTTGGCTAAAGATCCTAACAATACATTCTATTTGTATGTAAAAGGCTACCTTTATCACAATATGAAGGACTATGATAAAGCTATTGAATTCTATAAAAAAACTATAGAAGTAGATCCTAATTATGCAGAAGCATACTCTAATTTAGGCTTAATTTACTGCTTACAAGCACAAGATTTCTCAGAAAAAGCAACTACAGATATTAATGATCCGAAGTATAAAGAAGACCAGGCTACTCTGAAGACTTTCTATGAAAAGGCAAAACCTTATTATGAAAAGGCAAGAGAACTGAAACCTGATCAAAAAGATTTGTGGTTAAATGGTCTGTATAGAGTGTATTATAATTTGCAAATGGGCCCTGAATTCGAAGAAATTGAAAAGTTGATGTAATACTTTCATAATAATAAAAGCCTAATTAAATTATTAATTAGGCTTTTATTATTGTTATATCATTAAGTAAAGAATGTTATTTCTTAAGTGAGGGAGAGAAGAAATTAAAATTAGATTAAATTATTCCAGCGCTATATTAAACATAATGCTGATATTGAACAGAAACCATATTATCCATATTCAACACCTAATTCGGTCTTCCATAAATTACCAACAATGGTGTATCAGAATGGAAAATCATCTTTCTGGCAATGCCAGGGTTAAATAAGCGCGAAAATATATTTCTTTTATAAGAAGTTAATGTTATAATATCAATATGATTACTTTTGATATAACTGTCTAAACTACTAAGCAGATTATCGTTCTTTACCACATCATAGTATATTTCCAATTGTGGATATTGTTTTTGAAAATATTCCTTAATACCAGCCAGTTTTATTTCATTCCATGTATTCTGAACATCTGAAAGATGTATCAGAGACACTGAAAACTTAAATGATTTCAGATTATTTATTAGCGAATCAAAAGCTATTAAATCACGTTGATCAAAATTAGTAATGAATGCAATACGCTTAGCTTCAGAAAATTGCTTGAATGGAGTATTTTCAGGAATGGCCAATACCGGTACACGGCTACGTTCAATCACTTCAGCCGTTACACTGCCGATCAAATCAATATCCTTCTGACTTTTACCACGAGTTCCCATTATGATAATGCGTGGCCGATATTCCTTGGTATAGCGGAGTACCTCTTCTTCAGGAATACCTTCACGCAAAACACAAGTATATTTAATATCTGGAAACTCGCCGGAAGCTACCTTCTCTTTTACTTTATCAGATAATGCATTCAAATCAGCATGAACTTTTTGTAAGATACTCCTTACATTCTCCTCATCACTTAGCTGATAGTTAAATACGTCTCCGTATGGCAAAGAAGTTGCATATATAGGAGTAAAATAAACATGTAGCAAAACAACTTCTGCACCTATATTCTGAGCGAAATTGAAACCGAACTCGCAAGCCTTCAAAGAATAATTGGAAAAATCCACTGGAATCAGCACTTTATTACTAACCTTCTCCAGTTTAGGTGACTTCCCCCCCACTACCTCTTCAGATAACCACGCAGAGCTTTCAGTAATTTTCAGAGCATGAGGTAAGTCACTCTCCTTAATACGTACACGTACGCCAGAAGAAACAACCGGTTGTATCTGGTTTACATTGTGAATATAAGTCTCAATACCTTCATTTTCAAGAACATTTTTCAATATTTGAGCTTTCGCGTACGTTAAGATTGCCAAAGTAACTAATTTATCTTCCATATATCATTGATTTTGAGATTAAAACAAACAAGAAATCCCAATTGTTGTCAGCAATTGGGATTCTATCTAACTTTCTCTTCTTAAGCTCGAACAGCTTCTTCAGTCTTACCTGCCATTTCATCTAAAATTTTTAAAGCTCGCTCTAAAA
>UMHV01039670.1_pt1 | contig 12604 bp, 9 predicted proteins | sample 1965621 | NCBI WGS metagenome assembly UMHV01 (sample SAMEA4836108, study PRJEB28245) | human gut metagenome | biome: gut microbiome; material: fecal sample | place: Denmark | collected 2008 | reverse complement strand
AGCTCTCCGGCTCTGCAGCAATAAACTCAGTATGGCGCTCGCCTGTGAAGTTGTGACGGAGGAATGGGAAGGCAATACCACCAAAGTTACTACCACCACCGAAACAAGCAATCACCTGATCAGGATACTCACCTGCCATCGCCATCTGCTTCTCAGCCTCCAGACCGATGATGGTCTGGTGAAGTGCCACATGATTGAGCACAGAACCCAGCGTATACTTACAGCCCGGTGTGGTTGTAGCCAGCTCAACAGCCTCACTGATGGCAGTACCGAGCGAACCAGGATGATGAGGATCACGTGTGATAATGTTCTTACCTGCGCGTGTACTCATGGAAGGAGAACCCTCTACAGTGGCTCCAAACGTACGCATGATGCTGGAACGGTATGGTTTCTGCTGCATGGTAATCTTTACCTGATAAACTGCTGCCTCCAGGCCGTAGAGTTTTGCTGCATAAGAGAGGGCTGCACCCCACTGGCCTGCACCAGTCTCTGTAGTGACATTGGTATCCCCCTCCTGCTTACAGTAGTAGCACTGAGGAATGGCTGAATTGATTTTATGAGAGCCTAACGGATTAATACTCTCATTCTTGAAATAGATATGCGCCGGAGTACCGAGTGCCTCCTCAAGGGCATAAGCACGTACAAGAGGGGTTGAACGGTAGAAGGTGTACTTCTCCAGCACATCTTCCGGAATATCAATCCAAGCGTGCTCTGTATCAAGTTCCTGCTTTGAGCACTCCTTATTAAATACGTGTGACAAATCATCAGCATTCATTGGCTGGTGTGTCTGAGGGTTCAACGGTGGCAATGGCTTGTTAGGCATATCTGCCTGAATGTTGTACCACTGAGTAGGAAGTTCCTGCTCGCTTAAGATGTACTTTTTCTGTCTCATATTTATATATATGTTTAAAATTGTTGTATGCCAGAACAAAGGTACAAATAAAAAATGAAATAAAGAACTTTTTTATGTGTTTTTCCAATATTTTTTTATTTTTATCCAATAAAATAGTTCATTCTACAGGTATTATTTGTTATATAAGTGTGTTTTCAGTGTCATTTCTATAAATTTAATCAAATATTACCCCATAAAATACCAAATATTACCCCCTATATTATAATGAAAAGTAGTATCTTTGCAACAGAAAAATTCAAAATGCGTTGTGAAACGCTTATCATCATCTTTTACTTATACAAAAAAATAAAACATTGGAGTTCAATAGGGATATTGAGATTCCAATGTTTTTTTTATACACTAAACTGAAACATATTATCATGTAAAGTTGACATATCATCATGTAACGTTGTCAGATTTCTAACCTTTCAGTATAAATCAACAGTCTGTTTTATTGTCTACTCCCACAATTGATACAGGATTTTACCCATAGACTGCAGACACAGATTATTTTTTCTCATTACCTAAATCTATCTGCGATATCTGATTCAACAGATTTACAGCCTGTCCTACAGTCTTCACATCATTGATGCGAAGCATTCGCTTGTTGAATTTTTCCTTCAGAACACAATCTTGAATATGACTGGTAACGTAAGCGAGTATGCGGTTAAACATCTGACTTCTGTAGAACGGACTGTTTACATTGCTCACAAACTGCATCTGCATATAGCCCTGCTTGAGAATAATCTTCTCGCAACCTAGCTTCTTGCCTACCCTACGCAGACCTACCACATGCATCAGTTCGTCTGCTTCATGAGGCACAGGACCAAAACGGTCTATCATACGCTTGCGGTAAGCCTCTACTTCTTCATCGCTCTCCAGACGGTCCAGTTCACGATAAAGGAGCATGCGCTCACTGTCACCCGGCACATAAGTCTGAGGAAAATACATCTCCAGATCGCTCTCTATGCCACAATCGTCAACGAAATCATCACCTGTAAGCTGGGCACCTTCATCCATCTTCTCCTGATAAAGATCACAGAACTCTTCGTTCTTCAACTCTGTGACAGCCTGAGAGAGAATCTTCTGGTAGGTTTCATAACCCAGATCTTCCATAAAACCGCTCTGCTCAGAGCCCAGCAGATTACCCGCACCGCGGATATCCAGGTCCTGCATGGCGAGATTGAAGCCGCTACCCAGTTCGCTGAACGTCTCCAGAGCCTCCAGACGGCGACGCGCCTCAGGAGTAAGTGCACTCTTAGGTGGCGCCATCAGATAGCAGAAAGCCTTCTTGTTGCTTCTTCCTACGCGTCCACGCATCTGATGCAGGTCACTCAATCCGAAGTGATGAGCATCGCTCACGATAATCGTATTGGCATTGGAAATATCGATACCGTTCTCTACAATAGTGGTAGAAAGCAGTACATCATAATCATAATTGATAAAGCCCATGATGATTTTCTCCAAATCCTCAGGCTTCATCTGTCCGTGACCGATTGCTACCCTACAGTCTGGGATATGCTTCTCGATGAGCATCTTAAGTTCCGGAAGCTTGGATATTCTGTCGCATACGAAATAAACCTGTCCGTTTCGGCTCATCTCGAAATTGATGGCATCGCAGATAACTTCACTACTAAACGTTACCAGTTCGGTATGAATCGGATAACGGTTAGGTGGCGGAGTGCGCATGATACTCATATCCCGGGCGCCCATCAGAGAGAACTGGAGGGTTCGCGGAATCGGAGTGGCACTCATTGTGAGTGTATCGACATTTACCTTGAGCTGACGGAGTTTCTCTTTGGTAGACACACCGAACTTCTGCTCTTCATCGATGACGAGCAGTCCCAGGTCATGCCATTTCACGGTCTTTGATATCAGCTTATGCGTACCTATGAGGATATCAATCTTACCCTCTTTCAGGGCGTCAAGCACCTCTCTGGTTTCCTTCGTTGTACGGGCTCTACTGAGATAGTCTACCCTTACAGGCATGCCTTCCAGACGCTTTTTGAAAGTCTGATAGTGCTGGAAAGCCAGAACGGTAGTAGGCACCAGCACTGCAACCTGCTTGCTGTCGCACGCTGCCTTGAAGGCTGCACGGATGGCAACCTCAGTCTTGCCGAAGCCCACATCGCCACAAACCAGACGGTCCATCGGTCTGCCGCTCTCCATATCCTTCTTCACCTCCTGAGTAGCCTTATTTTGGTCTGGCGTATCTTCATACAGGAAGGAAGCCTCCAGCGTATGCTGCAGATAATTGTCGGCACTGAAGGCGAATCCCTTCTCCCGTCGGCGCTGGGCATAGAGTTTGATCAGGTCGCGCGCAATGTCCTTGATTCGCTTCTTAGCTTTGTCCTTGAGTTTATCCCAGGCACCTGTACCCAGTGTAGACAGGCGAGGCGGAGTACCGGTATCGCTGCGGCGATATTTGCTGATTTTATAAAGCGAGTGGATAGAAACATCCACCTTGTCATTGTTCGTATAGACGATGCGGATCATTTCCTGATAGCTGTTGCCCGTAGGAATCCTAACCAGACCGCCGAACTTGCCGATACCGAAGTCTACATGCACGATAAAATCTCCCACTTCCATCTCCTGCAGTTCCTTCATGGTGAGTGCCATCTTGCCGGCTCTCGCTTTATCTGAGCGCAGGTTATATTTATGAAAACGGTCAAAAATCTGATGATCGGTAAAGAAGCAGCACTTCTTGTCATGGTCAGTAAAGCCTTCATGAAGCGTCTTGTCTACCGGTGTAAAACGGATGGCGTAGCGCTTCAGCTCTTCGCTTTCAAAGATATCCTTCAGGCGCTGTTGCTGCTTCTGGCTATCTGCCAATATATATAAGGTGTAACCCTGGAGCAGGAAATCCTCCAGAGTCTGACAAAGCAAATCGAAATTCTTATGGAAAAGAGGCTGTGGAGCGATATTGAAAGGTATTACAGCCGGACTCTCTGACGAAGCGACCTTGCCGAACTCGATACGGAGATGAGCCGCTACTGCCTTCTTGAAATCGAGCGGAGAAACGAGGTTGAGCTCGGTCTTCATGTCATGTCTGATGCGCTCAGCCTCTACCTCAGTAGCTCCCTCCAGCTGCTCGGTAAGGCTCTGCGATGAGAAGCCTTCGGTATAGATCTGACCGATGCGGTCGCAAACGAAAGAAAGGTCTTTCGCAACGACTGGCGTACTTTCGGAGAGGAAATTGAGGAAACACTGCTTGTTGCTCTCGATATGGGCGAGTTCGGGCACGATTTCTATCTCTGTGCGCTTCGCCTGCGAGAGCTGGGTCTCAACATCAAAGGTACGGATGGTGTCAATCTCATCGCCGAAGAAGTCGATACGGAACGGATATTCGCAGCTGTAGGAATAAACATCGAGGATGCTTCCACGCACGGCAAACTGGCCCGGTTCATAAACATAATCGGTTTCTTTGAGTTCGAAATCGCGCAGGGTATGAACCACATCGGTCTGAGCAATCTGCTGGCCTACAGTCAGTTTCAGAATCCGTTCATCCAGATTCTGCTTAGCCACAACGAGTTCTGCCAGTGCATCGGGATAAGTGACTACCAGGAAATGTCCTCCCGAAGAGAGGCGCGCCAGCACCTCTGTACGTAGGATTTCGTTCGCTGCATCACGCTGCCCGTATTTCACGGCACGCCGATAGCTGGAAGGAAAGAAGAAGACCTTCTCCTGCCCTATCATCTGAGTGAGATCGTGATAAAAATAGCCTGCTTCATCGGCATCATCCAGTACGAAGAGCACCGAACGCCTCATCTTCCCCTGCAGAGAAGCAAAGAACATCGGAGCCGAAGAGCACAGCAAACCCTGGAGAAAAATGGAATGAACCGACTTCTTCCCCATCAAATCAAAGAGGGCATCCGCCTGTGGCGAACGCCCGTATGTTTTTTCTATCTTTTGGATTTCCATCCAAGTACTGATTAGTGATTACTGATTACTGAGTAGTGATTACAGAGTATTAATCCTTCTTCGGATATTTCTTGAACCAGCCATCCAGGCGCAGTCGCATCACGCCAAAGAAAGCCTCACCAAAGATGCCACCACTCATCTTGCTCACACCTTCACGACGGTTAACAAAGATGACAGGCACCTCCTTGATCTTGAAACCTATTCGATGAGCCGTATATTTCATCTCTATCTGGAAAGCATAGCCCTTGAAGCGGATAGCATCCAAATCTATGGTTTCCAATACCTTACGTCGGTAGCAGACGAATCCAGCTGTGGTATCATTCACCTTAAATCCGGTTACGATACGTACGTATTTAGAAGCGAAATAGCTCATCAATACGCGTCCGATAGGCCAGTTGACCACGTTCACACCCGAAATATATCTTGAGCCTACAGCCACATCATACCCCTCATCGTGAGTTGCCGCATAGAGACGAGGCAAATCATTAGGATCATGACTGAAGTCGGCATCCATCTCGAAGATGAAGTCATAGCCCTGCTTCAATGACCATTTGAAACCCATGATATAGGCTGTACCCAAACCGAGTTTACCCGAACGCTCCAGGATATGCAGACGACCGGCAAACTCATTAGCCATCAAGCCCTTAACAATGGCAGCAGTACCGTCAGGACTTCCGTCATCGATAACGAGGATATCAAACTGCTTTTCGAGACCGAAGACAGCACGGATGATTTTCTCGATGTTTTCCTTCTCATTATATGTAGGAATGATTACTATGCTATCACTCATAACTTCTTATAATTTTAATGATTCTGATTCTATATAATGTAATACAGATGCAAAATTACAACTTATTTTTGAAATAACAAGCGAAAAACCGAAATTATTGGTCCGGATTCTCTACAAAACCCTGATATTTCTTGTCAAGTCCGTTCATAATCGCCTCATAGCTCTTATTCATCTGGTTCTTGATATTGTCAGCTCCCTTGCCAATCGGCTCAATAGGCTCATGAATAGTGAGCTTCAGAGGATGCCAGAAAGCCCAGTAGATGTCCTTCATGCGAGGCTTCACATCAAAACTGCCATTGATGGTAAGCGGACATACCGGCAACTGCAGTTCATCGGCAAGCATGAAAGCACCGCGGCGGAACACGCCCATGTGCCCCGTAAACGAACGGGCACCCTCAGGGAATACCACCAGCGACATGCCCTCTTTAAGCACCTCGCGAGCACGGTCATAAGAAGCGCGGATCTTAGAAGGTCCGCTCTTGTCTACAAAGATGTGGTGCGCATACTCACAGGCGATACCGATGAGAGGCACTTTGCGCAAGCCCTTCTTCATCATCCACTTGAAGTTTCTGCCCAGAAAACCGTATATCAGGAAAATATCAAAAGCGCCCTGATGATTGGCCACGAATACATAACTCTGGTTCTTCTTGAGATGCTCACGGCCCTCCACCTTTACAGGCAGGAGGAGGATGCGGACCCAAAGCCAGGCCCAACATTTACCAGGATAATAGCCCCAGAAATGGCCATTGCCCAGCATGCATCCCAAAACAGTAACTAAACTGGTTAAAACGCTAGCTACCAACAGGATAGGCAAGCATATTACAAGCTGATACAGACGATATAAGTACTTCATTTTCTAATTAAGAATTAATTAAGAATGAATAATTTAACATTCAACATTTAACATTTAACATTCAACACTCCTTATTTTCTCTTTAGTGTGATGACCACGATTTCTGCCGTAGCCCCGATGCGGATTGGAACGGTACCGCCCAGACCCGATGTGGTATAGAGCTGGCAATCTTCCTCCTCGAAGAGGCCGTAATCATAAGGAGTAAACATCGACGGACGCAAGCCCAGGATACTGACCTGCCCCGCATGCGTATGACCGCTCAATGTAAGCTGCGGTGCTACAACCAGCGAATCCTTCCTGTCAGGTCCAATCACATCGCCATCCTCATCCTTCTCCTTATTAATAGTAGAAGGCCAGGTCTCGCGCCATTGCTTCGGCATATGCTGCAGCATCAGTACGAAAGAGCCCGGTCTGATGCCATACAGCGCCTTCCTTACGTTGGTTCGCTTTGGTTTGTCATAGTTCTCTGTACCAGCCACATAGATACTGTCAGCGCCTCTATGCACCGCCACATGTTCATTCATCAGCAGGTGCCATCCGCAACTCCGCTGGAAGTCCTGCATCCGCTTCTCTAATGCAGCTATCTCCTGCTCGTCATCTACATCCATATAATAGGTGTAATCGTGATTGCCCAGCACACTCATCACGCCATCTCTGGCTTTCAGACTGCTGAGCAGCGCCTGATACTCAGGCAGTTCATCGGGCGTAACATTCTGTAAATCACCCGTAAAGCAAATCAGATCAGGTTTTTCGGCATTAATGCTGTCGATATCGCGCTGAGGCAGATGACCACGCCAGCCATAGTATGACCCGAGATGGATATCGCTGAACTGAACGATGCGATAGCCCTCGAAAGACTTCGGCAGATTAGGTACATAGATGGTGATACGCTTGACTTGCATCTTAGGAAAACCTTCGGTAAATCCGTAGATAAAGCAGAAGAACGCCACCACTCCCACTACCAGCCCGAGGAGCTTGCCCCAGTTGCGATGGCCGTGAAGGAGCCGCATACAGCACCAACCGAAGACACTGAACAGGCTGAAGACAAACTGCGGAACTGCACATACTGCCATCATCACAAACCAGATGTCGATGAGCACCGGATTGCGTGGCAGGAAGTTGGGCAGTATCGTGATATACGCGCTGTAGGCGATAACCACGAAAGCCGGCAACCAGAAGAGCACCCGCTGCCAGAGACTCTTCAGCCGTAACTTGCCATACCTTTTATATATCCACAGATACGGCAACAGGGTGAATACCACTACGGGTATCAATATTCTTGCTATCATTTCTTGATCAAACTTGATTGAAGATACGTTTTCATTGCCTGCACGGGCACACCTCTGCGCTGTGCATAGTCGCGAAGCTGGTCGTCTCCTATCCGTCCCAGTTCGAAATACCGCGACTTGGGATGTGCAAACATCAGCCCCGAAACACTGGCATGAGGCGTCATCATTCCGCTTGTGGTGAGCCGGATGCCCACCTGACTCATATCGATGAGCTGGTCGATGATGAAGTTGGCACTGGTATCGGGCAGCGAAGGATATCCTATAGCCGGACGGATGCCCTGATAGCGCTCCAGATGCTGGTCTTCGATGCTCAACTGCTCGTCGGGAGCATAGCCCCAGATGCTGCGTCTCACCTCTTCGTGCAACTTCTCTGCCGTGGCTTCAGCCAACCGGTCGCAGAGTGTCTGTGCCATCATATTGAGGTAGTCGTCCGAGCGATATTTCTTCTCCAGACCGCCATCTACCGTCGTGCAGAAGATACCCAGCCTGTCTGTTATTCCACTGCCCAGAGGACGGATGAAATCAGCCAGACAGAGATTGGGTTCTCCCTGAGCCGCCGGATGCTGCTGACGGAGCATCGGGAAGCGGACTTTCTGCCCTTCCAGCCAGATATCATCCCCCTCGCTGTTCGCCTCGAAGAGTCCGAAGACGGCATAGGTATGATATTCGCCTTCCCATGAATGGAGCATATCGAGTGCCTCAGCCTTCATTTTTTCCTTTTCCTCTCGAGGTTTGCCGCTCAATCCCCAGGCATGATAAAAGTATAGCCAGTTGATATATGGCTCAATTTCGCTTATATTGTATACTATTCTTCGCATCCGATACGATATTTTATTTTACAATCCCCGTAAGATTTCCCTTTTTCAGGAATTGCTTCTGAACTCCAGTTCCTCTCCTCTGCTGGCGGCATCAAACACGCCTTTGTCGTAGATAAGACGACCGTTACAGAAAGTCTGTTCCACTTTCCATGCAAACTCGTCACCCTCTACAGGGCTCCATTTACACTTGCTCTGAATCACCTCTGCGGTCACCTTCCAAGGCTCTCCCTTGCGCACCACAACGACATCTGCCTTATAACCCGGACGCAGGAAGCCGCGCTGACTGATATGGAACAGACGGGCTGGATTATGGCACATCAGTTCAACCAGACGCTCGATACTGATTACCTTTTCGTCAACAAGTTTCAGCATGCTTACCAGCGAGAACTGTACCATTGGCATACCTGATGCAGCCTTGGCACAACCGCCCTGTTTATCCTTCAACTGATGAGGAGCATGATCGGTACCTACTACAGTTATCTTACCATTACTCAGTGCCTTACGCAAAGCTTCGCGGTCAGCAGCGGTCTTTACCGCAGGGTTGCATTTGATGCGTGCGCCCTTCACAGCGTAATCTTTATCCGAGAACATGAGATGAGCCACAACAGCCTCGCCTGTAATATTTTCATCCTTACCAAAGAACTCCAGTTCCTTAGCCGTAGTAACATGGGCGATATGGAGATGCGCCCCACTTTCCTTAGCCAGCTGCACCGCCAGACGGCTGCTTTCATAGCAAGCCTCCTCGCTGCGTATTTCCGGATGATGTTCTACGGCAGGATCCTCACCCCATTTCTGCTTAGCCAGCTGCATGTTGCGGTTGATGATTTCGGTATCCTCACAGTGGGTCATCACCGGCAAATCCAGCACTTTCGCCTTCTTGAAGATAGCCTGCAGTGCCTCATATTTATCCACCAGCATATTGCCCGTACTGGAGCCCATAAAGAGCTTGATTCCCGGAACATGATGCGTATCGAGCTGCTCAAAATCATTTACATTATCATTGGTAGCACCAAAGAAGAAACTGTAGTTCACATGACTCTTCTCAGCGCCCAGCTGCCGCTTTGCCTGCCAGGCCTCCAGAGTGGTAGTCTGAGGCACCGTGTTAGGCATCTCAAAATAACTGGTCACACCACCAAAGGCAGCAGCGCGGCTTTCGCTCTCGATGTCAGCCTTCTGCGTAAGTCCCGGCTCACGGAAGTGAACATGATCATCAATCACACCCGGCAAAACAAAACACCCCGAGGCATCGATGACTTCATCGTAATTGCCACGGGGTGCCTCGCCTTCATATATCTCCTTGATAAATTCACCATCCAACAAGAGGTCGCCCACAAAAGAGCGACCCTCATTTATAATGGTTCCATTCTTGATTAATTTCATATTACTAAACTTATAAAATGAAGAGTTTTACAAGATGTTAATGCCCAAGACCTTGAAAGAGCCCTGTTTCTACTCCTGACCTTCCTGTTTTTCAGGAATCGTAGGCGCAGCCAGTTCGTTGGCTGTAGGTGCCGGAGCCGCATCAGGATTTACCTGTGGAGCCGCTTCCATCTCTGGCTGCATGCCGCTCTGCGCATCTCGTGTACCATTCATAATCTCCTGATTCTCTTGAGCTTTCTTATAATAGTCCTTTACATAAGGATCATTCTTGAAATAGTCGGTAGCCTTGCTCATGATATCCTCAATCCAAGGAGAGAGCATCGGATACTGGTTGCCCATTGTAACGAGGAAGAAGACGCCCGGTCCCAGCACATTGTTGAAGTTGTCGGTAACAAACGAAGTGATGAGCTTGTCTTCCTGCTCAGAGAGGCGGATGGATTCCTCGTTCAGATGCTTGTTGACAGCCACCATATCGCTACCGTTCATGATAGCCTGGTCGTGCTTGTGTACCAGTTCGCGCAACTGATTCTGAATCTGCTGGTATTTCTTGAAGAATCCGAAGAGTTTATCGTTCATAGGAGTACCGCTTACCACCTGCTGTGTATCATCGAGCTTCACCGTAATGCTTCCACTCTCCAGCACCAGCGGCAGCACAGGATCATCATCCATGAAGATATTCGCCATCTTCATAGAGTCGACAGAACCCTGAAAATGGAACTGTCCGTGCACTACATCGCAAGAATCCACGTTCTTGAAATCGTTGTTTTCCAGTATCTTAAGGTACAGCATGCGTCCGTCCAGAGTACTTACGTTAGAAGTACCCGAGATATCGTAACTGTTGGCACAAGATGCAAGTGCCATCAAGGCAATGAATGCGTAAAATATTCTATTCATAAGCTATCTATATCACTTTCGGTGAACAAAAGTACAATCTTAATTTGAACTGACGAAATAAATTGCAGCAATTTAATTCATTCTTACAAGATTTATGTTTTGTTTGCACTCCTGTTGGCCACCGAAAGCTTTTTTCTCGTCCTTTCTATATTACTGATTGTTTTCCTTCTTCAGTTCATGAGAGATGCGATGCGTGGTATACAGTTCCAGCAGGGCTGCGATGAGAAGGAAGACTACCCACTTATTATAGAAATAGGTGATATAGGTCTCATAATTCTCAAACCAGCGGCGCAGGAAAGCATACACCGTATCTACCATCGAGATGCCTGAGAGCACGAAGAAGATGTCTGCTACATACTGCATGCGCTTCAGGCGGTGGATAACCAGCGAAGGTCCCTCATAGAACTGCATCGCCTGCATTACACTGAAGAGTATGGTGCCCAGCAGGAACCCCCAGCTCGTTACCTGCACCAGCTGCGGATGTGAAAAACCAAATGCGAAGCAAGCCGCACCGACAACCATCAGCACGCCGCCCAGCAAGAAAATAGCACTTTCCAGTTTACTCAATTGTTTCATTTTCGTCTTGTTCGTTAGTTTTTTCCGGAATATCCGAACTCAATACAAAGATATCTTCATCATCAGCCTTCATGAAATAACGCTGGCGGGCTATCTTCTCAAATGCCCGCGCACCATGCTGCATATCGCGCAGGGTACGCTTGTCGTTTTCATACTGCTCATGATACTTTTCTATCTCCGAACGGAGCGTAGCTATCTCTATCTGGTACTTAATGTGCTGTCTTACACTGTTGTCGTCAACTACACCAACTACCAGAACACCCGCTACAATCACTATAAGATACTTATAATGAGCGAGATAATTCCATATAATACCAAGTTTTTTACTCATTTCTTCCGAATTTGTTTGCAAAGATAATATTTTTTTGTTATCTTTGCATCATCAATTAAGAAAAAATAATGGAAGAGTATATAGTTTCTGCAAGAAAGTACCGTCCGATGACCTTCGATTCGGTTGTCGGACAGAGTGCATTGACCACCACTTTGAAGAATGCAGTGAAGAGCGGCAAGCTGGCGCACGCCTATCTTTTCTGCGGTCCGAGAGGTGTGGGCAAGACCACTTGTGCCCGCATTTTTGCGAAGGCAATCAACTGCGAGCACCCTCGTGAAGACGGCGAGGCATGCAACGAATGTGAGAGCTGCCGTGCCTTCAATGAGCAGCGTTCCTACAACATCTTCGAGCTGGATGCCGCCAGCAACAACGGTGTTGACCAGATTAAGGTTCTGATGGAGCAGACCCGCATCCCGCCTCAGGTAGGCAAGTATAAGGTGTTTATCATCGATGAGGTCCACATGCTCTCTACAGCCGCCTTCAACGCCTTTCTCAAGACGCTGGAAGAGCCACCTCAGCATGTCATCTTCATCCTCGCCACTACCGAGAAGCATAAGATTCTGCCTACCATCCTGAGCCGATGCCAGATTTACGACTTCGAGCGAATGACGGTAGCCAACACCATCAACCACCTGAAGATGGTGGCTGAGAAGGAAGGCATACAATATGAAGAGCAGGCGCTCGCCGTGATAGCCGAAAAGGCTGACGGAGGTATGCGCGATGCCCTCTCTATCTTCGACCAGGCTGCCAGCTTCTGCATGGGCAACATCACTTACCAGAAGGTGATCGAGGACCTGAACGTGCTCGACAGCGACAACTATTTTCGTCTGGTAGACCTGGCTCTGGAGAATAAGGTGGCA
>UMHV01038877.1_pt1 | contig 12658 bp, 10 predicted proteins | sample 1965621 | NCBI WGS metagenome assembly UMHV01 (sample SAMEA4836108, study PRJEB28245) | human gut metagenome | biome: gut microbiome; material: fecal sample | place: Denmark | collected 2008 | reverse complement strand
GGGAGAGTCCCCGATGGTGCACCAAAAAGCGCCTTGCTGCAAAGCAGGGCGCTTTTCTTATGTTGATCTATATTGGGAGAATCGACACTTAGTGTCGGGCCTCCCTTTTTTAGTTTATACCAGCGAATATAGTATATCAGGGCTTCGAATGTGTCTACAAAATGGAGGCAGCGCTGTATACTGTGACAGCCAGGAAAATACAATGAACCAGCGTCGGAAATTGTATGGTGTTCACAACTTCCGGCGCTGTTTATGGTGGTTGTAATAAAACGTTGGAGCGTGAAAAACGGCAAATAAAACCGGCTAGGGAGAAAAGAGTGGTCAGATGGTTGTCAAGAGGCATAGCACACATAGAACGCGTCAAAAAACACGCGCGCGTTAAGAATTGTACGCGTGCGTGTTTGTGATGTGTTATACTCTGTCCATTGGAATATACTTTGCCCTTGCGCCTTTTCCAGTTATTTCAGCACCTAGAATGATGAATCAAAACACAAGCTGCTACAAGAACTTTTGAAAATCGTAGATGGCTTCGATGTTTCTCCTTACGACGACGAAAAGACCGAAGTAATTCTTGACTTCAAAAACTTGTACTTAATCTACATCAAGTAAACTGCTAAAATAAAAACGCAAAGGCAGGTTATTTGTGTAAAGGTGTTGGTGTAGACTTGTTGCATAGTAATATGCAGTTGTAAAGGGAAGGCGCAAGCCTTCTCTTTTTTGTTTCAAAACAATTTGACCCAGAACGAAAAACCTAGCTGCCTAGCAGTTGGGAGCTTTATTGTGGGCCAAAGCGTAGCCTAAAAGGAGTGATTTCTGGTGTTGGTTGTACCAAATCATCAATGCTCAATAATGCTGTCGGGGTCAGAAGTCAAGGGTGAAATGAACTATATTTTCCCCCCTTGACATCCACCCCCCTCGGTGTTATGATGCCAACGAGACGGCAGCCGGACAAGCTTGATGCCGCCTCGAATAATTTTTGCTCTATTCGCACCCTGAATGTGGATCACACAGAGTTTGGGATTGATCCGAGGATTACGCCATGAACAAGACAAAAGATATGACCGTAGGCAGCCCCACCAAAACCATCTTCTTTTTCTCCGTACCCGTCTTACTTGGAACCCTATTCCAGCAAATATATAACATGGCCGATACGATCATTGTCGGGCAATTTTTGGGTGAAGACGCCCTTGCTGCCGTGGGGGCGACCGGAAGCACTGTATATCTTGTAATTGGCTTTGCTTCCGGCCTTACCCAGGGCTGCGGTATTTTAGTCTCACAGGCATTTGGCGGGCACCGTCTGAACGAACTAAAGAAGGTAGGTGGCACAGCACTCTTGCTCACAGTGGGGTTTTCAGTTATCCTCACGATTCCTACCGTTTCTTTTAGCCGCCAGATTCTGTTAGCGTTGCACACCCCTTCGAACGTACTCCTCTACGCACACGAATATCTTCGCGTCATCTTTGGCGGTATCCTGTGTACGATGGCCTACAATATTGCAGCCAGTATCCTTCGCTCTTTGGGTGACAGCCGTACACCTTTATATTTCCTCATTTTGTCGTCATTCTTGAATATTGTTTTGGATATATTTTTTATCGCGACACTACATATGGGAACTGCAGGCGCCGCTTGGGCAACGGTGTTGTCACAGGGAATTTCTGCACTGCTATGCTTTTGGTACATGTTTCACAACTACAACAATCTACGTCTCAGTATCCGCGATCTGTACCCCGATCCTTATCGGATTCTGTGTATGATACAAAGCGGCATTCCCATGGCTTTAAACCAAACCGTTACTGCGTTTGGAATTATGATTCTGCAGAGCGGCATCAATCAATTCGGTTCTTCCGTAATGGCGGCCTATACTGCCGCTTCTAAGCTTGAATCCTTGGTGATGCAACCTATGATCGCACTGGGCTCGGGCATTTCTACGTATTGTGCACAAAACATAGGAGCCAAGAAAACAAAATGCATTTTTGTTGGTGTACGCAGCACGATGCTCCTTTCCCTTGGTGCTGCAATTCTGGGTATGGCTTTGTATGGAATTGCCTCCAAAGCCATTCTGCGGATATTTTTGAGTGATCCCTCGCCCGAAATGGTACATTATGCACTGCAATATCTCTACACAAGCGTGTGGTTCCTTTTATTTTTGGCATGGATTTTTCTGTTCCGCAATGCTTTGGTTGGGCTCGGGAACGGCCTTATCACCATAATTGGTGGCGTGGCCGAGCTTCTTTGCCGTTTTTTGTGCATTCATTTTCTGCTTCAACCTTTCGGTTTCTGGTGTATTTGTCTAACCAATCCTATTACCTGGATCGTTGCGTGCAGCCTTTTCTGCGGATTTTATTTTCGTTGGGAACACCAGCAAAAACATTGCTCAAAAAGTGCGAGATGATCCATCTCAGAAGATTATCGGGGTCTCTGCCAGTGGATTCTGTCTGAAGGAACGTCTTGGCAATCTCCGCAATGTCATCGACCAGAATTCCGACGAAATGCGAATCGCCATGATCGCCATGCAGGATGAACAGTTTGCCCATCAGACGTTTATGTCTGAACTGTGTAACCATAAACACTTCTTCTCGAATCAATTCCGGCCATGCCACAGGATCGATTTTAAGGCACCATACAGCACGTTTCAGTGCCAGATGACAAAGGGGTTTACAAGAAGCAAAAACGACGTTACACAGCCCTCCAGGCATCACGCAATGCATCGTATTCCCATGCAAGGTAACAATATTCCATTTTCATATCAAAACCTGCCAAACCGTGACGCTTTCGAATGAACTTTCTATATACTGCCTATCGATCTACATATCCCACACGCCCCCTGCCAGTCCCACACAAAAACCATACCAAAACCACTCCCTTTGTCCCCCTAGTCCAATTGCAGCAAAGTAAAAATATAATTTGTCGAGTATATACGAGATAACTTGCAATCTGTCGAAAAAGGTCACCTTTCGGTGGCCTTTTTCTCGTAAGTGGGGAGAAAATGCGGTATAATGGTGTATTTCACCACAAAACGGGAGGGCTACCGGGAATACAAGAGCCGGGAGTATCTTTGCAAAACCTATCCCACAGGAGGATGTGCACCGAAAACGCCAAGTGCGAGAAAACCGTGCTGCGCCATGTCTGGCAGGACTATGTGGAGATGGCGGAGCATGTCCGGTATATACCGGTGTATAAAGAGCTGTACCGGCTGAGAAAAGAGAAAATCGGACGCGAAGGAGAAGCACGGCATGCGTTACACGCAGTACAGAGGCTTGGCCCAGGTGACAAACTGGGTGAAGCTTAAGTTTGTTACCATAAATCTGAAAAAACTGGCAGTATGGAAATGGAGCGCCCGCCATCCGGGCCGGATGGCGGTATGCGGTCCCAAACACCCCAAAATGCACCCGTTTTTCGCTGCTTTTTCCGCTTTTCCTTTTGTTTGCAAAGAAAACCTGCTCTGGCCCCCTGTGATATGCTCCCTCTATGAGAGACAGTGAAATAAAACGCTGTCAATCGTAGGGGGAGCATTGTTATGCCGTACAAACAGAAGTTGAGTATGCGCCCAGCGGTTTGTTGCGGGCGGACAATTCGTCCAAGCCCAGTTACCGGGAACTGCAGCGGCTGATTCATGAGGAGTGGACTTCCCAAGGGGAGCTGCATACCGATGAAAACGGTGTTGTCGAGCTGGCTGGTTTCCGGGGAACGTACAGTCTGCACACCGACCGTGCGCAGGCAGAGGTGCAGCTGACGGCGCAGCCGATTACACAACCGCGGCAGATTCTGCTGCAGGATTGCCATACATGAGGAGGTGCGTTGGAATATAGAGCCTGTCACATCTCGCGCATTCGCGGCTTACGGACGTGTGGTGAGTGGCTTTGAAGAGGAATGTGCTGCCCTTGTACAAGCGGTGACCGAGCACACACCGCTGCCGGAACGGCTGGCATATATTGGATTGACCGGAGAAAATACCGACGTCTCTGTACAACTTTGAAAAAGATGAGTTGAAAACTATAAGCCTATTGTGTTGCGGAGCAATCAAGCGTTTCGTTTTGTAAATGAATCGTACATACAAAAAAGCAGACCCGTGAGTCCACGGGTCTGCTTTTTGTATTTGCGATAGGGAAGAGTATGGACGGGTTACGCAGGTATCGATCCGGGAGATTCGGTTTCCAAACACCCACATCCGCTGGGCTTTTCGCGGATTCGTATGGCTTTTATTTGTGGGCGGGCTCCTCGCCGGCTGGACATTCTCTCCCCATTTGGCAGCCGCTACCGAATGATTCGTGAAGGATTAATTTGTGGGAAGTTCGCGATAGGTCATTCTTTCAAAATCAGAATAACCACCAGCGTCCTCTCCATTGCCGGAAGCGTATAACCCCAGTGTACAGCCGACAAAACCGCCGGCATGTTCCGTGCTTAAAGAGCGCAGATCAATGTCGGAGATAACCGGTTTCCATTCACTATTGCTTTGGTAAAGAACACTGGCCACAAGCCCTTCTACGCGCAACTTCAGTTTGATGGGGAGCGCAGCCGGCAGATCCATTTGCGCCAAACAGCTGTCTTTACCATCTTTGCAAAGAGAAACAACAAGTTTGACCCCCGAATCCTGGGGATAGCACTCTGCCCGCAGATGGTTTTCGTTGCTTTGAACCATGGCAATACCGGCGCAATCACTCTCTTTGCAGAAATGCGGGATAAAGCTGGTTTCAAATTCGCAATTCCAGTGTTGCTGACGCAGCGCGAGGTATGCAGGCTCACCGCAATCCTTCAAGCTGTCGCAACGATGGAAAAGACGAACAATATGCTCTTCTGCGTGCAGTTCCAGTTCGTGATCGCGGTGATTGCGCAAAGTCAGCAATTCCAGCGGCAGAGAAGGTGTATCAAACGTATAGGTTTTACATTGGGGTACGTCGTCAGAAGGCTGCCCCTCGTAAGGCAGCGTGACTACTTCTTCAAGATGACCGACCCCCGCATTTACAACCGGCCAACCATCTTCCCAGGTGACCTTTGCCAAAAAGGTTTCACGCCCCAACAACGTGTACCCCTGGTTCGGCCGGCAAGCCAATACAACCATATACCAGTTGCCGTTTCCGTCATCCACTAAGTCGGCATGACCGACGCAGGTAACAGGATATTGGGCTCCCAAATGGCGATGCGTCAGAATGGGGTTGCAGGGGCAGTACTCGTAGGGACCAAACACATTTTTGCTGCGCGCGATCATGACGCTGTGGTGGATGGAAGTACCGCTTTCCGCATGCAAAATGTAATAGTAACCGTCCTTTTTGTACAGGTGAGGTCCCTCCGGCCAAATGGCTTTGCGCTGGAATCCGGTAAGTACAATGGTGGCATCGGGCTTTAACTTCATCGTGTCCAGATCCAGAGTTTGAATCCAAATTTCGCAGTCGCCATTGTAGCGGTACCCGGCAGAACGCGGCCGTTGGCCGATATAATAGCAGGTACCGTCATCGTCAAAAAAGAGACTGGGATCAATGCCGCCGGTAGACTCACCCAAATAGTAAGGCTCGGACCAGGGGCCGCGCGGATCTTTTGCAGTGACGATAAAATTTCCTTGGTCGGACACGTTGGTGGTAATCATATACCAGGTGCCCTTATGGTAACGAATGGTAGGGGCAAAAATTCCCTGGGAATGCTGACAGCCGGACAAAGGAACCTGAGAATCACGATCGAGCACATTGCTGATCAAATTCCAGTGGACAAGATCTTCGCTCTCAAAAACCGGCACGCCGGGAAAATACGCAAATGTCGAATGAACCGTATAGAATTTGTTCCCTACCCGGCAAATCGAAGGGTCGGGAAAGAAGCCTGTCATGATAGGATTTTTAACGGAAAGCATAGAAAACCTCCAGGTATAAAGGTGTGATATTCTGCATGCAAAAATATAGAGCTATGGCCGCTGCATCCAAGAGGAAAAACAGATGCAACGGCCATAGCTATTAGATGGTGCCGCCGAACTGACTTTTCGGATTACAGGCACTGGAAAACAGGGGCGGATGGCAGGAAAAGGATTTTACTCTTTTACACTGCCAATGGTCATGCCGGATACAAAGTATCTTTGCAGGAAGGGATAAAGCAGAATGATGGGAAGCATCGTCACCACAGTAGCGGCGGAACGCACGGTAACCGGCGTGACGGCTGCGGTAGCGGTGTTGCCGCCGGTGGTGGCACTGCCGCTTTGCTGCATGACAGAGGAAAGAAGCTTCATCAACTCATATTGCAGGGTCGTATACTGGGTGTTCATCCGGTTGTACAACATAGCATCGAACCAGGAGTTCCACTGTCCGACAGCTACGAACAGGGCGACGGTGGCATACACCGGCTTGCACAGGGGCGAGATGATACGGGTAAAGATGGTGAAATCGTTGGCACCGTCAATCATGGCGGATTCTTCCAGCGCGCTGGGCAGACCTTCCATGAAAGTGCGCATAACCAGAACGTTAAATGCGCTGACCATGCCCGGAATGACGTATACCCAGAAAGAGTTGGTCAGGTTCATGTTGCGGTACAAAATCAAGGTGGGGATCATACCGCCGTTCACGTACATGGTGATGACCCAGAACAAAGACAGCTGGGAACGGAACAAAAAGCGTTTGCGGCTGATGATGTAGGCCAAAAGTGCGTTCGTTACCAGGGCGAAGATGGTTCCCAACACAGTTCTGGCCACCGAAACCACTGCACCGGTGAGGATGTTCTGCTGATGCAGAACCGTTTTATAGTTCGAGAGCGTAAAGATGCGCGGCCACAGATGGATGCCACCGCGTACGGCGTCGATACCGTCGTTGAAAGAAAGCGCCACCGTGTTCAGAACAGGATACAGCGTAATGGTGACGAACAAAACCAGGAAAATGGTATTGCAGGTAACAAAGACTTTGTCCATGGTGGATGATTTGATTTTCATGTGTACCCTCCCCTTAGAACAATCTGTCTTCACCGGCACGTTTGGCAATCCAGTTTGCGCCGAGAATCAGAATAATTGCAACGACGCTCTTGAAGATACCGGCTGCAGTACCCAAAGAATAATCGTTCTGGCTGATGCCCCAGGTCAAGGTGTAGATATCAATGGTTTCCGAAACACTCTTGACCAGGCCGTTGCCAAGCAGATACTGGACTTCAAAGCCTGCATTCAATACGTTGCCAATATTCATGATCAGCAGAATCATAATGGTGGACTTGATGCCAGGAAGCGTGACGTGCCAGATTTTGCCCCACCGGCCGGCACCATCCAAAGTGGCTGCCTCATACAGGCTGGGATCGATGGAGGTAATGGCGGCCAGGTAGACAATGGCATTCCAGCCGGTTTCCTTCCAAACATTGGCAAATGCAACGATCGGCCAAAAATAACCCGGATTGGCGAAGAAGTTGATGGGCGAATTCAGAATGCCCAGGTTCGCCAGCAGCTCATTGACGATACCGGTGGAAGACAGCGCATCGTGCAGAATACCGGTGACAACGATCCAGGAAAGGAAGTGGGGCAGATAGGAAATCGTTTGAACAAGCTTTTTGCCGAACATGTTGCGTACTTCGTTCAGCAGGATGGCGAAGATAATGGCCATTAAAAAGGTGGTCACCAGATTGAGAACGCCCATGGCCAGAGTGTTACGGATATCACGCAAAAAGACGTCGTCAGAGAACAGGAATTTAAACTTTTCCAGTCCTACGAATTTAGATCCGAAGAGGCCGTCTTTGGGTTTGTAGTTCTGAAAGGCCATTACCCAGCCTGCCAGTGGAACGTAATAAAATACGATGCCGTATACAAAAAAGATAGCCGCACAGACCATCAGAAATTTCTGGCGTGAAATCTCTTTCCATGTAATACGCTTTGATGGATTTTTCATTGGAGAGTCCTCCTAAGGAACGTGTATGGCGAATCATGTGTTGCAAACTAACGTTTAAGGAGCTTGCGGGTTGAATGCATTTCATAAAAAAGTGGCCACAGCTACACCGTGCAACCGTGGCCACTTGTATGTGTCAACGTCTATGTCGCCTGCAATAACGGGCATCAAAGACCGGCACGGCGCTCAAGCTCAGTTTGCATTTCTGCCAAGAAATCCTGCGGATTGGCTGCGTTGTACGCAGTCATGTATTGATTCCAGGTGCTTTCAAAATCAGGCGCCATAACAACTTTGGGCAGCCATTCGTGTTTGACTTCGCCCATCTTGACCCAGGCAACACCACCGGGGGTTGCGGTAGTCATTGAACCGGAGTAAGAATACATCGGGAACCAGGGACCCTGTTCTTCTTCCACAGAACCGATCATATCGACGTAGCTGTCTACGCCGTAGGCATCAAACACTTTCTGCAGGGGGGTGGACAGGCCGTCCAGGAATTCGCTTGCCTGCTGCTCGGGCTTCATGGCGTTCTTGCCGTCCCGGCTGGTGCCCAGCCACTGCGGCATGTAGGAATAGCTGCACAGGTGAGAGGCCTGGTAGGTGGGATCCGCGCATTTCGTCCGCATTTCATCGGTGCGGTAATACAGGCCGTTTTCATCAACCAGGTAATCCTCACCTTCAACGCCCCAGAAGCGAAGATCGTGGATTTCCTGATCCAGCAGATCGTTCATAAACTTAAATGCAGCGTCAATATCGGAGCAGCTGGTGGTAACGGCCACGCCGCTGGAATTGTTCAGGGTATCGGCGTAGGTGTGCCAGCGGTTTTCCATTCCTTCGTCAATGGTCAGGCCCAGCGGAACGTAGTTGCAGCCCTGCTCGTCCAAACCCTGCTGTTTGAAAACATCATTGACATCGTTCGAGAAGTCCCACCACTGGTCGCACATGCCCAGCACAGCGCCGGTGGAAAGCTTGGCGATGTATTCATCGTAGGTCTGGGTGGCGAATTCTACGTCCACGTAGCCTTTCTGGTATTCTTCGTTCAATTTCTGGAAATACCTCTTGGCAGTAGGCGTGGTATTGTAGTCAACCACCTGCATCGTATCCTTGTCTACAATGACAGAGCCGTCGTTGGGATACCCATCAAGGAACTGGGGTGCATTCTCGATGCAGAAATAGCGCCAGTCTTCGCAAAGTGCCGTGTAGGGAATGTTCTTGGTACCGTTTGCCATGGTGGGGTTGGCATCGGCATAGCTTTCCAGCAGATCGAAATACTGGTCCAGGGTTTTGATTTCGGGGTAACCGGCCCATTCCAGAACACGCGCCTGAATCCAGAAGGCTTCATCGTTATGGGTGGTGGCACGATCTTCGCCATAGGTGTTCTGGAATACGTTGGCCCAATAGATTTTGCCGTCCTCCTGGCGGAAGTTGTCCCACTCTTCGTCGGTGTACATCTCTTTCAGGTTGGGATACTTTTCCAGGTAATCATCCCAAGGCACCAGGACGCCTGCATCGTAAAGAGACATCATGGCATCGCCGCCATTGATGAAGTCCGGATACTCACCGCCCGCGATGATTGTGCCGATGGCTTCTGCGTCGGTCTGGCCGGTCAGCCAGGTCTCTTTCAGTTTGGCACCGGTCTTTTCGGCAATGATGTTCATAACGTCGTTGTCATCATTGATTTCGGAACCAGGCATTGCGGTAAACATCGTAAATGTTTTGATCCCATCGGACGATTCGGTGGAATTAGAGCCGCCACATGCCGTTAAGCCCAGCAGCATGACCGCGGACATACTTGCCGCAAATACGCGCCGCCACAATTTTACTTTCATAATTGGCCTCCTGTAGATAGATTTTTCGCCCTTGCGGGTTTCCCTGATTTAAGTATATATACCAAAAATGTCTTACACAACCGACAAATTCCAGTAAAAACCCCTGAAAATTATAGCTTTGCAAATTCAACGGAAGAGGAAATCGCGCTAAACAGCGAAACAATGATACAAAAAAGACAGGCAGTCCCCCATCCTTGAAGTATTTTGGAAGGCAACGTGCCCGCACTTTTGTTTGGCTTATCGTTGTTTTTTGAGAATGCAAAAAACAAAAAGCAAGTGTATGATTATTCTGGTGTGAATTATTTCCCGGGAAATTCAGAATGTGGTTTCTCGGTTTTGCTCTTCCGAAAATGGGAAGGCGTACAGCCTTTCAGCTCGATAAATTTGCAAAGGAAATAATCCACATCTTTATAGCCCACATCTTCGGCAATGTGGCCGATCTGCTTGTTTGTGTACAATAGCTGGCGGCACGCTTCGTTAATACGGTAAGAACACAAATAGTTTTTAAAGGACTGTCCGTATTTTTTGCGGAAGATTTGCCCTAAGTATGCACTGTTGATATAGTATTTTTTGCCCAAGCCCTGCAACGTCAGGTTTTCCGAGTAGTGTTCCTGAATTTCCTTGTCGATAGAATCCAAAATATCGATGGAGATATTTTTTCGCAGAAGGGAAAGGTAGTCTGCATACTCGCGTGCAAAGCGGAACAGATGCTGTCGGCTCCCGCGGGAAATTTCTTCCCGGAAAGACTGCGCGCTGATAAATTGCAGCATTTCCTTCTGGTTGGCTTCGTTGTCCAAATTGGATGCAAGATGCATAAGCCGGAACAAAAGATAATTTAAGTTCAGGTTGATATCTTTGTCATGTACGCCACGCTGCTGCATTTCGGCAAACAAATGGTCTATTTCGGAGCCGATGCGTTCCTGCTCATTCAGTTCAATGGCGGTAATCAACTGATCCAGGGTATCTTTGCACAAAACGGCTCTTTCTTGCGGAACCGATAACTCTTCCTCGTAATAATAGATTGATTTTTGCTGGCGGAAGGCGCAAAGGTTTTTCAGGCCGCAGACGGTATCATACGATTCAGAAACAGTGGTGATATCGTCCACTTTTTTGCCAACCAGAAATCGCAATTCGTGTTGTGTCGAAACACCCAATTTCTTATAAAAATCCTGGATATACTGTGTTTCGGAACAGCCGGCATTTCGGGCAAGCGCACCGCTGTAAACAAAAGCAATCCCATACCCAACGCGATCCAACGAAGCGTCACAGAAACACCGGCTCCGGTCCTCGCCTAAAATTTGCACACAGCTTTGGTACAGGTCACGCTGCACCATACGGAAGTGGTTCTCATCATCGTCATCTTCGTTGTCCGAAGAATGGCAAGCGGAAATTTCAATGTAACGAACGCCGTCCGAAAAATCCAGATGCTTATGCAGATAATCCACGCCGTTGGGATCATATTTGCCGAACAGCAACGAGATCAAACACCGGGCCTGATAGGCCAGTTCGTACTGCTCCTCCATTTTGCTGTTTTGCGAGATGTTATTGTATTTGCTGAGAATGGATAACAGATCTTGCTTTTCCACCGGTTTGAGAAGATAGTCGATACACCCGTAGCGCAGCGCTTTTTGAGCATAGGAAAACTCACTGTATCCGCTCAGAATCACGAAACCGGCGTTGGAAAGATTCTCCCGGCGAACAGTTTCCAGTAATTCAAGTCCGGTCATTTTTGGCATCATAACGTCGGTGATGACAAGGTCAACGGGTAACTTTTTTATGTACTCCAAAGCCTCCTGTCCGTCAGACAAAACGGCAGCCACTTCATAGCCTGCGGCGTTCCAGTCAATCAACGCCTGCAAACCTTGCGCAATAAACTGCTCATCATCTACGATAATAACTTTTAACATGTCACTCCGCCCTTATTGCTTTGTTTAGAGGAAACCGAATCGAAACAAGTGTTCCAATGCCTGGCTCGCTTTCCACCGAGAACTGTGCAGTATCCTCCGTCATCATGCGGATGCGCAGGCAGGTGTTCACCATGCCTACGCGTCCTTTTTCTTTTAACATTTTCAGGCTGGCGTTGCGCATCCGGTCTTGAATACGTTCTACCTCGGCCTCGTCCATACCGCCACCGGTATCTTCAATTTCCATGCAAAGCGCATCGTTTTCTGTATACACGCGTACAAAAATCCAACCGGGAAAAGATTTTGCTTCAATACCGTGCACACAGGCATTTTCCACAAAGGTGGTAATGGTCAATTTCGGAACCAGGATGTTCTGGCAATCTTCCTGCGCATTGATTTGATACGAAAGGCGCTCCCCGAAGCGATATTTTTGCAAGGACAGGTACGCTTCAACAAACGCCAGCTCACGCTTAATGGTATTGGAATCCGAGGACCAATCCACGTTTTGGCGCACCATTATGGCCAATTTCTGTATCATATCGGCGGTTTCTTCTTCTTTTTTCAGGATGCTGTGCATACGGATGCTTTCCAGTGCGTTGAACAGAAAATGGGGATTGATTTGGCTGTATAAAGCCATCAGCTCTGCGTTCTGCCGGGCAATATCCATCTTCTGCTCTTTCAGTCGGCATCGGTAGGCGGTGTCAATCAGGCTGTTCATCCGGTCAGCCATGCGGTTGTAGTTGTCCATCAGACTGCCGATCTCATCTTGACCGTTTGGCCCGGAAATCTTGATCAACACGTCGCTGTCTATCTGGTTGAAGACTTTTTCCAGACGGGAAAGACGAGAAGTAATGGAATTCTCCAGCAGATTCATCAAAAGCTGCGGGGGAATAATGTTCAGGATCAGCAGCAGGATCAGGATATGGATGTTTTGGCGAATCAGGGCTAAAACGTTGCCGCTTGGTTCCATCACATAGATGTCCAGATCTTCCCCGTAAAGGGTAAAATGCTGGGACAAGCCTACCGAATCAGACGGGGAGATGCTGTACAAAGACCGTTCACCTATTCATTTGGGGTCAGTCCAGACGCAATG
>UMHV01034479.1_pt1 | contig 12784 bp, 17 predicted proteins | sample 1965621 | NCBI WGS metagenome assembly UMHV01 (sample SAMEA4836108, study PRJEB28245) | human gut metagenome | biome: gut microbiome; material: fecal sample | place: Denmark | collected 2008 | reverse complement strand
TTTTGTAAAGTGTTTATAAGTACAAAATAAGGGAGATATAAGACACTATGAAGAAAAAACTTTCCAGATCGGGCAGCGGCTGGGCATTGTTCATGCCCAAAACACTTCTTGAATTAATCGATGTAAACCCTGAATGCGACTACCTTGAAGTTAAAGTTGAAAACAACACAATCAAAATTACTAAAGCCGAAAATGTAACAATTAGTGTAGCTACAAAATAGCCAAAATTATTTGTTTATGCTATAATTCTGGTATAGTAAAAGATTTTTAATAAGGGGAGAAATATATAAATGACTGACGGAACTCAAGACGTAACTACTCAGGTTGAGAAAGTTGAAGTAGTTGATATTCCTGATAATAATGAAGCTATTGAAACTAAAACCTCAGCGAGTTACGATGCCAGCAATATTCGTGTATTAGAAGGTCTTGAAGCTGTAAGAATGCGTCCTGGTATGTACATCGGATCAACTTCACAGCGAGGACTTCACCATTGTATTTACGAAATCGTTGATAACTCAATTGATGAATCTCTTGCTGGTTTCTGTACGGATATTCATGTAACCGTTCATAAAGATAACAGCGTTACCGTAGAAGACAACGGACGCGGCATTCCGGTTGATATTAAGCCGGAATCCGGTAAATCAGCATTGGAAATCGTTCATACAGTACTCCATGCCGGCGGAAAATTCGGAGATGGCGGGTATAAAGTTTCAGGAGGGCTGCATGGTGTTGGTGCGTCAGTTGTAAACGCTCTTTCAGAAAAATATATTGTAGAAGTTTCAAGACAAGGATACATATGGAAGCAGGAATACATGAGAGGGGAGCCTCTTTCTCCTGTAGAAAAAGGTGCAGCTACTGATAAAACCGGAACTAAAACAACTTTTTGGCCGGATCCGGAAATCTTTACTGAAACAACAGAAATCGATTGTGATGTAATTGCCAACAGGCTTCGTGAAATGGCTTTCTTAAACAAAGGTTTAAAAATCATTTTCCACGTTGACGCAACAGGAACAGAAGAAACTTTCCACTATGTAGGCGGTATCGGAAGCTATGTTGAATTTTTAAACAAGAATAAAACTGTTTTACATGACAAACCAATTTATATTGATAAAGTCGTTGATACTATGCAGGTTGAGGTTGCTATGCAATATACAGATGCTTACAATGAAAGCGTTCTGTCTTTTGCAAACAACATTAACACACATTCCGGCGGAACACATTTAACCGGTTTCAGAAACTCTATTACACGTGTTTTCAACGATTATGCAAGAAAAAATAATATACTGAAAGATTCTGACCAGAACCTTTCCGGAGAAGATGTTCGTGAAGGTTTGACTGCAATCGTTTCAGTAAAAATTCCAAACCCTGAATTTGAAGGGCAAACAAAAGAAAAGTTAGGCTCTCAGGAAGCTATGGGAGCTGTTCAGGATGCCGTAAGGGAAAAATTACAGGAATGGCTGGAATTTAACCCTAAAATTGCCAAAACTATCTTGGAAAAAACATTGCAGGCTCAGCGTGCAAGAGAAGCTGCAAGGCGTGCGCGCGAACTTACAAGAAGAAAGTCAGTTCTGGAAAACTCTACATTGCCGGGAAAACTTGCTGACTGTTCAAACAGAGAACCTGAAAAATGCGAAATTTATCTGGTTGAGGGTGATTCTGCGGGCGGGTCTGCTAAACAGGGCAGAAACAGAATGTTTCAGGCTATCCTTCCGTTAAGAGGTAAAATCTTAAACGTTGAAAAAGCAAGGCTTGATAAAATTTATGCTAATAATGAAATCCAGTCAATGGTTCAGGCATTCGGTATAAATATTTCAAAAAATGAAGAACAGGTTGATATTGAAAAACTTCGTTATCATAAAATTATTATTATGACCGATGCGGATGTTGATGGTGCTCATATTAGAACACTGCTTTTGACATTCTTCTTCCGTTATGCAAAACCTTTAATCGAAAACGGTTATGTATATATTGCACAGCCGCCTCTGTTTAAAGTTACAATAGGCAAAACAATCGAATATTTATATGATGAGCATGCTTTGGATAAAATGCTTAAAGAGCGGGGAATTAAGTCTTTGAGCTTGTCCGACAAGTCAAAATCCAAAGTTAAAACAGGTGATGAATTATTGGAATTGGTTAAGAATATGTCAACATTCTACAATTCTTATAACAACCCTATTTTAAATCTTTTCCCTGCGGTTGTGTTAAGAGGGCTGGTACGTTCGGGAATAACTCCTGAAGATTTTGATGATCAGGCAAAAATGACTGAAATCATTGATTACTTAAATCACTACCTTCAAGACCATGCTAAAAACTATAATATTCAGGAAGCTGCAAATTACAAAGCTTCTATTAAATACACTCCTGAAAATTCAAAATATTCAATTATGCTGTTCACAAATGAAGAAGAACATGTAATAATTAACCAGAATATTATAAAGAGTTCAGAGTATAAGAGATTAAAAGCTTCATATCCTCTAATCAGAGATTACCTAATTGAGGAATCTGACGGCTTGATGCTGGAAACCGATACAGAACAATTTGAGATTAAATCTTTTGACAGATTGCAGAAGATAATAGATGACAGAGGTCAAAAAGGCATGACAATCCAGCGTTTCAAAGGTTTAGGCGAAATGATGCCTCAGCAGTTATGGGAAACAACAATGGATCCTTCAACAAGAACCCTTTTGAAAGTAAGTATTGAAGATGCAATGCTTTGCGACCAATTGTTTGACGTATTGATGGGCGATAAAGTAGAGCCTAGACGAGACTTTATTGAAGCTAACGCAGTTTATGCAACAAATATTGATACATAATAAAAAGCCCTCAATTAACTGAGGGCTTTTTTTAATTACTATGAACCTTTATCTATTAAATCCGCAATAGACTCATGCAGATTAGCTTTTGCGTTATCCTGTATGATACAAAAATCCATAACTTTAGGATTATCTTTAAAAGTATCAACCATTTCTTTTCCTAATTCAGGATATTTCTTATATAATCCCGAACATTTAACTTGTCTGATACCTGCAAAAGATTGATTATATCTGTTATTATTTTGTGAAAAATTAATATTTCCTACGTACATTCAATTCTCCTCTCACCATATGTGCTAAAAAAAATTTTGTTATATTGTAAAAATATTGTAATAATTTGTAATCAGGTAGCTAAAATTTTTTTTTAGAGGTTTTAACTTCCTTGTGAAAGGAGATATAAATGTTAATAGGAAATCATTATAATCAGCGAAACATATTTAATGTTTCAAGAAATATGACGACATCTAACCCGATGAAAGAAAATGTTCAAGTTCAAATGGCAGACTGCATTTCTTTCAGAGGTAACCATATAGGCGAACTGATAGAATTTGCAAACAAATATTCAAAACGGATACCTGTAGAGCAAATATGCGGAGATGATATTAATTTAACTTTTTTCGGAGTCAGAAAAATTGGAGAACCACCTATAGAAAAATTTAAAAAATTGGCAGAACCAATAAAAGCTATGATGGATAAACGTAATGGTGAAATCTCATACGTAGAACTGGGGTCTGTTTTTGATAGTCAGGGAGCTGCACTTCAAACAATGGGACTCGGACATTTATTAGGCGAATGGAAAGTTCTATCTCCTGATACCGTAACAGGATTTCTTCCTGCCGAAATAAAAAAACAATTGGCAGGTATGGGAATGGTAACTATAAAAAATATATAGCGTAGCCGGATTATTCATTTACGTCTTCTACATTTTCACCGGAGATAAAATATCCCGGCAATGCCGGAAAGTTTTTAGTTTTTTCAATATTATAACATTGAAATAGAGTCTTAATTGTAGTACAATCAAAGCATAGGATATTAAAAAGAAGAAAAGAGACGAGAAATGACAAAAAAAGAACTTATTTTTTTAGGCCCCCCTGCCTGCGGAAAAGGTACGCAGACAGAAAAATTAGCTAAATATTTAGATTTCCCTCATGTTGACACTGGATCACTCCTGAGGGCAGAGATTAAAAATGAAACTCCGGATGGTAAAGTTGCAAAATCTTATATTGACAAAGGCAATCTCGTTCCGCTTGATTTGGTAGCTAAGATTATTAAAAACAGATTGTCACAGGAAGACTGTAAAAACGGATATGTTCTTGACGGTTATCCAAGAAGTTTAGAACAGGCTGATAAGCTTGATGTTATCAATAAAGAAATTAATGGTGATGAAAAAGTCGATTTTAGAGCTATTTATTTTGACATAGATACAAATGTACTTGTTGAGAGAATTGTTAACCGCCGCTCTTGTCCTGTTTGCGGAGAGATTTACAATCTTGAATTTAAACCGCCAAAAGTTGCAGGTCATTGTGACAATGATGGTGCAGAATTAACACAAAGAAAAGATGACACTAAAGAAGTAGCTCAGGCAAGATTTGATACGTACTTCCACGAAACTGCTCCTCTTATTGATTACTATAAAAATAAGGGCGTACTTAAAACAATTGATGCAAATGGGACTATCGATGAAGTTTGGGAAAGATTATTGAAGGTAATAAATGATTAATAGAAAATCACGAGAAGAAATTAAACTTATGCGCCATGCTGGTCATATCGTTGCATTGGTTCATAAAAAAATGAAAGAAGTTATAGAGCCTGGAATTTCTACAAAAGAACTTGACGAAATTGCACATCAGGTAATAAAAGAAAACAGAGCAATACCTACATTTTTAGGTTATCAGGGTTTTCCAGGCTGTATCTGTGCTTCAATCAACGAGCAGGTAGTTCATGGGATTCCGCATGAAGATGTAAAGGTCAAAGAAGGCGATATTATCAGTATTGATGTCGGCGCAACTTACCATGGATTAGTCGGGGACAGTGCCTGGACATATGCTGTCGGGGAAATAGATGAAGACAAAAAAAGGCTTATGAAAGCAACCCAAGAATCATTATTTGCAGGTATTGATAAAATGCGTATTGGCAATGTTCTTGATGATATTTCCGGTGCGGTTGAAGATGTTGCCCATCACTATAACTTCGGTATAGTAAGGCAGTACGGCGGTCATGGCGTAGGGCATAATATGCACGAAGAACCATTTCTTTTCAATTACAGGGTAGGTGATAAAACCATCATAAAACAAGGTTACGCAATTGCAATCGAACCGATGTTAAACCTTGGCGGCGACGAGGTTTCTGTCGGAGAGGATGAATGGACAGTTTCCACTGTTGACGGCAAGGCTTCAGCTCACTTTGAGCATACTGTAATTGCTACAGAAGATGGTCCTTTGATTACAACAAAATTAATGGAGTAAAGCTATAATGGGATGGGTTTATCTTGTTACAGCAATATTGTTAGAAATTTTTGGAACAACTATGATGAAATTATCTAACGGGATGACAATACTTCTCCCGACAATAGGAATGTTCATCGGTTATATACTGTGTTTCGCAAGTCTTGCAATGGCTCTTAAGACTATTGATATGAGCGTTGCCTATGCTATATGGTGTGCTTTAGGCATTGTATTAATAGCTCTTATAGGAATATTGTTCTTCCATGAAAGCTTTAATATTCCAAAATTATTAGGATTGTTACTTATTGTTATCGGGGTTGTAACCCTGAAACTAAATTCATAAGGATTTAAAATGAGATATTATATAGGATTATCGCTTGCATCAACTTCCGGAATGGACTCCGGTCTTGCGATTTTTGATGAAAATAGAAATCTAATTATGGTTGACAAGTTATATAAGATGAACGATATAATCCATTTTTTTGATAATTATTCATCTACAGGGGATTCGGAATTGTGTGTTTCTCTGGCGTGGGACAGGACTATGCTTAACGGGAAATGGCGGATACTGTCAAAGCCTTATCAGATGGTTTCTACAAACAAACTTATCCCTAATCAGGATAATTGGACACAAAGATTTACAACAAGAGGAAGCGACTATTTTAAATCTCTAACAGAAAGAGGAGCAAACGTAAACCGTTTTGAGATTTACCTGACAAGACAAAGCCTGCATCTAAATTCTTGTTTTAAAGAGCGCTCTCCGGCGGATTGTAAATTCCTTCAGCAGACTTTAACTAATGAATGGGGAATTGAACTACCGCAAAATATGATGCCGATGTCACAGCTTGAGGCCATCACAGGAGCTCTGCTGGCTAAAGAAAATTATGAAAATAAACAAAACATCAAAACTATAGCCTCTTACAGAGGACTTAATGTTATTGATGTAATATCAAACCCGAATATATGTGCTAAAGAAAATATGGAAAAAGTTTTATTATTTAACACAAAATAATAGTTTATTTTAACTTGTGATTAACAATAAAAGTTTTTAAAATATCAACAACATTTTTATGTATATCGTCAATAGACTTAGCAGCATCAATAACTTTTACACGTTCAGGCTCCTGACGTGCAATTTCCAGATAGCCATTTCTTACACGGTTAAAAAACTCCATGCCTGCGCTTTCCATTCTGTCTTTTTGCCCTCCCACGCGTTTCATTGAAGTTTCTACATCAATATCAAAAACAAAAGTCAGATCAGGTTTGTCGCCGCTGGTTGCAATATTGTTAAGGTTGTTAATCCGCTCAATATCCAGCCCTCTTCCATATCCCTGATAAGCAACCGTACTATCAGTATGCCTGTCGCATAGAACAATTTTACCTTTTTCAACAGCAGGTCTTACAATAATATCCATATGCTGCGCTCTGTCTGCCAGAAACAAAAAAGCCTCACAACGGGAAGAAACCTCTCCGTCATAATTTAACAGAATTTCCCGTATTTTTTCACCAAGTCCCTTTGCTCCGGGTTCACGCGTAACAACAACATCATAACCTTTAGCTTTTAACCCTTTGGCAAGAAGCATAAGCTGTGTAGTCTTACCGCAGCCGTCAGCACCCTCAAACGTTATAAATAAACCTTTATTCATGCCATCTCCTCAAAAAAATTATACCATAACCAAATACTGCACCATCTAAAGTTGTATATTTCCCATACTAAAGTATGAAATTTTGTAAAATTTATTAAAGTTTTTTTCAACTCATGCCGTATATTAAAACAAAAGCATGCAAGTAGAAGGATAGATTGAATGAAAAATAAAGATACAAAAAGCGGTGTTTCTCTGTTCGGACAGTCAGAATTTCTCATGGAAAATGACCCGATAGAGGAAATTTTTGCGCTTAATCTGGGAGATTTTATTTCAGAACACCTTATCTCAGAAGATTTGGCTAAAAAAATAGGCTCAAATGTTAAAGATAAAAAAGTCAGCCTTAAAAACCAGCTGACAGAGCTTATTTCAATATATTCTCTCAAAAATACCCTCTGCGTTCTCAACTTTAATACAAAAGAAGATTACGCAATTTATACATCTATTGCTCATTCAATTAAACAAATGCTTGAAATTGAAAACTGCAATATTTATCTTGAAAAAACATTTGTAAAAGGTTTAAAAAATAACAATAATGATCTTATTTTAGCAGGAAGTTCGGTAGAAAACCTGAAACATGAAGGATATAACTTAAACGAAAACTCAATCATAAGCGTTGCATTCAATGAACAGGATACAATAGCTAAAGACAATGTTACGGCAGTTGCAATGTACTGTAATTCAAGAGCAGTAGGTGTAATCGCACTGGAAAGCCATCAGCCGGTACAGCCGGAATATCTTAACCTTGTTGAAAGCATTGCAACACTTTTTGCAACATCAATTACCTTACAGGTTGAAATTGATACAACAAATAAATTAATCGCAGATGAGGATTCAAGTGTAAGCGACCTTCAGCATGAAAGAGCAGAACTTACAGCACTTATCGGCGACTTGTGCGACTACCAGCAGAACTTTGTAGAACAACTTGCAAATGCAGTTGACACAAAAGGTCAATACAAAGTTTCTCATTCCCAAAATACAGCAAATCTTGCCCGTAAAATCTGTAAAGCTCTCGGTTTAAATGAAAAAACAACCGATTTGATTTACTACGCAGGCTTGCTGCAAAATATTGGAAAAATAACGCTTCCTGAAAAAATCTTCGCAACCAACGGCAAGTTATCTCCGGAAGATTTGAAAAAAATTCAAAATCATTCAAATATCGGCGTAAACTTATTGATGAATATAAACTTCCTCTCAGAAGTCGTTCCATATATTAATTACCAGAAAGAACGCGTAGACGGCTCAGGCGAACCTGAAGGGTTAAAAGGACAATCAATTCCTCTTGGTTCAAGAATTATTGCAGTTGCCGATGCGTTCAGTGCAATGACATCCGATAGACCATACAGAAAGGCTATGCAGGCTGAAAAAGCTTTCTCAATACTGAAAGAAGAAGCCGGTAAGAAATGGGATAAAGATGTTGTTGAAGCTTTAGGAAACTGCTTATAAAATCTTACAATGACCATAAGAGAAAGGAGCTGTTGGCTATATGAACAGTTCCTTTTTTTCGTTACAAAATTTAATAGCGGCAAAAAAAATTTTGCCATATAATAATTAAGCAGTAATTTTGAAAGGGAAATTTATGAAAATCGCAATATACCCCGGAAGTTTTGATCCTATAACTAAGGGTCACCTGGACATATTGAAAACAGGAGCAGAAATTTTTGATAAGGTTATTATTGCAGTAGCAAGAAATTCCGAAAAAAAAGGGTTCTTGCCAGTGGATGAACGCGTAAAACTAATAAAAGAAAGTGTAAGCGATTTAAAAAATGTTGAAGTCGACAGCTTTGAAGGCTTAACAATCGAATACGCCAAGAAAAAAGACGCAAAAGTTCTCATACGAGGTCTGCGTGCTGTATCCGACTTCGAATATGAACTTCAGCTTTCACAGGCAAACAGTGCACTTTGCAGCGATATAAAAACAGTCTTCTTAACAACAAAACCAAAATATAACTTTATATCCTCAAGCACTATAAAAGAAATCTACCTTAATGACGGCGATATTTCGAAATTTGTTCCGGAAGCAGTTTTTGAATATCTCCAAAAACGTAAACTAAGTTAATATATCCGTATTTATATCAGAAAATAATTTGACAATTGTTTTACGCTTAGGTAGAATAATATTATTAAGAAAGGTATATGTGTGACGACCATGCAACAAAATGGAGTATTTGATTTACTAAAAATGTTAGAATTATCGCTGGACGAAAGTTTTCCGATAATTCCTGGAAGATATGTAGTTGTAAAACCAAAAGAAATTGAAACATTAATTGATAGAATATATGCTTCACTTCCTGTAGAAGTTCAGGAAGCAAGAGCATTTCTAAGACGCAGAGATGAAATGCAGCTTGAAGCACAGCAAAAAGCAGAAAAAATTATTGCTGATGCCCAGATGGAAGCTGATAGAAAACTTTCAGAAGCTGATTTTATAAAAGCAGTAGAACGTGAAGGCATAAGAATTAGAACCCAGGTTCAGGAAGAATGCGAAGAAATAAAAAGAAAAGCTCTTGAAGAAGCCGAAAATATCAGAATGCAGGCTACAGAAGATGCTATGAAAACAAAAGAAGGCGCTGAATTATATGCAGAACAAGTTTTGACAAATCTTGAAAGCAACTTAACCCAATTGCAGCAGGTAGTCAAAAATGGTCAGGTTTATATGGAAAAACTCCGCAGCGAATCTCTTAGCCCTTCAAGATACGAATCTAATTACGCAACAAATAATTATGTAATTAAATAGAACTAAAAAAATAAATTGAAAAACGATTGACTATTATATGTCAATCGTTTTTTGCATGCAAAGCCTTATAGATTGTTTACAATTAGTTTGCATTTTATTTTGTTTGTTTTATTATGTAAATATAAGCCGAAAAAATTAGAATGTGAGTAAATCACATTCTTTTTTAAAGAGGAAGAAAAATTAAATAATAAGTACAAAAAGGAAATAAAACTATGGGTATCAAAGGAAAAAATGACAGAATGGTAGTTCTTGCTTGTGAAGATTGCAAAGAAAGAAACTACACCACAGTAAAAAACAAGAAAAATACAAAAGAAAGATTAGAATTGAGCAAATATTGCCCGACTTGCAAAAAGCATACTAACCACAAAGAAACTAAGTAATCATTTTTTCGGAAGAGTGGAGAACCTAGTTCAAAACTCGCAAGCTTCGCAGCTCCATTAGAGCAACACAAATTTAGTAAAATTTGTATAGCGAAAATAAGGAGCAAGAACAGACGAATAAAATGAAAGCAAGAGATATTTCGGGGCACAGCCCCTCTTGCGTCCTTAGTTCAGTTGGTAGAACGTCGGTCTCCAAAACCGGATGTCGAGGGTTCGAGTCCTTCAGGGCGCGATTTTATAAAATAAAAGGAAAAACAATATGGATCCGAAAATAGATGCAATAGTCAACTCAATACAAACTTACTTCCGCGGTGTTAGAACTGAATGGGGTAAAATTAATTGGCCTGAAAAACGTCAGGTTGTTACAGAAACTGTTTTTGTAATTGTTATAGTTTTTGTGTTTACTCTTGCAGTTTATTTGATGGATATAATTTTTAAAGGTTTACTTGGTCTTATCAAGTAAAAAACCGATAAGCTTCGGTACAATTAATTAAAAGATAAGGTGGCTTATGACTAAAAAAGAAAAATCAATGGAAGAAGAATTGAACGAAGATAAACAGCGCGAAGCTGAAGAAGTTCAAGCCAAAGAAGAAGAAAAAAAAGCAAAGAAAAGTCAAAAACGCTGGTATATAGTCCACACATATTCAGGATACGAAAACAAAGTTAAAGTAAACCTTGAAAAACGTATTGAATATATGAATATGGGTGACAAAATTTTTAGAATCGAAGTGCCTCAAAAAACAGTTACCCAAATGAGAGGCGGAAAAAAACAGGAACGTGAAGAAAAAATCTTCCCTGGCTATGTTCTTGTTGAAATGATAATGGACGAAGACAGCTGGTACGTTGTAAGACACACTTCCGGTGTAACAAAATTTGTAGGTTCTGCAAAACGACCTATCCCTGCACGTGATAGTGAAATTAAAAAGATTATTAACAGATCAACATCACAATCACAGAAAATCGAACTTGATGTTAAAGCCGGTGATAAAGTTAGAATTACCTCAGGACCATTTGCAGACTTTATTGCAGACATTATTGAGGTTTACCCTGATAAGTCTAAACTTCGTGCAAATGTTTCAATCTTCGGACGTGAAACTCCGGTTGAATTAGAATACAAACAAATTAATAAGATTTAGCGCGAGCGAGCTGAGGGGAACAGCTTTGCGGTGTCGGGTTGCTGACAGGCAAAACGACCAGACAAAAGCTAACCCGGTAAATGGCAAGCGAGCAAGACAAAACAAAAATTTAAATAAACAACAGTACAAGAAACGTGGAAGGATTTCTGCTAAAGTCGGCAGAAACCGTTAGTACCACAAAAGGAGAAAAAAATGGCTAAAAAAGTAGTAGGAAAAATTAAGCTTCAAATCGAAGCAGGAAAAGCAAATCCGTCACCACCGGTTGGTCCTGCATTAGGTCAGCATGGTGTTAACATCATGGATTTTTGTAAGCAGTTCAATGCTAAAACAGAATCCCAAGCAGGATATATTATCCCAGTAATTATTGATGTTTACGAAGACAGAAGTTTCTCATTTGTAATTAAATCACCACCGGCACCGGTATTGATTAAAAAAGCATTAAACTTGTCAAAAGGATCAGCTGTTCCTAATAAAGACAAAGTTGCAGAAATTACAAGAGAACAACTCGAAGAAATCGCAAAAATCAAAATGAATGACCTTAACGCAACAACTATGGAAGCTGCAGTAAAAATGATTGCAGGTTCTTGCAGAGCAATGGGCGTTACAGTAAAAGAATAAATGTGCGCCACCGGAGGGCAGTCTGAAAGGTTTGCTAGCTATAAAGCGAGTTAATGCAAAACTTAATGACAGCGACACTCTGCAACGGCAACATAGTTTAGTATAATTTTGCGGGAAAGTACTTAAGGACGTATGCCTAAAGCCCGCAGGAGCACAATGGATGGAAGGACATCTGTCCGCTAACACCATGAAAGGAATTTAAAATGTCAAAATTAACTAAAAAACAACAAAAAGTGCAGGAAATGCTTGCAGACTTTACACAGCCTGCAACAGCAGTTGATGCCTTGAAAAAATTACAGGAAATATCAAAAGAAACATCTAAATTTAACGAAACAGTAGAATGCCACATGAGATTAGGTATTGATGTTCGCCAGGCAGACCAGCAAATCAGATCTACAGTTGTATTACCGGCTGGTCTTGGTAAAACAGTAAGAGTTTGTGTAATCGCTAAAGGTGCTAAAGCTACTGAAGCTACAGAAGCCGGAGCTGATTTTGCCGGAGCTGAAGAAATTATTGATAAAATTTCAGGCGGCTGGTTCGAATTTGATACACTTATTGCTACACCTGATTGTATGGGTATGCTCGGTAAATTAGGTCGTGTTTTAGGTCCTAAAGGCTTGATGCCAAACCCTAAAACAGGTACAGTAACTATGGATGTTGCCAAAGCTGTAAAAGATGCTAAAGCTGGTAAAGTTGAATTCAGAGCTGATAAACAGGGTATGATTCACTGTCCTATCGGTAAAGCAAACTTCTCTAATGAAGATTTGGTGAAAAACTATGCAACTTTAGCTGATGCTATTTTAAGAGCAAAACCATCTTCAGCAAAAGGTACATTTGTAAAATCAGTTTACCTTGCAACAACAATGGGACCTGGTATCAAATTAGATCCTAAGACATTTGCTGCAGAAGTTAAAGAATTAGTTTAATAAATTTCTAAATATAAAAAGCACCTGTAACATAGCAGGTGCTTTTTTATTGATAAAAATATAAAAATATGATAAAATAAAAGAAAAAGG
>UMHV01005124.1_pt1 | contig 12818 bp, 8 predicted proteins | sample 1965621 | NCBI WGS metagenome assembly UMHV01 (sample SAMEA4836108, study PRJEB28245) | human gut metagenome | biome: gut microbiome; material: fecal sample | place: Denmark | collected 2008 | reverse complement strand
CAACGCAGCCCCTGTGACATTCGGCGGCTTCACCGCGTCTTTTGCCGCGGATGAACGCTTTCACGCGCTGCGTATGCCGCTTGACCAAAATTGGAAGTTTGCCGTCATCATCCCTGACTATGAAGTGCGCACGGCTGACGCCCGACGTGCAATGCCTAAAGAGATTGCCGTTAAAGAGAGTGTCTTTACGACCTCTCATGCCATTGCCATGATTGAAGCGCTCCGCTCCGGCAGCGAAGAACTCTTGGCCGAAGCCTGTCAGGACGTGCTGCATGAACCCTGCCGACGCAAACTCATCAAAGACTACGATTCGGTGCGGGCCTCTGCCAAGGCAGCCGGAGCGCCAGCTTTTTTCATCAGCGGATCAGGCTCAACGATGATTGCACTCACAAAGTCTGAGACCGTTGCCGAGCGTTTTATCGAACTCGTTCGTGCTCGTCATCCGAATTTTGCGGGCCATGTGCTCCATGCCGCTTCGGAAGGCGTGCGTGTTGAAACGAAATAATTGCTGCAGCAGCCCTGTGATCAGGCGAATTGACGAACATGTTTTTCGCAATTCGCCGAAACGGGCTGTTTTCTTTTATTCCGTCCGATAGCAAGCGGCAGCCCAGAAACCCCAGTTTGCCAATCACAATATTGGCGGTATTTCAAAGCACTTTCGGACCCGAGTCAATCATTGAGAACGCCTGCACATCATCAGGTAGGTCAATTTATCGTTCGCTGGACAATTTGACGGTTTTATACAAATCATCCGGCCCCACAGGGTTTAATTGCTGAATTTCTCAACACATCCGCGTTTTTCTCTTAATCAGCCGATTGATCTAGGTCATGTTGATTAGAAAAGCGCACAACGACGATGAACTCATGTCAGGCGGCCTTGAGGTCCGCCTAACGACTTGGAGATTCAGTCATGAGAAACTTTCACCTTACCGCTGCCGCGGCGTTTTTAACTGCGCTCATTGCCGGTCCATCCTGGGGTTACACGCCGGGGACCTATGAAGCATCGGCTCAGGGCATGAAGGGACCGGTGAAAGTTGCGGTCACTTTTTCAAAGGATGCGGTGACTTCAGTCAAGGTTATTGAAGAGAAGGAAACGGCAGGCATCGGGACGGCTGCGGCGGCCGAACTTCCTCGGCAAATCGTTGAAGCCCAGAGCACAAAGATCGACGGATTGAGCGGAGCGACGGTAACAAGCAAAGCCATCTTCGCGGCTGTTGAAGACTGCATTCGTCAAGCCAAAGGCGATCCGAATCAGCCAGCCCGACGCACTGCGCCGAAACATGCCGGAAAAACGATTGAAGCAGCTGAAGACGTCGTCATCATCGGATCGGGTTTTTCAGGACTTGCCGCTGCCGTCAACGCTGCTGAGCACGGTGCCAGCGTGACAGTGCTTGAGAAGATGAGCGTTACCGGCGGCGCATCGGCCATCTGCGGCGGGCAGTGGGCCATCATGGGCACGAAGCTCCAGAAGAAAAAAGGCGTCCCCTACGATCCTCCGCAAGCTCTGGTCTACGATCTGATCGGCAATGGCCACCTGAAGAACGACCTGACAACGCTCACGATGTTCGCGGAGAACTCTCCTCGTGCTGCCGATTGGGCGATCAATCGCTTCAAACCGGAATTCATTGACCAAAAACTGCAGTACCGCGCCGAATTTCAATTCGACCGCTCGCTCTACCTCAAGGGCGGCTGCGGCCCGGCCTACCGGAAGGTGGAAAAGGCCGTGCGGGATCTCGGCATCAAGATCCACACCGACACCAAGGCTGAGCGACTGATTGTTAAAGACGGCCGGATCGTGGGCGTTGAAGCGCAGAAGAAGGACGGAACGAAATACATCTTCTCGAGCAAAGCAGTTCTCCTCGCCACCGGCGGTTACGGCGCAAATAAGGCGATGCTCATCGAACCGCTCAAAAGCGCGCTCTACTACGGACCGGCATCAGCAACCGGCGACGGACATCGTATGGCCCAAGCCGTCGGCGCCAAGCTTGAACTCATGGAATTCGGCAAGCGCTATCCTAACGGCGTTGAAGCGGCTCCCGGCGTAGCAAAGTCGATTATTCAAGGCAACTACCGTGCGTGGCTCCAGTCGGGCATTCTCGTCAATAATGAAGGACGCCGCCTCATTAATGAAAAGGCCTCCAATCACGATATTCTTACTGTGCTCGAGAAGCAAAAGGGCGGAATGCTCTACCTCGTGATGGATCAGGCTACATGGAATGGCTTCCGTGACGGCGTTCACACGCTGGGCATTACGGACGAAGATCTTGAAACATGGCTCGCCGAAAACGGCCGCAAAGCTCCGATCTTCGCTCATGGCGCAACCCTGGCTGAAGCCGCTGCCGCAGCCGGCATTGACGGCAGCACGCTTGAGAAGACCGTTGCCCGCTACAACGAACTCGTCAAGCTTGGCAAAGATGAAGACTTTGGCCGTCCTGCGGCATTTATGAAGGCCGCAATCTCGTCAGAAGGTCCGTATTACATCGTTGAACAAAAACCGCGCTTTGCCACTACGATGGGAAGCGTTATCGTCGACGAGAATCTTCAGGTTCTTAACCAACAGGGCAAACCGATTCCGGGTCTTTATGCCGCCGGTGAAATTGTGAATGCTGTGCACGGCGATGACTCCTCACCCGGCATGAACGTGGCGTGGGGCTTCACTTCCGGCAAGGTCGCGAGTGAATCCATTCTCAAAGCGCTTGGGCGATTAGAGAAGTAGCCTTCACACAGCGTCTTTCATCTCCGCATCGGCATCGGCTGCTCTCCCCCTCACCTTTGTCGGTGCGGAATTCCCCATTTCCTCATAATGGCCTTTCACATATCCAGCTGGAGAATAAGATCCGCGGCCGCAGCAGCGACTTTGCTCTGCGCGTTCCCCGGATTTTCTGTCTGCGGGGCGGAAGACCTCCGTCCCGTCCTGCGTTTTGGGATGATGGCCTTTTTGCAGGAAGGCACTCCGTCGGGATTCACGACCTATGTGAATGCCGACGACTACGTGCTGCGCAAACTTCCGCAGATTCTCTCGCAAAGTCTCCCAGAGTACCGCGTGGATGTGAAGGTCTACCGTACGGCAGCCCTCATCAAGGCAGCCCGCAGCGGCAAAGTAGATGTGATTTTCGGCAGCAGCGGGTGCTATGCATCGCTGCTGCCTGACGGCATCTATCCGCTCGCCACGCTCGTCACCAATTTCGCCCCGGATCCCAACCAAGCGGTCGCCGGCGCAGTCGTTGTGAATAGCCGACGCACTGACCTCAACAGTCTTAAGGACCTGAAACATCTCTCGGCGATGTCGGGTCTCGAATCGATGTTCTTCAATTGGCAGATGCCGGCTTCTGCGCTCCTTGACAAAGGCTTGGATCCGTACCGCTTCTTCAGTTCCCTCAGACAGGTGGATCAGCCCGTGCCGAAAATTCTGCAGGCACTTGAAGACGGAACCATTGACGTTGGACTGATGCGGGCCTGCGTTTTGGAAGGACTTCCAATAGAGAGGAGAAAACACTTCAAGGTAATCGAGCCTGCAGAAGACTCTCCGCTCGCCTGCGCGCACACCTCGAGGCTCTTTCCTAACTGGACGGTTGGCGCTATGAGTCAGGTGCCGTCCGACGTTGCAAAGCGAATCTCTCTGGCACTGCTCACCGCGCCGCCGCAAACAGAAGCGGGCATCGCATGGAGCACCGCCAACAGCTTCAAAAGCATCGATCAGCTCTACCAAGAGCTCAAATGGGGACGCTATGAATACCTGCGGCATTGGACCTTCACGCGTGTCTGGGAAGCCGTCTGGCCGTTCGTATTGGCTGCTCTAGTTGCTTTTCTCGCCTTAATGCTGCACCTTCGTCGGGTCAATGCCCTCGTTGAGCGCCGAACCCGAGAACTTAACGACGAAGCTGCCCGACGCATGGCTCTGGAAGAGAGCAACACTGCGCTTCTCCAAAAGTTCCACCGCTACGAGCAAATGAGCACGATGGGCATGCTTTCAAACATGGTTGCGCACGAAATCCGTCAGCCGCTTTCAGCACTGCGCTATGCGCTGCGTACGATCGAGATGGCCGCCGCCCGCGACGAAGAGGACTCTGCCGTCATTGAGAAGTCCTGTGCCAAAGCCCGAAGACAAACAGAGCGAATCAACGACATTGTCGAGCACGTCTGCTCCTATGCCCGAACGGACCGCCGCAACCTGCCGATTAATCTTTCCGCGCTGATCCGAGAAACAGTGTCTGAAGCCGCCCAGATGAAACTCATTCATCATGCAGTGACGCTTGTCCTGCCGGACAATGCCTTCATTACTGGCAATCCCCTTGAACTCCAGCTGGTTGTGCTTAATCTCCTCAAGAACTCCTCAGAAGCTGCAGCCGGACGGGACCCGCAGTCCAAGATTGCACTGACCTGCGGCGAAGATCACGTCGAGCTGATCGTTTCAGACGAAACAGAACAACTCGATGCTGAAGCGCTAGAGCGCATTGCCTCCTGCGGACCGTCACAGAAACGAGACGGTTTGGGTCTTGGCCTCAGCATCGTGCGGAGCATCATCAGCGCACACGGCGGCAGCATTCACTTCAGTGCACGAGCCGACAAAGGCCTCGAAATACACATCATTCTTCCTCTCCCCGGAGGCTCCTCGTGACACGAACACTCAAGGATATTCAGCAGCACACGCTCGTGCGCATCGTTGATGACAACGAAGATCTTCGTGAAACTTGTGAAATGATGCTCACCTACGCCGGCTGGCAGGTTCGCACTTATGCTGGTGCATGGTCTTTCCTTATGGATGACGCACCATCTGTGCCTGGCTGTCTTATTCTCGACATCAGCATGCCGGACATGACCGGCACAGAGCTGCAGATGGAAATGCGCCGCCGCCGGTACTCCCTGCCCATCATCATCCTTACAGGACATGCCAACGTTGATCTCGCCGTTACGACGCTGAAGGCGGGTGCAGCCGAATTTTTTGAAAAACCCGTTGACGAAGACCGCCTGATGAAGGCGATCGCCAAACTGTGCAGAGAAAGTCTCGCCAAAAGCTGCGGCGAACTTACCGGCCGGGATCTTGAACAAGCATTTGACCTCCTTACTGAGCGAGAACGCGAAATACTGGAACTCATGATCCAAGACGTATCTTCTCAACAGATTGCCGAACGTTTGGGCTTGAGCGACCGTACCATCTATGCCCTGAAAACCGTGGAATCTACACTCAGTCAGATTCGCCGAAGAAGAGCTCGAGGAACATCTGGTCTCTGGCCGTCGTCTCCGTAGACCAACGGTACTGAGCCACCCTGTTCCTCACCTCGACTCTTTCCACGCAGTCGAACCAATCGAGCAACTGCTTGAGCGTCATCGATCGAATCCAGGCGGTCAGTTTTTCGTACTGCTTCCGCACAGTCTTCCCGAGCGACTCATCGTTGGCTCGCCGCTCGGCTTCCTGAGCCGTGCGCTCCATCATGCTCTGCAGCACGAAACGGTAGCCGAGTGCGACGTGTCGGCAGATTTCTTTCCCGCGTACGCTGGTCATCGTCCAGACTCGGGGCTTTCGCCCGTCAAGGTCGGACTTGACGACGCGATACGAGGTTTCAATGTCGTTGCGGCGACGGTAGCGACGAAGCGCGTCCCACGGGCTCGCATGAAGATTTGAAAGGATGATGAAAATCCCAAAGTCCTTTTGTGCGGCCAGAATGGCCTCTTCGTTGGGGATGACCTTGATGTCTCCGCCTCGAACACGCTTCCACGAGAAGTACCGGTGCGCGAACTCAAGCTCGGCATCGTCCATTTCATTTTCCTTGCCGGCTGCAAGACTCATTTCGTAGCTTTTGAGCTTCGTGTGGAAGGCTGAAGCTTCCATGACAGCTCGGGCATTGTTGCGGAAATAGTGAAAGTACAGTCGGAAGGATTTCGACTCCGTATCCCCGGCGGCTACGCCATTGCGCGTGCGCTGCCGCTTCCATTCAAACGGCGTCATTTCAGACACCGATACGGCACTGATCTTCTCGTCGAACGGGCACTGAGAAGCGTACCGCGAGAAGTGGTCTCTCAGCTTGGTCCCATCATCGGTGGCGCTGTCCAAGTGCTTGTAGATCCAGGCGTGCTTGAGCGTGGCGAGGATCGTGAACTTGAAATTCTTGCGCAGGAAGCGCAGCACGTTTTCCTTGCTGAAGAACCCGTTGTCGAGGCAGAACTCCGGATTCTTCAAGCCGTATGCCTTGGCCCGAGGCACGGCATTGACGAGAGAAATCACGTCGGGGATGTTGCCGGGCTGAAGCTCGAAAGAAACGGGCAGACCGGAATCAAGCGAGTAGAAGGTGATGATCTTGTAGATGTCCAAGCCGTCGCCGTCTTTGTTGAAGCCTTGCCGCGCGTACGGTTTCAGGCCGTTGCCGTAGACGGAATGCGAGGTTGAATCGAATGCGATGGCCGGCTGTTCGTCGTTGCCTGCCGTACGGGCCAGTTCCCGGAAGAGAGACTGCGAACCGGATTCATCCAGACCGAGCTCGTGGAAGAGGTCGTAGCAAATGTCCTCGGACAGGCCGGCTTCGTAGGGGAGATCATGTTCGCATTGCCAGGCCTCCACGTTGTGAACAGTTTCACCCGTAGAGACCAAGTACTGAGAGACAGAGAGCAGCTTCTCGGAGGTTCCACCGTTGGGATACGCCCTGCGGACCGAACTTTCGAGTCCGGCCACTGCCCCGGCATGACGAATCAAGTCCAGAGCCCCTACACGGGTTCGTTTGGCAGAGAGCTCGGCAGTCTGAGCCGCTTCGGCTGGCTTCTTCTTGGGGCGGCAACGGGTTGTCACCGTTTCGCCTTCCAGGATTTTTTCACCCGTCCGACGGCTCGACAGAAGGACGTTGTAGCCCTTTGCCGGATCGTATTGATAGCGACGTTCCTCGATGTATTTGACGCCGGTCTTTTTGTTCGTTACTGCCACACGGCGAACTTTGACCGGGAACTCCTTCCGAGCTGCCATTTGATCTCCTTTGATGGGTGTATATGATTATATCATATACACCTATCACGGTGCAAGAAAAAAGCCCCGATTAAACAGGGCTTTTAAGAGAAGTGTCTACTTCGTTTCTGGGCTTTGAGTGATCTTTTGACGACTTGCAGGTTCGGAGAAGGCGTAGTCCGCAAAGAAGCTCGCGGGACCCTCGCCCTTTGCCCCGCCGGACGGACGGGAAGGGCGCCAGTTAACCGCACCCGTCACGTTCGACGCCAGAACTGTGTAAAAAAGGGGGGCTCCAGTCGGAGCCTCCCTTTTTCTTCCTGCGGACGCGTGCTCAGGCGAGGATCCCGAGCCTACGGCGCTCTTGCAGTTTGAAGAAAAGGCCGCCCGGATCCCTGCGGTCGTGGGCGGCGCGGAGCGGTCGACGAAAAAAGGAGCGGCCGTGAAGCCGCCCCTTCGGGCCGTCCCCTTCAGCCGTCGGCGGACGGAAAGGAGACTCGTCAGACAGTCGGGCGGATTATTTGCCCGGCTTGATTTCCTGGCTGAAGGCCTTTTCAACCGAGAACGGCCAGGCCTGGTAGCCCGTGCAGTCCTTGAGCTGAATTTCGACGGCAGGCGTCGTTTCTCCCCAACGGAATTCCATGATGGTCGGGTTGGGAGCGGAGGCGAACGCACCGGTCTTCAGGTCGTAGAGCGCGCCGGCGGTGGCCGAGTACATGACGATGGAGTCATGGTCGGGCTGGTACTCGACGAGCGAGGTCACGGCGGAGAAGAGTTCGTGGCCGCGTTCCTTGCCGAATTCCCAGACCTGTTCGACGGTCTTCTTCTTTTGGTCGATCTTGTAGACGACGGCGCGGGAGTACTTCATGTCGGGCAGAGCCGGCTGTTCCATGCCGCGGGCGTCGCCGTTGTCGAAGGCGGAGACGTAGATGATGTCGCCTTTAGACTTTTCATCGATCTTGAAGGCCGTGTGCTGCGTCCACGTCCAGTCGAAGTCGCCCTCGCACTTGGAGCCCTCGCACTTGATCTTCTGACCGTTCTTGTCGACCGGCGTCAGGAGCGCCTTCGTGAAGTCGCCCTTCCAGCCTTCGGGCGAGCCGAGGATCCACTTGACCTTCTTGTCGCGGCCGATCTTGATGATGGCCGACTGATGGCGGGAGGAAATGATGATGGAGTCGTCTTCCGGGTCATAGTCGACGGAGTTGACGTGCAGCCAGTTGCGGCCCGCGCCCGTGCCGACGATGTCGCCGAAGTCGTTCGACTCTTCAGCGGCGGAGAGTTCCTCGGCGGTGAGCGTCTTGCCGGCCTGAGCGGCGTCGATGTTAAGGCAGACGGCGCCCTGGTCGAGGACCTTGAGCACGTTGGAGCGGTAGACGTCGAGGATGTCCGGAAGGCGCCATTCGTCGATCACGTGGCCCTGTTCGTCCACTTCGGCAATCACGTCGCGGACGGTGCGCACGTGCTTGCCGTCGGGACGGATGTAGTTGGAGCTCGCCACGCGCAGGAAGTAGTGCCCGTTCTGGGCGTCGTCCATCGAGTGCGAGTAGTCGTTGTAGCGCATCGGGAGGAGGCGGTTGAAGACTTCGCGGCCCATGATGTCGTACTTGACGTAGCGCTGGCCGTAGCCCCAGGTGAGAAGACCGTCGTCATTCTGCTTGAAGCCCATCATGACGCCCGCCTTGTACATATCGCGAAGGTCGTAGATCGGGTTGGCGAACATGTACCAGCGGATGTCGCCGGCCGTGTCGATGATGGCGTTCTGCGGGAAGAAGTTCCACTGAAGGGCGCCGCCCACCGGGTTGTTCCAGACGGCGCGCGTGCCGATGCCGGACTTCTCGGCGATGTTGTTGATGAAGTAGAGGCGGTCCTTGAATTCCGGATCAACCTTCTTCACCTCGGTGCCGAAAAGCGCATGGCGCTCGGCTTTGATGCCGGCGACTTCCGTGTACGTGGGAGGCGCGTAGAGCTGATACGTGTCCTTGAAGTTTTCGGATTTGCCGCGCAGCGTGCGGGTGTAACTCACCTCGACCATGTTGACGTAGTCGGGATAGAGGCCGAAGACGGGAACACCGCCGTGGGTGAGCAGTTCGGTGCGGGAGACCTTGTATTCGATCGTCTGGCCGTTGAGCTTGGGCTGGATCTTGACGACGACGTTGCTGAGGTCGTAGCCGCCGTCGCGGATGACGGCCGTAAGCGGCGCAATGCCGTACGGGTTCATCATGACTTCACCGATGTGGCCCTGCATGATGTAGTTCGTGGCCGGACCCGACCCGCCGCCCATGGCAAGCGCCCCCATGGAAGCGGCCGCAATGCTCGCGGCGATCAGGCTTTTGGCAAAGAGTCTCATTTTGTTTCTCCGATTGGTCAGAAGGTTGGACTTCAATGACGAAGAAGTCTAAGCACGACGCCTCTTCAAAACCATGCGGACATACAGACCCCGAACAGGCCCTAATCCGCAAAAGCGGATTTCGAATTTCGACAAAAACCTGCAGGAGAAGGGAATTCGAGACTTGAGTCTGAAAACATCAATTTCGGAGAATCGGCACGGCGCGCAGATCTCCGAGGTGCTGCCTCATTTCGGAGAAGAGAAAGCTCCTTAGCCACTGGTGTGCGAGATCCCTGTCGACGCGGTCCGACCAGATGAACGAGGGCGTGAAGACCGAGCTCTTCTTGGAGCGTCCGAGAATGCAGAGGTCCGTCGTGCGGCAGAGCGCGTGCGCGGTCTGAAACGGGATGCAAGTCGTGGCCTCCGCGCCGAGGAGGAGGGGCACCGTGACGAAGTAGGGGGCCGAGAGAACAGGCGAGGCCTGTCCCGACGCATCGAGGCTCTCGATCACGGGAATGAGGCCGCAGTCGTCGGCCGAGGCCTTGGGAAGCGCGATCTGCACCGACTGCCGCGCCCTGACCTCGCGTTCCGTGAGCACCTGCCCCGAAAGGACGTGCCGCGCGCCACGTAGACGTAGGCGTCCTCGCAGATTGCGAGCCTGCGAAAGGTCGGGAAGGATTCCTGCGTTGCGTAGATCGCAAGGTCGATGCGGCCCTGATGGAGTTCGGCGTAGAAGTTCGAGGAGATCGAATGGAAGTTGAGCCTCACGCCGGGTGCATGACGGCCGAGCGCGCCGAGCACGGGCCCGAAGTAGGAGAGGAGCGCATTGTCGAGCCCCGCAATGCGAAAGACATGGCGGAGCTGCTCGACCGAAAAGACGCCGGGATCCTCAAGCGCCTCGAAGCCGCTCAGAAGCGCGTCCACTTTGGGCAGGAGCGAGCGCGCGCGAAGCGTGGGACACATGCGGTGGTCGCACCTCACGAAGAGCTTGTCGCCGAAGGTCTTTCTCAGGGATGCGAGCTGACGGCTCGCCTTCGAGAGCGAAAGCTGCAGCCGCGCCGCGGCTTCGCTCAGGGATTCGGTCTCGTAGATGGTTCGAAAGAGCTTGAGTTCATCGGCATTGACGATCATGGGAGCGACTTGCGGTCTTGTGGGTTGGTTTCGGCAGGAAAGGGGGGCCGCGAAAACCGGTCAGCCCCCCGGGGGTCGTTTTCGAGTATGCCAGACGCGAGGCGTTTCGGGCACGCCGACGTTCATCGACGTCAAGACTTCGTCCCGTTTTTTTGGATCATCTCGGAAGTCCGTGGAACGCGGCCTTGACTTTTAAGAAAAAGTCTGGTCGGCTCCCTCCAAGAAAAAAAGAAGAGGGATGCGACAAACTGGAGTTCTCGGAAAGAGCGGGAAAACCCGTATCATCGCACCATTTAGTTTGACGGCATAATGAGAAGCATTCTCATTGTGCATGAGCATTTCAACTGCTTGCGAGACGAAAATATGAAGAAATCCAACTAATTCGCAACTAGCTTTCTAGCGCAACCTCTTGTTGCACCCGTTACGCTAGCGATTCTTTCCGCCATTTCCACGTTGTCCGTAGCTGAAACTGTTCAATCGCTTGAGCCAGTGGTCGTAACAGCCACCCGTGTGAACCAGCCGCTGTCCGAGGCGGCCAGTTCTATAACGGTTGTGTCGGAAAAGGAGATCGCGCAAACTCAGCCTCTGACGTTTGCCGAAATTCTGGATACGATTCCGAACGTAGATACGACGTCCTCAACTTCGGTGATGTATAACCGCGTGTCTATTCGAGGCTCTCAACCCAATCAGATAACATATCTGATTGACGGCATGCGTCAGGACGACTTGACGATGGGCGGCAACCGTCCGATGGGCGTCTTTGCCGACCCTGAAATCCTTAAGCAGGTGGAGGTTCGAAACGGCGGCGGCAGCGCGCTGTACGGCAACGGCGGCATCGGCGGCACGCTTGCTCTGGAAACGAAATCGGCCGCTGATTTTCTGGCCGACTCGGACAAGGACTTCGGCGCTCTCGTCAAGGTCGGCTACGGTTCTGATTCCATCTCATGGTCGAAAAGTGCCTATGCGTTTGGACGCAGCGATATGTGGGACGTTGTAGCCGGCGTAACACGCAGAGATTCTGGTGCGGCTAAAACGTCATATAAGGGACTGCGCTCCACGGCGGACGTGGACAATGATTCGACGTCCGTCTTTATCAAGGCCACGCTTTCTCCGACTGACAACAATGCAGCTACGCTTTCCTATGCCTATGACATCGCGCACAACGACAGTGAAAAGGGGACTCGGTTCGACAGTTACCGCTATGAGCAACACCGCATCATCGGCCAGTGGGAGTACGAATTAGACGAGTTCATTAATCTCAAGACCGGCCTTCAGTACGCTCAGTCGAATTTCAATTTTGAAAACAATGTTCCCCGTATCTTTAAGGACAAGTTTGAGTCGTTCAGCGGAAACTTTCAGAACACGAGCCGTTTTGAATTGTTCGGTCGACACGACCTAACCTACGGTTTAGACTTTTCCCGCACGGAGCAAAGCGGGTTAACTAAGGATTCAGGCGAATGGGCGGATGACACTTCGCGCCCTGATGCCGAAGGCCTGGACGCAGGTGTTTTTATCGAGGATCAGTACAAGCTGACAAATTACCTCGCCATCGCGCCCCAGCTACGCTGGTCGTACTTCAAGCGCCAGTCTAACGCAGATTATCCGTCCCTGTCGGACAGCAAGCTCACGCCCGGTGTCACGGTCAAGCTCACGCCGATAGAAGAGGTGATGTTCTGGGGCTCCGTCACGACAGGCTATCGTCCGCCGATTCTTGACGAGATGTATTACCGTATGGACTATTCGAGCTGGGGAATCCAATCAGTGGTCATCCCAAATCCGGATCTCAAGCCTGAAAAGTCCGTCAACTACGAAATCGGCACTAGCCTTGACTTTAAGAACCTTAGCGGTGTTGGCGATCGGTTCACGGCTCGCGCCTCTGTCTTCTACGATGATGTGAAGGACTTCATCAACGTGGAAGTGGAACCTGACAACAGCGGCAGTTTGCCGGTATTCACCTACCGTGCGAAGAATCTGGGCCACGTCGTGAACAAGGGCATCGAGCTTTCGGCTTCGTATGTAATTGACAGCTTCAAAGATCTATGCGCACCGGAACGCCATTTACCGAAAGCTCGGAACAAAAAATCTTTCGAATATTTCGCTCGAAGATCTCGTTAGTTCGTCATGCTCTCTGCCAAGGTGATGCACAGGGGTTCATCAGCAAACGCCAGCCTTCTGCCGATGCAGAATCGCACCTTTGGCATCCGGTTTGAGAGAGAATGTCATAATTTTTGTGTAAATGACATATTCACTGAACAGCACAGAGAAGGAATCCTCAATAGAACGCCCACGTAAAAGACAGTTTCAATTCTTGGTTGATCTTGACGATTTGGTCGAAAATTTTTGACCTAGCATTTCTTTTTCGCTTCATTTTAAAAAATAATTGTAAGATTTAAGCTGTCTTGTAGCCTTTTTCACCAAAGAATTTATCTCCTT
>UMHV01056624.1_pt1 | contig 12909 bp, 10 predicted proteins | sample 1965621 | NCBI WGS metagenome assembly UMHV01 (sample SAMEA4836108, study PRJEB28245) | human gut metagenome | biome: gut microbiome; material: fecal sample | place: Denmark | collected 2008 | reverse complement strand
CAAAATGGGGCGTGCAGATTGTGGGAATGATTTTTCAAACACGCTCTAATACAACAAAAAATGAGGCAGGCATATGTAAGAAATTCTATATGCCTGCCTCACTCTTTTATAGATTCGTTTATTCTTTTACTCTTCTGTACTGTCCGTTTCCTGAGAATCTGTATTCTCCTCTTCGGATGTATCAGAATCGTTTGTTATGCCGGCTGTTTCAGATGTACTGTCATCGGACTCTTCTATGCTCTCACCTGGCATATCTGTTGAATCTGATTTAGTATCATCTGTTGTTGCTTCGTCTGAATCTGTCTTATCTGAACTGTCTTCTTCTGTTCCGACAACTGATTCAAATGCTGTGAACAGTTCTTTTACATTCATCTTATTTACGAGATATACTTTATTATCCACCACTGCCGCATAATAGTTTGTATCGTAGCTATAGTATGCAACTTCCTGTGTATCACCGTCTTCTTCTGTAAATATAGCTGTCAGTTCTGCATCACCGTCAGGTTCATATTTATCTGTCAGACGTTTCTGAGCCGTCATGTTGATCAGTTTATTGTAGAATGTTGTAAATGTTGTTTCATCCAGATCAGAACCATTCAGTTTATAGGTAACTGTTTCTGTATCGTTTCCATCATCATCTGTGGATGTTTCACGTGAAACATTTACTTTATAATCACTGCCCTGATAATTTACTTTGAGGCTTCCGAGGCTGTTTAAAGATACATAACTTACTGTCATATCCCAGAAGTCTTCTTCTGATTTATCAGTTAGCGCGGACAGAGTATCCGTTGACATCGTATAGACTTCATTGCTGTCATTTACCATGACATATCTGCTGCTGTCATCTGTTTCATTTCCAACAAGAATTGTAAGCTGCTTATCTGCCATCTTAGTTTCTTCTTCCGAAGAATCCTCATTGTCTGATGCACTGTCTGAGTTTTCTGATGTTTCATCTTCTGCTTCTTCACCGTCAGTATCTTCAGCCTCAGATGTTTCATCCGTAGTTTCACTTACACTTTCGTCTGATTCTGTATCCTGTTCAGCATCGTCACTGTTTTCTTCCACAGATGAAGCATCTTCATCTGCCGTCTCACCGGAAGCTGTCGTATCATCTTGTGTGTCTTCATCAGTGTCATCATCAGCAACTTCTTCCTGATAATCTACTGTGATTGTTGCATATGGTTTATCCAGACCATATTTGCTCTTGTCGTCACATTTATAATCTGCAAGTGAACTATATGCCATGCTTCCGAATGAGGATACCAAAGAACTTACGGTAGCTGAGTCTGCTTTTTCTTCATCCTCGCTGCCTTTTACTGACCAGGTACTTGTATCTTCGTCTTTTGATAATTCATAGGAATTATCGCCGTCTACAGAAATTTTTGTAATGGTATCTGTATTGGAAATTGCAGGGAAATCTTCCATCTGCGCATAATCATTCAATGATTTGGCAAACGGCTCTACGCAGGAAGAATCTATCAGGTATACTGTCTTCTCATCATCATCTTTTCTTACATAATACTGACTGGTGGAGGAATTTTCATCTCCCACATACAGTGTAGTTGTTATGTCATCGCCATCTTCCTCATCAGATTTTGTTACAATCTTAATCGTGTTTGACGGAGAGTCCAGACCATATTCTGAAAGATCATCTACGTCCTCCAGAACTCTGTCTGAATCGACAGATGCAATAGCAGATGCTGCACTGTCCAGAGTAGTCTGATTTACCGGAAAATCTGTTTCGTCTTTCTTTACCCAGCTGTCATCATCTTTTTCAAATGTTGTCTCTGTATCATCAACCATAAAATCCAGAGATTTAATGTTATCTGTTGATGCAGTAAATACAGTTGTGCTTTCTTCAGAATCTTCTTCGGATTCTTTCTGCTCCTGATGGGCTACGTAGGTTTTTACACCTGCGTAAGCCCCGCAGCAGACACCAAGAACTACAACTGCAAGAACCATTTTTACAGTTTTATTCTTCATTTAAGCTTTTCTCCTCTTCATCCAGACTGCAAACCCTACAACAAGGAAGAATCCAGGAATCAGACCGATGGTGCAGATCTTCCAGAATGCAGCATCATAGTCTGTAAGTGTCAGATAAGATACAGACAGGCTCTTGGATGGGATAGATACGGTTGCACTGTCTTCTGTGTCTGTCATCCACTTCAGGGATTCGATGATCAGCTTCTCATTTCCGCCGGATACCATCTGATTTACCTGTGATTCCATCAGATTGGAAGTTGAATAGTATACGATCTGCGTTTCTTTGTCATCATCCAGAGTCTCTGTGATGCTTACTCCCAGATCAAATGGGCCAGCTTCGTCTCCGTCTTCTTTCTCCAGAGTATCACTGTTCAGATCTGTCTTGGAATATGCCTGGTCTGATGTGGTGAGGATACTGTTGATCGTTACGGTATCTCTTACATCATCCATTTTTTTGATTCCCTGTGCATATGGTGCAAGTACATAATATCCTCCGGAAACAGTCTCAGAGCTTGCATCTGTGCTGTTTATAGTCGGAACCAGATAATATGGCATCTGCATTGCATAATGCTGATTATCACCTTCAAATACGATTCCAGCTTCTCTCTGAACACCATAGTTTTCCAGAACTGCATCAAAGTTTGGCAGGTCTTCTGTTGTATAATCAGAGAAAATCATCGCCTTTCCGCCATTTTCAAGATAATCAATAATAGCAGTCTTTTCATCTTCTGAAATATCTGTGGACGGAGAATCAATGAACAGGCAGTCTGCATCATCCGGAACACTTCCCTCTGTAAGAAGATTCAGAGACTGAATATCCATGTTTGCCTTCTCGATGTCTTCTTTGATAGTAGAATCCATCTCCTTCTCACCATGTCCCTCGAGTGTATAAAGGATCGGGAGATCTTCGGATGTTACATATCCGATCGCACTTGTGATCTGACCTTCACCGTCGAAACCGGTGGTCTGAGAGCTGTAGGTCTGATAATCAATTGTGCTCTCATAGATATTGTTGTAATCAATGACTTTATTTCTGTCGCCGCATACAACGATCAGACTGTTTGCAGAAAGATCATCACTTGTATATTCCGTTACAAATTTAGGATTTACTACAGGATCCTTCTGCTCTACTTTAATATGCTTGGATTCATCTTCATATTTCTTAAGCAGATTGGTAATATTCTCATCTTCAGAACCGCTCTGTGCAATCTGGTAAATTGTTACGTCCTTGTCCAGATCTTTCAGCATTGCTTTTGTATCATCACCAATACTGTAGAGTTTCTGGCTGCTGATATCAATTTCTGAATATTTGGACGGAATCGCATTTACGATCATGTTGAGCACTACAACTACTGCAATAAATATCACTGACATAACCATTGTGTAAGAACCGTTTTTGATATGCTTCTTACTGATGGTGCCAATCAGTTTCTTTTTGTCAAATTTTTTATGCTTATTATTTTTCATCTTTTCTTTCAGTTTCATTTTCTTTCACCTCCCCACTAATTCCAGCGTCTCTTCAAAATAGACTGTGTTGTAAGGAACAGGCATACTGCGATCACAGAAAGAAAATATACAATTCCTTTTATATCAAAGATGTTACTTGTAAAATTATCAAAGTGTCCGCTCAGATTAAACACATCCAGGACTTTCTGAATACCGCCCTCAAAAATACTGGATTTTACTACATAAATAATAATCAGTGCCACTTCTCCGATCACACCGATCACTGCTGAGATCAGAATATTCTTGATCATGGTATAGATAATGATGGCTGCTGCCAGGATCAATAACCCAAATGTCACGCATGTCGACATAGATGTCTGAGAGAAGAATGAAGAAATACCATTCATCATGTAAAATGCAAATAAGAAAACAAATGTGAGTACCGCTGCAATTACCTGGCTCTCAGTTAATGCTGACATAAATACACCGATTGCAATATTTGCACATCCCAGGAGAAAGAATCCCAGGACTGCTGTATATGCAGATGCAAACTCTACTGTGCCAAACCTGGACATAATCAGCGGATAAGTACACATAACTGCCATCGGAACAGCAAATACAGTTACCAGTGCAAGATATTTACCTATTACAATACCGCTCACAGAAACCGGTGCTGTCAGAAGCAGCTGATCTGTTTTCTGTTTTCTTTCCTCTGCAAGTACACGCATAGTCAAAATCGGTACTCCGATCAGGAATGCAAAGGTAATTGCACTTAAGGTGTATTCAAATTTCGGATATGCTGCTGAAAGCTGATATGCTGAAAAATAAATACCTGTCAGTACAAGAATGAAAAAGATAAATAAATATCCTACCATGGATGTCAGGTAACTTTTCAGCTCTCTTTTATATATAGCTGTCATGGTTATTTCTCTCCCCCTTTATCATTATTCTGTTCTTCCGGTATTTCTGCTGATGTCTGTTTTACGTTTGTCTCGTTTGATTTACCGGCATCAGTATCTTTATCTTCAGGTGTATTTGGGACTTCGTCTGCAGATATTGGTTTATCGGATGCAGTAAGTTCAAGGAAGATTTCCTCCAGTGATACTTTCCTGGACTTCATCTCATAGATTGGGCTGTTAATCTCCGACATTTTGTAGAATGCTTTTTCCCGAATGTCATTCTGCTCCTCTGTTGAAACTTTCACACTCCAGAGATTCTGTTTCTCATCTTTTTCCATTGTTACGCTGTTGACTCCCTCGATTCCCTCGAGAGCCTGCCTGATCTGTGTTTTTTCACCTTTAATAAGCATCTCCAGAGTATTGGATCCCTCTGCAAGTTTTCCAAGATTCTCAGGAGTATCGCTTGCTACCAGTTTTCCATGAGAAATGATCAGCACGTAATCGCATACCGCGCTTACTTCAGAAAGTATATGCGAGCTGAGAATAACGGTATGTTTCTTTTTTAATTCTTTAATTAAGGTTCGGATTTCAATAATCTGTTTAGGGTCAAGACCTACTGTCGGCTCATCCAGGATGATCACCTCCGGATACCCCATAATCGCCTCAGCAAGACCAACTCTCTGTCTGTAACCTTTTGACAGGTTCTTTATCAGACGGTTTCTCATGTCTGAAATCTTTACCATATCCATGACTTCTTCGATCATGTTTGCTTTTTTATCTTTTGGGATTTTCTTGAGATCTGCCACAAATTTCATGTATTCCAGGACAGTCATATCAAAATAGACCGGCGGCTGTTCAGGCAGATAACCGATACATTTCTTTGCCGCTTCCGGTTCTTCGAGGATATCGTGTCCGTCAATTTTGACGGTTCCTTCGGTGGATGCGATGTATCCGGTTATCATATTCATTGTAGTGGATTTTCCTGCACCATTTGGTCCCAGAAATCCATAGATTTTGCCTTTCTCTATTTTAAAGGAAAGGTGGTCAACTGCCGTATGGTTACCATATCGTTTAACCAGATTGTTTACTTCAATCAATGTGTTCTCCTCCTCTTAATTTTTGCCAAAATAAAATATAGAAAATGTCCCCAGGTGAAACAGAGAATGGGGGAACCCGAGGACATCTCTATAAAAATAGTTTATGATGAAGTTGTGATGAAATTAGGATAAAAGTGTGATTATTCTGTGATGTTTGTTTGAAAAAAATAGCTGTCCCGAAATCTCGGCATTTTTTGCCAGAAGATTTCATGAGACAACTATACATAGATTTATTATGACAATGGTTCTTTTAATGGTGTTCCTGCTTTACGCGGATACTTTCCAGGTGTAGATTTTTTCTTATTTATAATGACAAGGGATCGGTCAATCTCGGAGTCCGGCAATTTAAAGTATGTGATGTCTTTCACCTGACCACCGAGGATATTGATTGCTTTCTCTGCTTCTTCTGCCTCTTCCTGTACAGTTCCTGATTTATAGGAAATGAAAGTTCCTCCTGTCTTTACATAAGGAAGACAATATTCTGACAGAGTTGCAAGGTTTGATACTGCCCTGGATACACAGAGATCATATTTCTCACGATACTCTTTATTTTTTGCATACTCTTCTGCTCTTCCATGAATCGCCTTAATCCCTTCTAATCCAAGAAGCTCAAAACTTTCCTCAAGGAAGTTTACCCTCTTTTTCAGAGAATCCAGCAGACATGCCTCCAGATGTGGAAAAGCAATTTTCAAAGGCACACCTGGAAATCCGGCACCTGTACCGATGTCCATAATTGTTTTTACTTTTGTCATATCAATGGCTTTTACACAGGCAAGACTGTCAAGAAAGTGCTTTGTAAGTACTTCCTCAAACTCAGTAATACCTGTCAGATTCATAACCTTATTTTTTTCTACCAGAAATTCATAAAACTGGATAAACTGATTTTTCTGCTTCTGGCTCAGCTCTATACCCAGTTCTCTGCATCCATTTTCCAATGTCGTCAGATTATACGGCATGTATTATTCTCCTTTTTCTACCTTTATTTATTATTTTTGTATATTTTACAGGGTTGTTTTATGTGCTTTTATGATTTTATCTGTTATTTATAGTCCGTTATTTTACTCTTTTATGTACTATTTTAATATTTTTTGCCAATTTCTTGTTTTTATAAGCACATTAAAGCGTATTATATTAATTATTTCGTACTGGAAAGATACACCAGTAAAACTGATATATCAGCAGGAGAAACTCCTGAAATTCGGGAAGCCTGTCCGATTGAAATCGGTCTGTATGCTTCCAGTTTCTGACGTGCTTCGATTCTCAGGCTTCCAACTTTCTCATAATCAAGATCTGTCGGGATTTTCTTTGCTTCCAGTTTCTTAAACTGTTCTACCTGTTTTAACTGTCTGCGGATATATCCATCATACTTGATGTTAATGTCAACCTGTTCCTGTACATCCCATGGCAGTTCCGGACGTTCTTTATCAAGTGGTTTGATTGCTTCATAAGAAAGTTCCGGACGGCGGATCAGTTCAGCCAGAGTAGTTCCAGATTTCAGCGGTGTGCTGTTATAGCTTTCCAGAAGGGTCTGAACCTCTTTGTTTGCTCCGATATTTGTATGTTCTACTCTGCTGATCTCTGTTTTTATCTGTTCTTCTTTCGTAAGGATTTTCTGATAATCCTCTTCACTGATGAGCCCTGCCTGATATCCCTTTTTACGAAGTCTCAGATCCGCATTGTCCTGTCGGAGAAGTAATCTGTACTCCGCTCTGCTGGTCATCATTCTGTATGGCTCATGGTTTTCTTTTGTTACCAGATCATCAATAAGAACACCAATATAAGCCTCAGAACGGTCAAGAATCAGCTGTTCCTGACCTTTAACTTCCAGAGCAGCATTAATTCCTGCGATCAGTCCCTGCGCCGCTGCTTCTTCATACCCTGAGCTTCCGTTAAACTGACCGCCGCTGAACAGTCCTTTGATTTTCTTAAATTCCAGTGTAGGATATAACTGACGTGGATTAATACAGTCATATTCGATGGCATATGCATTTTTTACGATTTTTGCATGTTCCAGTCCCGGTACGGAATGATACATTTCTTCCTGCACATCTTCCGGCAGAGAACTGGACATTCCACCAATATACATCTCATTTGTATAGAGACCTTCCGGCTCAATAAATACCTGATGACGATTCTTATCTGCAAAACGGACTACTTTATCTTCAATTGACGGGCAATAACGCGGACCGGTTCCTTCGATCATACCGGAATACAATGGAGAACGATCAAGGTTTGCACGAATGATCTCATGAGTTTTCTCATTTGTATATGTCAGCCAGCAGGATTTCTGCTCTATCTGAACATCTTCCGGATTAGTTGAGAATGAAAATGGTACAACTCTCTCATCTCCAAACTGTTCCTCCATTTTACTGTAATCAATTGTATTTCCGGCAATACGGGCAGGTGTTCCTGTTTTAAAACGGAACATTTCAATTCCCAGCTCTTTCAGAGAATCAGTCAGGTAGTTGGCTGCCTGCAGTCCGTTTGGTCCTGTATAATTACTTACATCACCGTAAATACATCTTGCTTTTAAATAAGTTCCTGTACAGAGGACCACTGCTTTACAGTTATAAGTTGCACCGGAATATGTTTTTACCCCTGTAATCTTTCCGTCCTCGACCAGAAGTTTTGTTACTTCTCCCTGTTTAATAGTCAGATTAGGTGTATTTTCAAGCGTTTTTCTCATTTCATTGCTGTATGCCTGTTTGTCAGCCTGCGCACGTAAGGAGTGCACTGCAGGTCCTTTGGAACAGTTAAGCATTTTGGACTGGATAAAGGTCTTGTCAATATTTTTTCCCATTTCACCGCCCAGGGCATCAAGCTCTCTTACCAGATGGCCTTTGGAACTGCCACCTACGTTCGGGTTACATGGCATTAATGCGATACTGTCTACACTTACAGTAAACATCACTGTATTCAGGCCCAGGCGCGCGCCCGCAAGTGCTGCTTCACATCCGGCATGACCGGCACCGACTACAACAATATCATAATCTTCTACTAACGTTCTCATTTTGTCTCCTTTTATTTTACAACTGCTCATTCTATTCTTTCAAAAATCGCCGAAGGCGATTTTTTGATTTTTATTTACCCATGCAAAACTTGCTGAATATCTCATTTACCAGGTCTTCACCAACAGACTCTCCGAGGATTTTACCCAGATTTTCATATGCATTCATAAGATCTATAGAAAAGAAATCTTCCGGCATTCCCATTTCGATACTGTTTCTGACCAGATCAAGGCTTCTGTCAGCCTCTTCCAATGCTGCTTTATGACGGGCATTTGTAATATATACCTCATCATTAAAGGAAATCTCTCCTCCAAAAAACATATCTTTAATCTGTTCTTCCAGTTCTGTAATGCCTTTTTCTTCTTTTGCAGAAATCGGAATTACAGGATGTCCTGTTTTTTCTTTCAGGATTTCCGGCTGGATTTCCGGCTGAAGATCAGTTTTATTATACAGGATAATCGCCTTTTTTCCAGTAAGCATTTCCATGATTTCTTCATCATTTTCGTCAAGCGGAACAGAAGAATCCACTACATAAAGAATCAGATCTGCTTTCTGTGCCATTTCTCTGGCTCTGTCTACCCCTATTTTTTCCACAATATCCTTTGTTTCCCGGATTCCGGCTGTATCAATAATCTTCAGAGATATTCCATGAAGTGTGATATATTCCTCCAGAATGTCTCTGGTCGTTCCTGCAATATCTGTCACAATAGCCCTGTTTTCTCCGATCAGAAGATTTAACAGTGAGGATTTTCCGGCATTTGGTTTTCCGAGGATAACTGTCTGGATTCCCTCCTGGATCATCTTTCCGTCAGAAGAAGTTTTCAACAGGCGCTTCACTTCTTTCTGTTCATTATCCACAACTTCCAGAAGTTCCTGGGGATATCCATCCAGACTGATATATTCCGGATCATCCAGTGCCGATTCTATATATGCAATGTGATAAATCAGCTTTTCTCTGATATCTCGGATTGCTTTCTGCACAGAACCTCTTAACTGATCCATGGAACTGCGAAGCGCATATTCATTTTTCGCCTGTATAACATCCATAACAGCCTCTGCCTGGGACAGATCCATCCGTCCGTTCAGGAAGGCACGTTTGGTAAATTCTCCTGGTTCTGCAATTTCGGCACCATTTTTCAGCACTGTATCCAAAACCCTCTGCATAGCATATACACCACCATGACAGTCTATTTCTACTGTATCTTCTCCTGTAAAAGTCCTCGGTGCATGCATGATCATTACCAGAACCTCATCAATCAGTTCCTCTCCATCATAAATATATCCATAATGAATGGTATGAGTCGGAACTTCTTTTATTTTTTTCTTCCCGCCTTTTGATCTGTAGATACGGGAAATCACATCCATGGCATTCTCGCCGCTGATACGGATGATTCCGATTCCGGACGCACTCATGGCTGTGGAAATTGCTGCGATTGTTGTTTCCATTTTTTTCTCCTCACTTGCCTGTTCTATAATAGTTCTGCCCCTGCGGAACAGTAGACTGTTACAATAATTCTGTCATCTTATGTACATAACAGGAAAATCACACTGACTACTGTTATTTTTTTCTGCAAGTGTGTAATCTCTCTGGTATATATACAAGACTTTACGTAAAATAAAAATGTTACTCCAGGCAAAAGTACACACGCAAAGTTACGTGTTATTCACGCTTTCACCTAGAATAACATTCTTTTTTCATATCTGCAATGAAGCAGTCATATTATTAATTTCTTTTTAATTTTACCACTACATGACGGTAAGGCTCTTCACCCTCACTGACTGTCTCAACGAATTTATTTCCCTGAAGAGCAGAATGGATAATTCTTCTCTCATAAGGATTCATTGGCTCAAGAATAACCGGCTTGCGGGTTTTTCTTACTTTATAAGCAATACCTCTTGCAAGGTTCTCAAGAGTTTCTTTACGGCGCTTGCGGTAATCTTCTGTATCAAGTTTTACACGAATGTAATTTGATTTACCTTTATTTACCACAAGACTCGTCAGATACTGAAGAGAATCCAGAGTCTGGCCTCTCTTGCCGATAAGGATTCCCATATCTTCGCCTTCAAAGTCAACTTCCAGACTTCCGTCCGTTGTGTTATATTCAGATGTAATCTCTACTTCTCCAAGATTCATGGACGCAAATACATCACGAAGGAATACCTTTGCTCTGTTTTCTACTTCTTTAATCTCTTCCGGATCTGTAAGGATCTCAACAGGCTTTGCCGGTTTTACCGGTTTAGCCGTCTTTTCTCTGACTTGTTTCTCTTTTGGCTCTCTGAATTCTCTCGGCTGTTTTTCTTTTGCATCCCTTTCCTTTACAGGTTTTGGCTGTCTTGGTTTCTCAGAAACAGCTTTCGGCTCTTTGATTTCTTTCTTTACCGGTTTTATAGCTTCCGTTTTCTTTTCTTCCTGAACCGGGGCTTCCTCTTTGAAGGAATCAAGTTTCACTGTCTCTACGATCTCCTTCATTTCTTCTTCCTCAGAAACCGGCTCAATCTTACGAACCTTAATTACTGCAGGCTTGCTTCCGATTCCGAAAAATCCGTTGCTGCCTTCACTTATTACCTGAATCTCAAGCTGGTCACTGGATACGCCAAGCTCGATACATGCTTTTGTAATTGCTTCACTCTTTGTTTTCGCTGAAAACTGGATATAATCCTCCATGCCAACCCCTCCGTTCCTGACTACTTCTTCTTATTACGCTCATCAAATGCTTTTACCAGATTGGCCTTTGCAGTAATGCTGCCAGGTTTTGCATTCGCAGCGTCTTTGTAAGCTTCTTCAACCTTCTTGGCTCTTGTCTCAACATTTGTATTGCTGCTGCCTTTTTCAATCTTATTGATATTCTTGGCGCTCTGATGGGCCTGATTTGTAATCTTCTGAGGTGGAAGTCCCGCTTTCTCACGCTTCTTTTCCATCTTCTTCATATTCTCACTGATCAGGTCTTCAATCTGGATCTTATCCATCTTTTTATTGATAACAACCTGCTGCACACTTCTTACTGCAGCACTTGCTACCCAGTAAATACCAAGACCTACAGGGAATGTGAAACAGAATACTGCTGACATCAACGGCATTACCATATTCATTGTCTTCATGGAGTTCATCATTGCATCCTGCTGTGAATCGCCGCTCTGCTGTGCTGCCTGAGGCATCAGTTTTAAGTTGATCATCTGTGTAGCCCACGCAAGAATCGGGATAAGAATCGCAACGATAGCAAGAAGAGCAGATCCACCTACAAAAGCTGCTTTAATATAAGTCAGTGGCTGATCAGCGATATTCAGACCAAAGAAATTCTGCACATGTGAAATCTCTTTTGCAGTGCTGTTCAGTGTATCAGTAAATCCTGCAAACTGGCTTGTCTCAGCAAGTGTTTTCCACTGAGAAGGTGATAATGCATACAAAAAGTCTGTGACTGAATTACTTGTAGCTTTACTTCCATCCATAATAAGCTGAACTCTTGTCATCTTATTATCTGTGATAAACTGCTGAAGAATATCTGTATATCCGTTTACACCTGTAATACTGGTAACTGCAGATGCAAGGATATCCCTTACACTTCCTACATATGCCGGAATTTTATAAATTACCTGATATAAGGCCATCAAAATAGGGAACTGGATTGCAAGCTGTACACAGCTTCCTGTAGGAGATACGCCGTATTTCTGATATACAGCCTGTGTTTCCTCCTGCATTTTCTGCATTGCAGCAGTATCGTTGTTTTTTCCCTTGTACTTCTTTTGAATTTTCTGAAGTTCCGGCTGCATGATCGCACTCAGCTTAGAGAATTTCTGCTGTTTAATCTGCAGTGGGGTCATAAGAGCATAAATAAGGATACTGAAGATGACAATACAAATACCGATATTCTGAATTCCAAAGATATTCAGCAATCTGTAAATACCATCCATGATCCATCCCATAACGGTCGCAAGCTGACCAATGATAGGAGTGCTGCTCTTTGTCGCTAAAATCATTTCCAAGTTCATTTCCTCCTAGAATCCATAAATGACAGGAGGTTCCTTCGATCGATCAATATTCAATTTTCAAGTACATTCCTGTCTTTACGGTACAGGGTCATAGCCTCCGTGGGAAAAAGGATTACAGCGAAGTATCCTCCATACCGCAAGAAGACCACCCTTTAATGCACCATATTTTTCGATTGCTTCTAAACCATATTGAGAACATGTGGGAATATAAGGACATTTTGTTCTCTTCATCGGTGATATATACTTTTGATAGAGTTTAATTATTCTGATCAGAAACTTCTTTATCATTGTTCTTACCTGCTATGCAGTGCTTTCCCGCCAGATGCATCAGCGCACTCTCTATCTCTTGATAGGTTCTGTCCTTTGCCTGTGGGCGTGCAACTACTACAATGTCCAAACTGTTTTCAAATTCCGCTTCATTCAACCGATAACTCTCTCTTATCAATCTGGTGAGTCTGTGGCGAACCACACTATTCCCTACTTTTTTAC
>UMHV01027040.1_pt1 | contig 13009 bp, 9 predicted proteins | sample 1965621 | NCBI WGS metagenome assembly UMHV01 (sample SAMEA4836108, study PRJEB28245) | human gut metagenome | biome: gut microbiome; material: fecal sample | place: Denmark | collected 2008 | reverse complement strand
GTCAAAGTGTCTTGCAATCGCCGGCTGCGTCCGGTATAATATGGGTATATCGCCGGTTTTGTGAGAAGGAAAACCATATGGATCTATGAGGCAGGGGGAAAACCATGAAAAAAACACGTCGATTTTTGTGCCTGCTGCTGACGCTCGTGCTGGCGCTGAGCCTGTGCGCCATCCCGGCCGCCGCGGCAGATACGCAGACCCGCTCGGACGACCCGGTCGTGTTCGTGCACGGCCTGTTCGGCTGGGGTCAACGCGACAAAATTTTCAGCATCATGCCCTACTGGGGCATGACCACCGGCAGCCTGCCGGACTATCTGGCCACGCAGGGCTATGAGACCTACGCCGCCTCCGTCGGCCCGCTCTCGAGCGCGTGGGACCGCGCGTGCGAGCTGTACGCGCAGCTCATCGGTGCGCGCACGGACTACGGCGTCAAGCACGCGCAGGACTTCGACCACGAGCGCTACGGCATCGACTATGAGATGCCGCTGTTCGAAGGCTGGGGCACACAGCGCGCCGTGAACCTCGTCGGCCACAGCTTCGGCGGCGCGACGACGCGCCTGTTCCTCGAGATCCTTACCAACGGCTGCCCGGAGGAGGTCGCTGCGGCCAAAGCCGCCGGTGTGGCCCCGAGCCCGTTTTTCCTCGGCGGCAAGGGCAGCTGGGTCCACTCGCTGACCGCCATCGCCGCGCCGCACAACGGCACGACGTTCATTGAGGCCAACAGCGATTTCACGAAGCTCGCCGCCAACCTGGCCACAGGCGCCGCCAAGGCGCTGGGCCTGTCGTCGCTCAAGGGCGTGTACGACTTCCAGCTCGATCAGTTCGGCATCCGCAAGGACGACAACGAGACATTTGCCCAGGCGCTTGACCGCGTGCTGAGATCCGACTTTTTGTCGCACAACGACAACGCCTTCCTCGACCTGACGATCGACAAATCGCTCGAGATCAACAAGGGCATCGAGATCCAGCCGAACGTCTACTATTTCTCCTACGCGGGCGACCAGACCTCGACCGATCCGCTCACCGGCAACCACTACCCCACCGTGTCGGCCATCCCGTCGAACGGTATGTCCGCGCTGATGATGCCCGGCTCGATCAACATGGGCAAGTACTATGACAAGTACACCGCCGGCGGCATCTACATCGACCGGAGCTGGCTGCCGAATGACGGCCTTGTCAACACCGTGTCCGCGCTCTACCCGACCACGACGGACAAAAACACCACCGAGTGCCTCAAGCGCGACGGTACGCAGGGCTGGATTAACTATGACGGCTATTCCGACATCACCTTCCGGCCCGGCATCTGGTACGTCATGCCTGTCACGCGCGCCGACCATATGCAGTTCGTCGGCGGCATCGCCAACAAGAGCGTCATCGAGACGCGCCTGTTCTATCGAAACCTGATGGACGATATCTACGGCACCTACGGCTCCGGGCAGCCGGAGGAGCAGCCCTTCCCGTTCACGGACGTGGCGGCCGGCCGCTGGAGCTATTCGTATATCAGGCAGCTCTATGAAGCCGGCGTGATCGACGGCATGACCCCGACGACCTTCGTCCCGACCGGCGACGTCACGCGCGCCCAGTTCGTGAAGATGCTCGCCAGACTGCAGGGCGCGGACGTCTCCGAATACCGGAGTGCCGGGTTTGAGGACGTGCCGGCCGACGCATGGTATGCGCCCTACGTCAACTGGGCAGCTGCCAACGGCATCGTCTACGGCATTTCGAGCACCGAATTTGCGCCGAACACCGACATTTCGCGCCAGGACATGGCCGTGATGCTCGACCGCTATGCGCAGCAGTCCGGCATCGTGCTCGGCACGGACAATGCGGCCGTGACGTTCACGGATGAAGCCGACATTGCCGCCTATGCACTGCCCGCCGTGCAGGCGCTGCAGCGTGCCGGCGTCATCAACGGCATGCCCGACGGCAGCTTCTGCCCGCGCGGCAGCGCGACCCGCGAGCAGGCGTGCGCCATGCTCTGCCGGCTCTGAAGGACAAAACAAGACAACAAAAGGACGCATCCGAATGGATGCGTCCTTCCGCTTGGATAACAGGAAGAGAAAGCAAAAAGCGATGTCGGATCAGGGGTGCGGCTTGCCCTCGCGGTAGTTTTTCATGACGTCGCGGAACAGCTCGCCGCTGGTCGGCGGCGTCCAGATGATGGCGTTGGCGCCGGCGCGGATGGTGGCACGGATGCTCTCGTCATCCGCTCCGCCGGTCGCAAGGATAGGGTAGTCCGGGAAACGCTCGCGGATCTCGGCCACGATCTCCGGCGTCTGCGCGCCGGCGGCTGCGTTCAGGATCGCGGCGCCGTCCTCGATGCGGTGGCGGTAGTTCGTGTCGGCATTGGCCACCGTGACCACGACCGGCACGTCGACGCTGCTGCGGATGCGGTTGAGGATGCGGCCCGGCGTCGGCGCGTTGACGACGACCCCGGTCGCGCCCTGCATCTCGGCGTACATGGCGAGGTTCACGACGCGCTTGCCCGTCGTCAGCCCGCCGCCGACACCGACGAACACCGGCAGGTCGCTCGCCATGAGCAGCGCCTGCGTGATGACCGGCTGCGGCGTGAACGGGTAGACCGCAAACACCGCGTCGGCGTTGACATTGCGGATGATGGCCAGGTCGGTCGAGAACACCAGCGACTTGATGCGCTTGCCGAACACCATGACGCCGCTGCACTCGTCGATCACGCTCGGTACGCGCAGCGCAAACTGGCGCAGCGTGCCGTCGATCGGCGCAGGCATCTGCGGGGCGACGTGCACGTTGCCCGGCGTCGTCACCTGGCGGTCCGCGGCGGCGGCCGCATCGTCGCCCACACCACCGAGCTGCAGCGGTTCATTGTCCGCTGCGGGGTACGTCAGGACCTCCGGGTCCTCGGTCATATCAAAAATGAGATCACGATCTTTGCTCATAGCGATACCTCCTTGTCGCTTTTGGGGAGTATGTCTTGACTTTTGCGGCCGGTTGTGCTTTACTGAGGGTCAGAAAAGTTTGATTCGGCCTGTAGTGAGAAACCAAAGTTTCGTTTTTGATTAACGTAACTTTGGTGTAAACCATTTCTACGGGTTTGTCAAGCCTTTTTCCGAAAAAAGTTTGAAAAAATTTGCTTTACGGAATGGGAGGTCATTTTCATGGGCAAAGACAACGACGAGACCGCCGGCGGTTTCGGCAGCGTGTTCCGTGACCGGCTGACCTATCTGATGAACGGCAACAACGTGTACGGCAAGCCCGTTAACACGCAGGAGCTGGCCGATGAGATCGCCATCAGCCGCCCGGCCGTGCGCAAGTATCTCAAGCCGAACGACCGGCGCGAGGTCACGGTGCCGTCGGCACTGGTCGTGAGCCGCATCGCGCGGTATTTCCGCACGACGCCGAACTTCCTGCTCGGCTTTGACGAAGCGGCCGACAGCGAGGATGCGCAGCGCGCCGGCGAGAGCGACGTCTACAGCTCCCTCGGCCTGAGCCAGGAGGCCATCGACGGCCTGCACCGCCTGCATGCGCAGGCGGTCACAGACCCGAAGGCCGCCGAATTGCAGCGCCTGCTCGACAAGCTCATCTGCAGCTATGCACACGAGGCGGACAAGCTGCTGTGATCCGACACGACAGACACCCCCGACCGGAGTTTATCTCCGTCCGGGGGTGTCTGCATACTATATTCTCTTATTCTCTAAAAATATATGAATAAACGGCCGCGCCGGTTGACCTGACCGCGAAAAAAGCGTATGATTGAGTGTAACTATCCTGAGAGAAAAAGAGGAAAAACTATGCAATCGTTATCGCCGCAGGAAAGGGCCTGTCCGCACTGGCTGCCCGGCGTGCTTGTCGGCCTGTGCGCGGCGCAGCCGCTGCTGGACGTGCTGTCGTTCTGGACGCAGGATCTGGCCTGGGGCAGCAAGCTGACGCTGTCGCTGCGCCTGCTGATCTTTCTCGGCGTCATGCTCACGGGCTTCGTGCTCTCGGAACGCCGGCGCTTTTACTGGATCGCCGCTGCCGTGTGCGCCGCACTCTATGCGGGGCACGTGCTGGCGTGCCTGCGCGCCAACGCTCCATTCACGACCGCGAACCTGATCTCCGACGCGACCAACTTCATCCGCTTCGCGCAGCTGCCGCTGTTTACGATCGCTTTTATCACATTCCTGCGCTGCTGCCGGCAAGGCTTTGCCAGCCTGGAGCGCGGGATCACCATCGCCTTCTGGATCATCGCCGCCGTCGCGCTGCTCAGCGCACTGACCGGCACAAATCCCTATACGTATCCGGACAAGCGCATCGGCCTGTGCGGGTGGTTTTACTTTGCCAACAGCCAGAGCGCGATTTTGTCGATGCTCGTGCCGCTCGCGCTGTGTCCGGCACTGCGCAGCGGGCAGATCCGGCGCTGGCTGCCCATCGCCGTCGTCGGCTTCGCGGAACTATTCTGCTTTGCGACACGTCTGGCCTATATGTCCCTGTTCGTGACGGCGATCGGCATGGTCATCACGCTTGCGCTCACAAAGCGCGGCAGCGCAAAGGTCTGCGCCGTGCTGCTGCTGTGTGCCGCCGTCTGTGCGGCGGGCTACACCGTGTCCCCCATACACCGCAACCAGCAGGCCGTTGCGGCCAACGCCGTGCGCAAGCAGGAGAACATCGACCGGCTGGTCGCGCAGGGCAAGGCGGAATTCGGCGATCAGGGGTATGCATACCTCACCTACGCCTATGACGAGTACCTCGGCGGGACTGTCGAGCGCTACGGACTCGAGGCCACGGCGGAAATGTACGGATACTCCACCAAAGCTGCCGACATCACGAATGTCCGCACGATCAAGATCAACTACTGCCGCCTGATGCTGAACACCGAGCCGCTTACCAGCCGCCTGTTCGGCCTGAGCTACGACGAGATGACCTACCATGGGTACTGCTATGACGTGGAAAATGACTTCCACGGCATCGCGTATCTGTACGGCTGGGCGGGGCTTGCGTGCCTGTTGGCTTTTCTGGGGTATTTCCTGGTCATCATCGTGTGCGCGCTCATCCGCAATGCCAGGCGTTACTTCACGGTCGAGGCCGGCGCCTGCGGCGTTGCGCTGTGCACCGCCCTCGCCCACATTTATAACACCGCCGGCGTACTGCGCCGCCCAAATGCATCTTTTTATCTCTGCCTGATTCTGGCATCCATCTGGTACCTGATCTATATCAGAGATTACGACGACTCAAAGGAGAACTGATATGTCCGAAGAAAAACACTCCCTGCGCGAGCGGCTCGCGCCGATGCTGCCGAAGTTTCTGATGATCCTTCTGATCCTGCAGCCGCTGATGGACATCCTATCCTTCTGGACGGACCGGCTCGGTATGAGCAACACGATCACATTGCTGCTACGTTTTGCCGTGTTCGCCGTTGTGTGCGTGCTCGGGTTTGCGACCTCGTCGCGCAAGAAGGTCTACGGCATCGCCATCGCCGCCTGTGCCTTCCTGCTCGTCGGGCACTGCATCTCCTGCTTCATCGTCGGCTACCAGCGCATCGTCTATGACCTGACCAACTTTGTGCGCGTCGTGCAGATGCCGCTGTTCGTGCTGTGCTTCATCTCGTTTCTGCGGGCAAACGAAAAGTGCTACCGCGCGTTTGAGACTGGCCTGATGCTCGACTTCTGGATCATCACGGCCTCGGTCGTCGTGAGCGTGCTCACACACACCTCCTCGGCGACCTATCAGTCCACCAACGTTGGCATTCTCGGCTGGTACTCGTTCGGCAATGCACAGAGCGCGATCATGAGCATTCTCGCGCCCATCGTCATCCTGCTGTGCTACCGCAGAAAGAACTTCCTGCTGTTCACGGTCACGAGCATCACCGCACTGGCGCAGCTCTATCTCATGGGCACGCGTCTGGCATTCTTCTCGATCGCCGTTGCCGCGCTGGGCGTGCCGGTCGTGCTGGTGCTGACCGGCAAGGCCCGCACCTCCAAGCGCTACATTGCCGTGCTGGTGCTCATCCTCATCGCATGCTGTGCGACCTACAAGCAGTCGCCCATGTATATCAACCAGAACCGCTACAACGAGGCCATGAGCTACAAGCAGAACGACGCCGAACGCATGATCCAGCGTGCCGAGGGCAACAAAACCGGCACTTCCACCGTCACGCCCGAAGAGCGCTACCACGCCCTGTGCACGATCTATAATTTCTACTCCCCGAATATGTGCCAGCGCTTCGGCACGGCGCGCGTCATGTCCGCCTACGGCTATTCCGATCAGGTCACGGACATCACGGCGACCCGCCACCGCAAGATCGTCTTCTGCGAGATGCTGCTCGACGAGCAGCCGTTCACCTCTCGCCTGTTCGGCATGGAGCTTGGCCGCATGGCCTTTGACGGCGAGATTTATGACGTGGAGAACGATTTTCACGGCATCTGCTTCCTCTACGGCTGGGTAGGTCTGGCCATGATGGTCGCCTTCATCGGTTATTTCCTGTATCTGATCGTCAAGTGCCTGATCAAAGATTTCCGCAAATACTTCACGGTAGAGGCCGGTGCCTTCGGCATCGGGCTGTGCCTGTGTCTGGTGTACGCCTACTTCACTGCCGGCGTGCTGCGGCGGCCGAACGCCTCGATCTACATGTCGGTGCTGCTGGCCGTGGTCTATTACCTGACGCAGATGCGCAGTGAACAGCCGGACGCCCTGCCGGACGGAGAGGAGAAACGCGCATGATTTTCAGTGTTGTCATCCCGGTCTACAACGTCAAGGACTACCTGCCCAAGTGCATCGACTCCGTGCTGGCGCAGGATTTTGAAGACTACGAGGTCATCCTCATCGACGACGGCTCGACCGACGGCGAGAGCGGCGAAATCTGCGACCGCTATGCCGCGGCGCACCCGGAGCGCATCCGCGCCATCCACAAGCCGAACGGCGGCGTAGGTGAGGCGCGCAACGTCGGCATCGAGGCGGCGCAGGGCGAGTACCTGATCTTCATCGACAGTGACGACTACATTGCCCCCAACATGTTCCGCGTACTGGCCGACGCCGTCACCCGCTTCGGCAGCGACATCATCGGCTTCGGCGCAGCGCTCGAGGCAGACGGCGTCGTGGTCAAGGAGCTCGTGGATCACCTGCCGACCGACCGCACCTTCACGCTCGCCGACACGCCCGAGCTGATGCAGACCATGCCCTCCCCCTGGAGCCGCATCTGGCGGCGCAGCCTGTTTCTGGATTCCGGCGTGCGCTACCCTGCACGCATCTGGTATGAGGATCTGTGCACGTCGGTGAAGCTGCTGGCGCTGGCCAAGAGCGCCGCCTTCGTACCGGACATCCTGTATTACTACGTTGACCGCACCAACTCCATCACACGCAACACGAACACGGCACGCAACGCCGAGCTGTTCACAGCCTTTGACAACCTCCTCGACTGGTACCGCGAAAACGGCCTGTTCGAGCGCTACTACAACGAGCTGTCGCGCCTGGCGGTAGATCACGTGCTGCTCGCGGCCTCGGTGCGCGTGCTGCGCGTGGACCCGGAGAGCGAACTGCTCGACCGGTTTCAGGACTACGTGCAGACGCAGTTCCCGGACTATCTCGACAATCCCCTGCTTGCGCAGCTCTCCCGCAGCCGCAAGCTGATCCTGCGCCTGCTGCGGCAGCGCAAATACCGCACCGTGCGGGCACTTTTTGCCGCCAAGGACAAGCTCGGCTGAGCGCCCGGACTGGAGGAAGCTATGAAATTCAGTGTCATCATCCCGGTCTACAACAGCTGGGAATACCTGCGCGAAGGCGTGGACTCCGTGCTGGGGCAGACCGGCGCGGACTTTGAGATCCTGCTCGTGGACGACGGCTCGACCGACGGCGAGAGCGGCGCGCTATGCGACACGCTCGCGCGCGAACATCCGGACTGCATCCGCGTGCTGCACAAGCCCAACGGCGGCGCAGGCGACGCACGCAACGTGGCGCTCCCGCTCGCGCAGGGCGAGTATGTGCTGTTTCTTGACAGCGACGACACCTACACACCGGACGCCTTCGCCGTATTGCGCGCAGCACTGGACGAGACGCAGGCCGACGTGTGCTATTTCGGTCTGCGCATGACCGGCGACAACGACGGCGCGATGTTCACCGACGACCTGCCGCTGCATACGCCGCTGACACTTCAGGAGACGCCTGCCCTGCTTCTCAACCGCCCGTCGGCCTGCATCGCCGCGTGGCGGCGCACGCTGTTCACGGATACGGACATCCGCTTTCGCGCCCGCGGCTGGGGCGAGGACCTGTGCATGACGCGCAAGATGCTCACGGCGGCGCAGTCCGTCGTGATCCTGCCGGATGTGCTTTACCTCTACCGGCAGCACGAGGGCTCCGTGACCAAGCGCGCGCTCGACGCCAACGCCGAAATCATGGACGCGATCGACGACGTGCTGACGTGGTATCAGGCGCGCGGCCTGTTCGAGCAGTATGAAAACGAGCTCGGTAAGCTCTGCGTGGACAATGTGCTCTACGATGCGTCCGTGCGCATTCTCAAGGCGCAGAGCGCGCACCCACTGCTGCCGCAGCTGCTGGACTTTACCGCCGCGCGCTTCCCCGACTACCGGCACAACCCCTATCTGAAAGGCTATCCGGCGCGCAAGAAGCTGGTGCTGTCCCTGCTCGGGAAGAAGCAGTACCGGGCGGTGCACCTGCTGTTTGCCGCCGCCGGGCACTGACACTATGAAGCATCACAATCAACTGCGTTCCGGCTCTCTGCTCACGTATGTGCAGATGACGCTCAACATCATCGTCTCGGTCGCCTACACGCCGTTCATGCTGCGCATCCTCGGCAAGAGCGAGTACGGCCTGTACTCCACCGTCGCCTCGACGATCGCCATTTTGTCGGTGCTCAGTCTCGGCTTCGGCGGCAGCTACGTGCGCTATTACATCCTCTACCGCAAGGAAAAGGCGGACGATAAGATTGCGCGGCTCAACGGCCTGTTCCTGATCGTGTTTTCCGTCATCGGGCTCGTTGCGCTCGCGTGCGGCCTGTACCTGACGTTCCATCTGGAGATGGTGTTCAAGACCGGCCTGACGGACGCCGAGTACCACACGGCGCGCATCCTCATGCTGCTGCTGACGGCGAACCTCGCCGTGAGCTTCCCGATGAGCGTGTTCAGCAACATCATCAGCGCGCAGGAGCAGTTCGTGTTCCTGAAGGCGACGGAGATCCTGCGCACGGTCGTGTCCCCGCTCGTGACGCTGCCGGTGCTGCTGGCGGGCTACGGCTCGATCGGCATGGTCGTCGTCACGGTGACGATCTCGGTATTCGTGGACGTGCTGCGGCTGATCTACTGCTTCGGCAAGCTGCACATTTGGGTCTCGTTCCGGAACTTTGACGGCGCCGTGCTCAAGGACATTGCTGTGTTCTCTGGCTTCATCGCCATCAACATGGTCGTCGACCAGGTCAACAACAACCTCGACAAGCTCATCATCACGCGCTACTGCGGCACGGCCGCCACGGCAGTCTACGCCGTCGGCCAGCAGCTGCACACGTACTTCATCTCGTTTTCGACGGCGGTGTCGTCCGTGTTCACGCCGCGCATCCACCAGCTCGTGCAGGACAACAAGGACGACAAAGCGCGCCTGCGCACCGTGCTCACGGAGCTGTTCGTGCGCGTGGGGCGCATCCAGTTTCTAATCCTGTCGCTCGTGTGCACGGGCATCATCTTCTTCGGCAAGCCGTTTATCTATTTCTGGGCCGGACCGGGCTATGACGATGCGTATATCATCGTGCTGCTGCTCATCATCCCCGGTATGGTGCCGCTGACGCAAAACCTCGGCATCGAGATGCAGCGCGCGCAGAATCTGCACAAGTACCGCTCGATCATCTACGGGGCGATGGCCATCGGCAACCTCGCCATCAGCATCTGGCTGTGCCAGTACCTCGGCGCGATCGGCTGCGCGATCGGCACGGCCGTCGCCGTCGCGCTGGCAAACGGACTCGTGATGAACATCTTCTATCAGCGGCGGCTGAACATCGACGTGACCGTGTTCTGGAAAAATATCGGGCGCATGGCGCTCGGCCTGCTGCCGCCCGCCGCGTGCGGCGTGCTGATGATGCTGTTTGTAAACCTCTACAGTATTCCGATGCTGCTCGGCGGCATCATCGTCTACACAGCGATCTACTGTGCCTCCGTGTGGCTGCTGTCCATGAACGGATATGAAAAGGCCCTCGTCGGCGGCATGGTGCGAAAGGTGCTGAGAAAATGAAACAACGCTTGAAACGCCTGCTCGTGCGGCTGCTGAGCCTGCTGCCCGGCAAGCCGGTCATCCTGCTCGAGAGCGCGCCGCCCCTCGGTGACAACACCGGCGCCCTGTACCGGACGCTGCTGGCCCAGGGCTGGAACGACCGGTACCGGCTCGTATGGGTCGTGCCGGATCCGGCCGCTTTCCGGGACGTGCATGAAAAGAACGTGTCCTTTGCCGGCACGCAGGGGAAATGGGCGCTGCTGCGGCTGTTCTGGCTGCGCGCCCGCGCCGCCGCCATCGTGGACTGCAACGGCCAGCTCCAGAAGCTCCGGCCGGAGACCGTGCACCTGTATCTGACGCACGGCAGCCCGCTCAAGAGCGTGCACGACTACTATTTCTGCGACCCGACGACCGACTGGGCGCTGAGTCAGGCCCCGTTTTTCGACGCGGTGAACAGCTACGAATTCCACATCCCGCTGGAAAAGCTCGTCACGCTCGGCTTCCCGCGCAACGACGACCTGTTCACGCACAAATGCGACCTGAAGGACATCTTCGGTGCGGAGTTTGACCGCTTCGTTGTCTGGTATCCCACGTACCGGCAGCACAAGAACAGCCTCGTCGCGACGACGGACATCTCCATCCCCGTCATCCATGACCCGGCGGCGGCCGCAGCCGTGAACGAGGCTGCGCGGGCGACAAACACGCTCGTGATCGTCAAGCCCCACCCGGCGCAGGACCTCGCGCACATCCGCGCGCTGGAGCTGAGTCACCTCCGCTTCATCGACGACGGGCTCTTTGCCGCGCACGGCATCACGTCCTATGAATTTCTCGCCTGCACGGACGCGCTCATCACGGACTATTCCTCCGTGCTGTTCGACTATCTGCTCACGGGCAAGCCCGTGGGGCTGACGTTCGAGGACATCGACGCCTACGCCAAACAGCCGGGCTTTGCCATCGACCCGCAGCCGCTGCGCGAGAGCGCGGCCCCGCTCGACACGCCGGACGATTTCCGCACGTTTTTCGAGCAGCTCGCCGCGGGCGATGATCCGCTGCGGGCCAAGCGCCTGCAGCTCACGAAGCTGACCAACCAATACACAGACGGGCACTCCGCCGAGCGCGTCACCGCGTTTCTGGCCGAGCGCCTCCGGGAAGGAGAACACACATGAGACGTGTTATCACTTACGGCACCTTTGACCTGCTGCACTACGGGCACATCAACCTCCTGCGCCGCGCCAGGGAGCAGGGCGATTACCTGATCGTGGCCCTGAGCACGGACGAATTCAACTGGAACGAGAAGCGCAAAAAGAGCTACTTCTCCTACGAGGACCGCAAGCGGATGCTCGAGGCGATCCGCTATGTCGATCTCGTCATCCCGGAGGAGAGCTGGGATCAGAAGATCACCGACGTGGACAAATACCACGTGGATGTGTTCGTCATGGGCGACGACTGGAAGGGCAAGTTCGACTTCCTGAAGGACAAATGCGAGGTCGTCTACCTCCCCCGCACGCCCGAGATCTCCACGACGAAGATCAAGACCGATCTGCACACCTGAATGAGCACAGCATGCCGCCTGGTATTTACCGGGCGGCATGTTTTTCCCTCCCGCGCCATAGAGTGGTACAAACTGCGTCGGGAGGTCACGCGCGTGCACACAAATCGCAGGCTCATCGTCAACACCGCGCTCATGACCGGCTCGTCGATCGTGATGCGCTGCATCGGGCTCGTCTTTCAGGCGTGGATCGTCGGGCGCATCGGTGCGGCCGGCATCGGGCTGTACCAGCTCGTCATGTCGGTGAGCGTGCTGTTTGCAACCTTCGCCATCTCGGGCATCCGCTTTGCTACCACGCGCCTGATCTCCGAGGAGATGGGGCTCGAGCGCGGCGCGGGCGTCACGGGCGCGATGCGCCGGTGCGCGTGCTACGCGCTGTTTTTCGGCCTGTGCGCGGGCACGATGGTATACTTTCTGGCCGAGCCCGTGGGCTTTCTCTGGATCGGCGACGCGCGCACGGTGCGCTCGCTGCGCATCACAGGCATCAGCCTGCCGTGCATCGCGCTCTCGTCGGTCATGGACGGGTATTTCACCGCCTCCGGCCGCGTGTGGAAGCCGACGCTCGTGCACCTGATCGAGCAGTTGGTGAGCATCACGTGCGTGATGTGGTTTTTGTCCTTTGCGGCCGCCGGCGACCTGGAGCAGAGCTGCGCCGCCGTGACGGCGGGCGGCGCGTGCGCGGACGTGGTGTCGCTGCTGCTGATGACGGCGATGTACGCGCTCGACCGGCGCAAATACCGCCGCGGCGGCGACACCGTGCCGCACCTGACGCGGCGTATGCTCGCCGTGGCGCTGCCGCTTGCGGTGTCGGCCTATGCGCGCACGTCGCTCACGACGCTGGAGCACCTGCTCATCCCGCGCGGGCTCAAAAGCTCCGGCCTGACGGCCGACCGCGCGCTCGCGGGCTACGGCATCGTGCACGGCATGGCGCTGCCGGTGGTGCTCTTCCCCTCGTGCCTGCTGTATGCGCTGGCGGATCTGCTCGTGCCGGAGCTGACGACGGCGCAGGTCTCCGGCCGGTGCGGGGACATCCGGCGGCTGGTGCGCGCACTGCTGTACCGGTGCCTTCTGTTCGCGTGCGGTACGGCCGTGCTGCTGCTGGCGTTTTCAGGGCCGCTCGGGCGGTTGATCTACCACTCGGACGACGCGGGACGGTACATCCGGCTGCTGGCGCCGCTCGTGCCGGTGATGTATCTCGACACCGTGACCGACGGCTGCCTGCGCGGGCTCGGCCAGCAGACGCGCTGCATGGCCATCAATGTGCTCGACGCCACGCTCGGCGTGGTGCTCGTGTGG
>UMHV01051842.1_pt1 | contig 13046 bp, 9 predicted proteins | sample 1965621 | NCBI WGS metagenome assembly UMHV01 (sample SAMEA4836108, study PRJEB28245) | human gut metagenome | biome: gut microbiome; material: fecal sample | place: Denmark | collected 2008 | reverse complement strand
GGAATCTCCATATAGGTTCTCATAAATTCTATTTTGGATTCCAAGAACAGATACACGCATACTATTGATGAAATGCAAAAAAGTATTATTATCCCCCCCCGTAATATTAATAACATTTAAATATTTTCGACTATATACACCCATGACTATAAAAAGCATCAGGCTACAGTTGAACACGGAGCTTATATTGAAACTGGTATTGGAGATATTGTATGTCAATAATCCCAAAGCGAACAATAGTATGAACCTTATGGTATTGCACTTTATTAAACGAAACACCAACCACAGCAACGTTATCAACACGAACAGGGCAGGGACAAACCATAAGTGGTAAAAAGGAGCATACAGGTTTTGCACAACATCCATCCAATCAAAGTTGCCATGCCTGAGAACGTAAGCAGTATATACAAGCCATGCAACTGACCACTCAGCCAACATCCTCTTCCAATATTTGGACAAAATGCTCCAATAGCCCTGTCCGGCCAATCTGTCCATATCGAGAAGGTAACCGCTGACAAAGAAAAAGGCCGGCATATGGAACGAATAAATTGTATAGCGGATGATATTCTCATCCAATGTGCCCAAAAGCACATGCCCTATGACAACAAGGAATATCAGGATACCTTTCACGGCATCGACACTTCTGTTCCTTCCATTTACCATCTTACTTGGTTTTTCTTCAGTTTATTCCGTTGCACCTTCTCGATGTCAAGAATATCTTCTTTTTTATAGGTCAACGCTTTTGCCACAGCCCGGCAATCGCGAGCCAACTTACGCACACCGTCAGGCTCTAAAGATGCCGCATGGTCCGTACCTTTCCATGTGCGATCGAGGGTGTAGTGCCGTTCTATCCATTCCGCGCCGAGGGCAACCGCCGCCGAATCCACCGCTATGCCGAGGTGATGTCCGGAGAAGCCAATGGCTTTCACGCGGTCGGCATACAACTCACGCAGACGGGAAAGCTCCAACAGACAAATGTCCTCGAACGGTACAGGGTAACCGGAAGTGCAGTCATAAATGACCAAATCCTTGTTACGTCCCTTTGATTCGAAGAACCGGATGATTTGTTCTTCCTCGTCACGGGTTGTCATACCAAAGGACAAATGGATTTCACCGCCGAAATTATCGCAGAGGTATTCCAACAGGCCTTTGTTCAAGTTGCAAGCCGAAGGCACCTTGATAAGGTTGGGATGTAACGTGCATATCTCCTTGGCCGAGGTGATATCCCAGACCGACGTGGAATATTCAATGCCGAACTCATTGCACCATTCTTGCAACTGGCGGTGTTGTTCAAGACTGAATTCCAAAAACTCCCGGTGTTCGCCGTAAGTCTTGCCATAAGAGTTTTCAGGATGTGGGTGTGGGGCATTATATTCTTCAGGGGAGAGCAACTCTTTGTTGCACCGTTTTTGGAACTTGACCACGTCTGCCTTACAATACGTGGCAGCAGTCATAATCATCTCTTTCGCGATTGCCATGTCACCCTTGTGGTTGCAACCGATTTCCGCAATGATTTTCGGAGTTTTCATTTTCTTGATATTTTTTGTTTGATGATATTCTTGACAAAAACTTTTTCCTTGCTGTCCAGGCCAATCTTCCATGCAAAAAGCGCGGAACATGCTAAAGTAAGCAACACGGTCAGAAATGCCCTGAATAAAGAGGGGGACAGCAGGAGCGTGCTCCCCCATACAATTCCCAAGGTGAGAATACATATTATAACATCCCTCAGCAAAACTTCTTTTAGGTAAGTTTCCAAGTTCAAGCCTATTTCCCTCCGTGCATTCCACAAGATTGAAAACACGTAAAGTATGGAAAGTGATACCGACACAATATAAGGGATGATTGGATTGTTTGGCGTTATTCTCAACAACAGGTAAGATAAAGGGACATTGAATAAGATAATCGTGCTCGAATATAATTGGTATCTTCTTATTTTATTGGCTGCCTGATAAACACCGATTACTTGGTTGCCCAATGTCTCTATCAAAATAGAAAGTATCATCAGCCGCGCGATTGATACGGTATATGTAGGAACATCATGTAACCACCATTTCAATACAAAGTCCATTTCGATTAACACAGGGACACAAATTAGCATTAACAGGAAAAAAGCCAATTTGCTGCTTCGAAATACGAGTTTCCACATCTCTCCGACCTGACCACTTGCGTATGATTTAGTTATTTGGGGGCGGCTAGCAATATATATGTTGTTGACAAATTGCGTAAAAACTCCGTTAATGTGCTGTGCGATGGAGTGTGCAGCATTTAATAATGGGCCGAAAAACAAATTGATGACGATATTTATCCCTTGTTGTCTGGAAATCAGTGCCACAGCTCCAATCATATTCCATCCGGAGTAAGCCAATAGATCTTTACCCATATAAGTTTGACCTGAAAAACGATAGTGCCTGCACTCTTCAAAATGCTTCCTGCAATACAGTTGGTAGATGATGCGCACCGATACAGTTATCATGCAAATGAAAACGGCATATAAAATAAGTTTGTCAAGCAAGACATATTGCAGAGCGATTGTGGCTATTAATTTTAAGCCACATTCCAAAATGCTTATATAGGCATATAGGGACATCCGCTCATGTGCTATGACCGCAGCATTATAAGGAATGGAAACCAAATTTATCAGAAAGGCCAGAATAGAAAGTTGGAGTACCCAATTGGCCGCGTACAAACGGTCTGTGGGGATATTCATTTGAGTGTTTAAAAACCAACATCCGCCGATTTCCAATAAGAATCCTATTGCGAGGGCAAGTATCAGATAAATAGTTACTGTTGTATCAAAAATCTTTTTAAGCCGTTTTTTATCTCTTCGTCCAATTTCAATAGCGATAAAACGTTGTGAGCCGGAAGTCAAGGCTCCTCCGATGAAGGCGAACATAGTTACCATGCCACCCACAACATTATATATTCCATAATCTTTCGCACCTAATGCTTTCAATATTATCGGTACGGTATATAACTGTACCAGTATTAATAAAGACGTGCGTAGGTAGAGCAGTAACGTATTCTTGGCGATACGCTTGTTATTGGCAGAAGTGGTGGACATAAAATCGATTTGTAAGGTAAGTACAAACCGCCCCTTTATTTGTTGATATAGATGCTTGCTGTGTTGGAGTAAGCGTATTATATTTTAGTTTGGGTATTTAATCCCTCCTGAAAATGTCCCTCGTATAAACTTTCTCTTCCACATCATCTAGACAAGCATCATACCGGTTGGCAATGATGGCATGGCTTTGGCTTTTGAAAGTATCCAAGTCATTCACAACCTTGCTGCCGAAGAACGTGCTGCCATCTTCCAATGTGGGTTCATAGATAACGATCTCCGCACCCTTGGCCTTGATGCGTTTCATCACACCTTGGATGCTCGATTGGCGGAAGTTGTCCGAGTTCGATTTCATCGTCAGGCGGTATACGCCGATGACACACTTCCGCTCTTCGGAAGGATTGAAGTCTCCACGGTTGTAATAGTCGTAGTAACCGGCCGTGTGCAACACGCGGTCGGCAATGAAATCCTTGCGCGTGCGGTTGCTTTCTACGATAGCCTCGATAAGGTTTTCAGGAACGTCTTGATAGTTGGCCAACAGTTGCTTGGTGTCTTTGGGCAGGCAGTAGCCGCCGTAACCGAACGAAGGATTGTTGTAATGGCTTCCGATGCGTGGGTCGAGGCTTACGCCGTTGATGATGGCTTTCGTGTCCAGCCCCTTCATTTCGGCGTACGTGTCCAGCTCGTTGAAGTAGGATACCCGTAAGGCCAGGTAGGTGTTAGCAAAGAGTTTCACGGCCTCGGCTTCGGTCAGTCCCATGAACAGCGTGTCGATGTTTTCTTTTATCGCCCCCTCCTGTAGCAAGGCCGCAAAGGTATGGGCGGCTTCGTCAAGGCGTACATCTCCCTCGGGTCTGCCCACGATGATACGACTGGGATAAAGGTTGTCGTACAACGCCTTGCTCTCCCGCAGAAACTCTGGGGAGAAAATGACATTCTCCGTGTGCTGTTTCTTGCGCACACTTTCCGTGTAGCCCACAGGGATGGTGCTCTTGATCACCATGATGGCGCTTGGGTTCACGCTCTTCACTAACTCTACCACTTCCTCCACGTGGCTGGTGTCGAAGTAGTTCCTCACTGGGTCATAGTTCGTCGGGGCGGCTATCACCACGAAGTCGGCATCGGCGTAAGCTTTCGTTCCGTCCAGGGTGGCCCTCAGGTTCAGATCCCTTTCCGACAAATATTTCTCAATGTATTCATCCCGGATGGGAGATTTACGCCGGTTGATCAGGTCTACCTTTTCAGGTATCACATCAACAGCCACCACTGGATGATGTTGCGCCAATAACGTGGCAATACTAAGGCCGACATAGCCGGTTCCAGCTACGGCTATCTTGTACTTTTTCATTTCTTTGTTATTTAAGTTAGAGAAATTCATGTATTCTATAAAGAATCTGAACTTTAGATTTTATAAAAGATGAATTAACCACAACGTATTTTCAGTTTTGTTTTACTTACAATGGAATATGCTTAATAGTGCCATCACCTGTACATATTCTAATTTCAAGATGCCCTCCAACAATTGATTTTTTCACCCAATCTTTTATGGAAGTAAACATCACAATAAAAGGAATTTGTTCTGGAAAAGACTCGTTAGACATGCAAAACAGCGGTGAGCGAGTTAATATTTTTTTATTAGACTTTAATAACAAATCATTTATGTATTCAGTATCTATTGGATCATGATTAACATCACTTTCCCCTGTACAGTCAAATGAATAAAGTCCAACAGAATTTACACAATATATAAATTCATTTTTATTACAGAATGGACACATTAATGCTATTCTATTATTTAACAGATGTCGTAAAGCTGCTGCACTAATCAATGTTATATTGCCACAAGCAGGACACTTTTGGATGAAAGTATTTGAGAATCTCCCCCATGCATGGTCATAATAGGTATCTTTTCTTGTATAATACATCAATCGCCAATAAAATATTGCTTCAGATTTATCCATAGGTAAAAACTCCGTTTCTAAAACGGTACCTTCTGAAGAAACTTCATACATTGTTCTTATACCAATTTTTCTACAATGACTCTTCCAGAAATTCAATTCCATTTCAGTCCAAAAACTGTCTGTTTGAATTTCAAATCTTATAAAATAATCCGATGATTCAATGATATTCTTAATGTCAGGTAAATATTCAAAATAGTTAAAGGCTGTAAGGAGTGTGTTAGGTGGCAATATATATTTAGGAGGAATAACAATGCAATCTATTTTTTTTTGACAACTGGAAAATACTATAGCCTTACGATAGGAACAATTAGTATAAGAGCACTTGTGGGCTTTACTTGCATCACAAGATTCGCCTAAAATCATTTTACAGCCATTCTTCAAAAGGTCTTCATATGGGGTAGACCTAAAACTAATAAAAGCTTTTTTCATAATGTATCTTTTCAAATTAGAATTAATTGTTCGCGGTAGCTTATCCTTATACAACTTGTGGTTCACCTCATTTTAACGGCTTTGCGTCCTCAATAGCTTCCAAAATGTAAAATCACCTTGGCTTTATCACGGTTATAAGACTAATGATGTAGTAGATATCTTTTACAAAATACATTTATCGTAGTCCGACTTATCCGTTATAAGGAACTTCAAGCATGTCTTCAAACATCTTTTTTGACTTTTCTTCAATGGAGGGACTTTTGTATTCTTCAATCTGGCTGAGCACAAAAGTAATGGCAGCTAAATCATCTGTAAAACCCAACCCTACAATAAAGTCTGGTACGAGATCTGTTGGGAGAATTAGGTAGCCAAGACCTCCTATAATCAACGCTTTTGCTCGAAACGGCACTTTTTCCTCCAATAATATGTGATATAGCACCAGTGCCTTATAAATGATTTCAGAACTGGCCCGTCTAGCCATCTTTTTTAATTTGTCCAAGAAAGTTTCGTTATCAAAATGCTTCCCATAAGAAGTCAGAACGAAATCTTTAAAGTTCATATCATCGTCATTCTTCATAACATTAATTGTTTATGTATTTTTATTTCAGTTTAATTATAATATTCATAATAATTTCATGCAATTCATCCAAAGTCAAATTGTCATCGTTAAGTTTGGTCAACTCATCTTTTGTAGGCGAGTAATTGTCATTGGATTTCTCCCATAACTGACGTTCACATAAGTCTTTTGCCATATACCCGGTTGCACCAACAGGTATAAGAAAATTATCATGCTCTTTCGAAATGTTATATTCAGCTTCAACACCGGATGATTTCATGATATTATTGGTGTTTTTATCTATTTTGTTACCCAACAAGAATATAGATGTCCCTGTTCTGGATATAATTTCTTCACGATATTGATGCCAAGCTTCTGACGGGTTAGGTATATATTGTGGAAACGGTCTCATAAACAGATTACCATCTACTGGCTTATGCTCAATTTCCAATTGAGATAAAGCCCCTGCCAATACTTCATTTCCAAATCCCAATCCATATCCATTGACGATACGGAATCCCTCATGAATGATAGAAGCACTTAATCTTCTGATAAAAGCCTTTATTTGTTCTTCTCCATATTTCCCATATTCAGCAGCAGCACCAGAAATGAATACAGTTCGTCTCAAATAACGTTTCCTTATTTCAGTCAAAATTTCTGTTATTTCATTGTAATTCTGAACAAGAATGGTTTCAATACCATAATTCCTCATGTCATCAACAAAGAGCTCTTGTTCTCGTTTACGATAGATAAAATCATCATCCGGCTCATTCAGATCTTGTTGGATTGTCTTAAGAATATAGAAGTGCCGACGTTGGTTGTTCCTATAAAGCATCCGGGTATGCCTTAACACATAACGCAAATTTGGATCGTCAAAACTCAATCCCAAGAACAAAAAAGTTTTGTTTGTTAAGTCATACCCAAAACTTTCAAGAAAAGCTTTGTGGGTAGACTCGTACTCCTCGAACTGGTCTCTTGTTAGAATAACCTTGTCTGGTTGGTCGACATCTCCATGCATCTTGTACACGATAGCATCACTTTGCCCTTTCGATATGGCTAAACTTGTTGGTGAGATTTTGACTCCGCAAACTTTTCCTGCATCTCCCAAGGAATGTTCTATTAATTTGTCGAAATTTGTAGTCCAATAAGTCCTTATCGGCAAACTGGCCAAAATCTTATGATTGAAGGTCGGGAAGGCAGACGTTGGGAATGCATTTAAAACAACGCGTCCCAATTCGAAAGTGTTACGTGTCATGTTGACATAATACTGGGCTAAATCAACCAGATTGGTATTGTCCATGATTTTTACGCCCAATTCCTCTGCTATATCCTTGAGAAGCCCTTTCCAGTTAACAAACCCTGCACCTACAGAAAGCCCTGCACCTGCAAATATTGCAGCACATCCTGACTCTAAAGCTTCGCTATATCGTTTAATCATAACATTTTTCTCCATGCGCAATGTCCCCTTAGTTTAAACTTAGAAGTAAGTACTCAATTTATGGCATCGCCCTTTGAAAGGGCACATAAGTGTGCCCTAAACCGAGTTTTGTTAATAAATTAGTCTTGATTTTAACATTGGCTGGTAGCCAAAGTGATTTTATCAGGAACCATGTTGACATAGTCCCTGCATCCGTTAAAGATATTTTTGAAAAAAGTTCCGATGAAGTTCCAGACAGAACTGCCACGAAGTTACCGTTCCAATCACACTGTGATAAGTTGCTGCCATTCCAGCACCGTCATCACGGAAGATATCTATTCCCAAAACTCAAGACAAACGGATGCCTCTCAATCAGCATACCGCACCTTGGTTTTTCTCGGATTTCATTAGATTTACTTTCATTCCTCAACCTTCCACTCTTCCCCCCCTTTGGTATCAGACGAAAAGTTCACACCTATGAGGAACACCTTCCGGCCATCTTTCCGGTAAGGCTCGGCATAACCTTTCTCGTGAATCTGCCACAAAGCCTCGTCGGCACTGCCATCGAGTTTGATTTCCATCACATAGATGTAATCCGACGTTTTGATGACGATGTCGATACGGCCGCGATGGGTGGTGCGCTCCACTTCGGTATAAAAGCCCATCATCTTAAAGATGACATACATGGTGTTCTGAAAGTAGAGCTCCATCTTGCCCATTACCTGGTAACTGTTATCGGCAAACATCGTCTGCAAACGTTCCATGAAAGCTTCGGCATCACCGCGCTCTACCTCTTGGATGAACTTTTGGATAAAGAACTCCGATTCACCTCTTTCTTTCGGAGCGTAATATGGCAACAGGTAACGCACAAATCCGTTTTCCACTTCCTGGTTCGGAAAGCCTAACTTATACATTCTGAAACGTTCGTCATACCCTTTAATGGTCAGATAACCACTCTGATAAAGCAGAGGAACCGGATTCCTATATACAGAATCTATGCTGTTCAACATATCCGAGGTTTGTTCTTCGTGCGCCAGATTGTTCAATTCATAATTCGTGCGTTTCAGCATCTCCACCAAAAAAGAGGGAGTGCCCGTTTCAAACCAGTAGTCATTGAATTGTTTGTTTTTCAACGCATTCAACAAGCTAAACGGATTGTACACCCCTATGGAGTTTTGCTCAAAATGATAGCCATCGTACATTTCTTTCAGCCGTCCGAACGTTTCTTCACAAGTCAGTCCGTTGCTTTGCGCCATCTCTTCTACAGCCGGTTTCAGCCCTCCGCGCAACTCTTCTTCCGTTATACCGCAAAGTGTAGCCCAATTGCGGTTGAGCGAAATATCCTCCAGATTATTCAAGTCACTAAACACACTGAGTTTGCCGAACTTCGACACTCCGGTCAGCAGCCCGAACTTAATGTAGCGGTCTTGCGTCTTGAGCACGGAATAAAACAAACGGAGGATGCCACGCAGCTCTTCCTGAAGCTCGTTGTTGCCGATGTTCTGAAGCAACGGCTTGTCATACTCGTCCACCAATATCGCGACCCTGTGACCTGTCTTTTCGTAAGCACGCTGCACAACCCCCTTAAAACGCAAGCCCACGTTGCGTTCAGCTTCCGCAGCCCCATATTCCTGCTCCCAAACCGTCAAAGCTTCATTCAACGTATCCAAAAGCGACTGGGTACTTTCGTATTTCCCAACGTTCAAATCGAGATGAAACACGGGACGTGCCGTCCAATCTTTCTCCAAACGTTCCATGGCCAAGCCTTTGAACAGTTCTTTCTTCCCTTGGAAATAAGCCTCGAGAGTAGAAACCAAAAGAGATTTACCGAACCGTCTCGGGCGGCTCAGGAAATAATAACGACCGGTATCAACCAATTTGTATATCAACTCCGTTTTGTCTATATACAAATAGTCATCCTCCCTCAAAGTTCTAAAATTCTGTATGCCTATGGGAAATCTCATCTTCACAACCTGTTTAAACGATTCTTCCACAAAGATAACGGCCAAAAAAGAATAAACCAAACATTTCTACCTCTTTTATTATCTACGTGATTTATCCTGTACGGGAAGTTCCCTCAAAAAAGCCTTGGGAATATAGGCCGAAGCCAGAAAGCATATCGGCTGCAAATCCACGATGACACAAGTCTGGCGGTCTATACGGGCCACGCGCCCTACTACGCCTTTGAAATCCCCTTCAGTAATCACGACTTGCTGGTCTTTCTTGATCCGGAAATCAGCCGGTGAGACGGCACGGATAGACTCGCTCCCTCCGATGGTGAAACGAATAAAATTGACCATTTCCTTGTGGGGTATAACCACCACGTCATTCAGCCCGTTTTCATTCAAAGACGTATGGTCGTACATGAAATGGAGGCTTACGGGCATCTTGTCCTTGCGAAGGGATTCAGATTTCAATGGGAATGACACCAAACGGCGGGCCGTGCACTCGTCCGTAAACACAAAAACAAGATTGGGCAAGAGGGATTCCTCTACTTTCTTCTTCTCTCCTTTCACCATCTTCAATGTCTTCCGTTTCGGCACATACACCAAAACGCCCCGTTTCTTCAACAAGTCTTCAGCCTCCCGTTCACGTCCATACGTAGCTCTCAAAACATACCATCGGCATTCTTGCGGAAGACCGTGCGTCGGATGCAGGACATACTCCAAGGGCACCCCGGTCCCGCATCTTTGCGAACCGGCGGCTGTGACGGGAGGCAATCCCTCACTCGGAAGTCGGCTTTCGCTTTCTTCCGGAATACTGGCTACATTCATCAACGTATCCATCACACCTTGGCACAGACGTCCTGTGTGACGACACAAAAAAAGCGTGAGACCGTCGTTACTCGTCCCACCCTAAGAGGCTCTGGTATGCCCATCACTGTTGAACGAGCAACATCCAGAGCCCACGCCGATATGGATATAACTTCTCCCTTTACGACACGATATACCCGTATCGAAAAGGGATGCGCATATATACACATCCCGAGGACATCTACTGTTGCCTCATCCCTGACAGTGATTGAAATTTACCAGATTCCTTAGAGTCAAGAACAAGACGTCACGTAAACGCCTTTAATATGTCGCGAATCTCCGTCCCCACCCTTCCCCCGCATACGCGGTTCGGCGCAGGCTTCCGTCCGTTTTCAGCATCCCTGACAAATTACACCGTCAGGGCAAGCTTCGCACGAACCCGGAAATTCTGCGGCAAAGATAATTATTTTTTCATTCCGTTCAAAAAATTCACCTTTAATTAACTCATAAACTTCAGCGATGCCGTCTTGGTCCCATCGAAATGCGAAAACAGTCCAAAAACGTCAGGCAAACGACTTTCCGGTGTGCGGCAAACGTTCGATCAATCTACTGAGAGCTTTTTACGGGTGTCCTGCAGGCGATGTTCCTTCCCCACCCCCTTCATTATGTTTTCATTAAAAAAGGGTTCACATCCTTCATTCTATCTAAGAATCAAACGATTAAGGTGAACCCTTCACTCAAACAGCCTTCACAAGGGGTTCACCGAAAAATTCCGTTCCGCACTGTGGTACAACACTTTACGGTGAACCTTCAGCCGTCATTCACAAAAAAGAAAAATCAAAAGCCCTTTATGGTTCCCGTATGAAAAAACTTTGCGCCATTTCATCCATCTCTTTTCGGAAAGGTTCACTCGTGGCCCACTGCACGATGGTCATGCACCGTAAAGGATTATCCTTATAATATCCGTAAGTAGTACGCCTCGCTTCAATCCATTTCTTCCCTGTAAGGGAGATACGTTGGGGGCTACTGACTTTCACGAATTCAGTCCCGTTCAGGACGACCGTCTCGCAAGTGCAACCGTCAAGCAAACGGCCTTCTTCGTCACACACACTCCGCTTTAAAGCATCTTTCATTTTCCGGGCATCCGTATCTGCCGCAGCATCCGAATACTCCACGGTCATCCAATTCAACCCGTTTTCGATGCGGAAATCCGACCATCCATCCGGCTTTCTATGCCAATTGGACGGATAACGGAAACTGAAACCACTCGCTTCGTCGCTAAAAGGAATCCAGACATCCTGATCCGTCATGGTCCAGCCCTCCACTACGGTGTACTCCGTATTCTGCCCCATACCGTTCTCTTCCGAATGAATCTCCGAATCTCCGTTTCTTATATAGTCTTCCAACAGGCCACTCCGCCAAACTTCGCGCACGTCTTGGTAATCGGGAGGCATTCCGTGTGTCAAGGCGGAAAACCAACAGATAAACTCAGATAATAAGACGAATTCTGCCAGACAAGCCACAACCATCCGTTTGCTTTTCTCACGCACCTTATCCGACATCCCGTAAGCCAACCCCAACAAGAAACCACACCCCAATCCGCCGACGTGCGCCGCATTATCCACACTGTCATCTCTCATCCCAAACAACAGATTATACAAAATGAAAACCGCAATGCTGACAAGCAAGGTCTTTCGCCTTTCCTCTCCACCCCTGCGTAAAAGCAAATAAGCAAAAAAGAGACCGTACAAGCCGAATATGGCTCCCGAAGCCCCGGCCGCAATCCATTCGGCATTGACCGACAGGCTCGCCAAGGATGCGTAAAGTCCGGACAAGACATAAGCCATAGCCATACGGCGAGAACCTGCCAACGGCTCCAAAAACAGACCAATGAACAATAAGGCATACATGTTCATGGCTAAGTGTATAAGACCTACATGCACATAATTGCAGGTCAGCACACGCCAATAATCGCCGGTCAGAGTCAATGGAGCAAAATCGGCGCCCCAATGCAACAAATCGACATTGTCCGGAAAAAATATCCCTACACCGGACAAGCACATGGCCAGAAAGACGAGAAAATTAAGATCCAACAACAAAGGGGTAACCCAAAATCCCCTGCGTGGCACGAAAAAAGAAAGGAAAAAGCCTTTTCCGGGTTCGGCCGCACTAGGCGGAATAGTCTCATCTGCTTTTTCCCGCCCCTCTTGTATTTCACCACCGGATGACGCAAAGTAAAACCGAGTGGACAACGCCTGTGAAGCCTTACGAACGTTCATACCCCCTCCTTTCCTCAAAAAGGAAATCCGCCGTCATATCCAAGTCCTGCCACGGGACTTTCGGAAATATGAGACGACAGCGGATTCCCGAACAGAAGCGCCTTACACTTATTCTTTCACTATGATATGTTCGCCATCTTCGGCTACATGGTAAGTCTTACTCAACATATTGGAGGACTTGTGTCCCACCATGATGAACGCATCACCTTTTTCTATCTGGTAGCTTCTCACATAGCCGTCTTCGCCATATCCCGATGCTTCCAACGCCTCTTTGCAGAACACCGGCAGATTCTCCACCTGCTTGGCCACATCATCATAAGTGAAAAGCATATCCTTGAAACCGTCATAGGTATCAATCACATTATCGTCATGATCCGAAATCACCATATCCTGTTTATCCAGTTTGTTACGGACATCCTTATTATCGTACCAACTATATTCCGCCATCTTGTTCTTATCCTCCGGCGTTACAATTTGTATCGTCACACTCGTAGAAGGATCACCCGGCTTATAATTGAAATAGGTATAAATCTCGGCAAACTCTGCCGTTTCCTTTTTTGCCTTGGCCAATTCCAACAATTCATCTATTTTCC
>UMHV01003553.1_pt1 | contig 13110 bp, 7 predicted proteins | sample 1965621 | NCBI WGS metagenome assembly UMHV01 (sample SAMEA4836108, study PRJEB28245) | human gut metagenome | biome: gut microbiome; material: fecal sample | place: Denmark | collected 2008 | reverse complement strand
TTGTACGACTGTACACCTTTTAGTTGTACAACTACACACCCTTCAGTTGTACAACTATAAACCTTTAGACGTACAACAATGAATCCATCGATTGTTCAACTTGACTTTTTCTCCCATTCTATACCTCAAAAACAAGAAATAGTCCGAGAATTCTCAAAAAAAGTAATCTTCCTTTTCGTTATTCCCTCATAAAAGTATATCTTTGCAACGATTATTCCCTCATAAAAAATAAAGAGCATGAGAAAGATACTACAAGACAAGATCAATATGAACGATATCAACAAGATATGCATCATGACACAAGGTAAGGAGAACGACCACCGGAAGGAAGAGCTTTACCAACTCACCTTCGATGAAAACGACCGGGTATCGTTCAATGCGCTTTGGGCTTTAAGCCATTTCGATGAAGCCAACAACCCTTGGCTCTTTCAGAAGCATGACGAACTGATAGATAGGGTTCTCGTAGAGAAGAATGAGACCAAGCGCCGCCTGATGCTCCAACTCCTTCTCCGTCAGCCTTTCGAGGAAGAATCACTCCGTTCCGACTTCATCGATTTCTGCATTGCCAAGATTACCGCCTGTTCACAGCCCTACGCCATCCGCTGCTACTGCATGAAACTCGCCTACGAGCAGATGAAGTACTATCCCGAACTCCTTGAAGAGTTAAGAATGGCTCTGGATATGCTGGAACAGGAGGTTCTATCACCAGGAATGTTATCGGCAAAAAGGCAAATTATGAAGAAAATCAAGCGAAGCCTTGGAAGTTTCGGGAAATAGTCGTAACTTTGCAAACGTAATATTCTAACAATATAATACATAAATGGATGGAGATACAACTGAACGATTATCACAAGAAAGTCAATGCCCAGAAGATGGCTTCCATGGCTTATTGGCGAGAGCATCCGCTTTCGCTGGAGGAGTGCTTAGCTCAATTCAAGCGCTTGCGGGAACAACGGCTTGCAAGGGAGTCCAAATTGCAAGGTTAAAAGACTGGGCTAAGGAGAATAATTGCTGGATTAAAATCCGGAATCATTAGGTGTGTTCTCTGACCGAGGTTCAGAAAACGAGGTTTATATGGCCATTTTGAATTCGACTTTTTTGTGAATCTCCACACTTTTAAGAACAACTTTTTGCGCTTTTTCAAAAGAAACCGGTATCTTTGCTGCGCCATATTCATCAAAATATCAAATAATTATGAATAAAAGACTATTTATTATATTTAGCCTATTGTTTGGAATCTTAGCAAATGTAAAAGGTTCTAATCTGTTGTTTAAAAACGACATAAGCAATACTTGGAATAACTTTCACAATATAAAGTTACCTTTTGACGCTAATGTCGTCAATGCAATATTCCAAGATTCTAATGGTTTGATTTGGATTGGAACGAAAAGAGGACTAGTCAATTACAATGGTTATAACTATCACCTTTGTTATTTTGGCAAGAATATGCCTGATGAGAATACAGTACAAGCTATTGTACAATATGGTCATTATTTGTATATTGGAACTGATAATGGTATTCATAAATTGAATCTCCTTACTTGGAATTTTGAAGACACAGATCAAGATTTTTATAAGGTCAGTGCAGTAAGAGCATTGGCGGTTTTTAATGGTAAGTTATGGATTGGTACCCGTGACGACGGCTTGCTGTATTTTGACATACAGAAGGGTAAGCTTCACAAAATAGCTTCTAAAAACTTTCAGCATAAGATGGTTTATGCCTTATTGCCTGTTGCCGACAAGCTGTTTATTGGTTCGTATGGAGGACTCAACATTTATGACAAGACAAATCATCATCTCTATTCCGTAAACTTACCAGGAATGAAGGATCCGATAATAAACAGTCTTGCATGTGATAGAAGAAACAATTGTGTATGGATGGGAACAGACGGTAAACTGCTTAGCTATAAAATAAACAATCGCCATATAGAAACTGTTTGTGAACTGTCAGGTAGTTATTTAAAGAGCATTGTTTCAGATGTTGCTAACAATCGTTTATTAATAGGTACAGAAGCTGGAATGTTAGTGTATCAGATATCCACAAAGTCTCTTCAAGAAATAGAGCACGACGTCCATAATCCTCAATCTCTATGTAATAATTTTATTTCTCAACTCTATCAAGACAAGAATAACAACCTTTGGGTAGCTACTGACAATGGAATATCTATGGTTCAACAGAATCCATTAATGCAAGACGTAAAGTTGACTGACCTTGTAGATTCCAGAAATGGCAATCTCTTTACTTGTATATTGCAATCTTCCGACAAAGAATATTGGCTTGGAGGAGAGAATGGTTTACTCTATGTGTCTGAAGAACAAGCCATTTGGTATAGTACAAATAATGTATTATATAAATTGAACAATAATTATATACGAGCCATTTATCGTGACAGAAGTAGCCAAATCTGGATAGCCACAGATGGCGGTATAGCCAAGTTGAACAAACAGACTATGCAATTTGAGTATTATCAGTTAGGCAACAAACGTAATAATACCAATTGGATTTATGGCATTTATGAGGATACAAAACATAGGCTGTGGATAGCCACATATCTAAGCGGTCTTATCGTTGTGGATAAAACTAGTCTAGAAAACAGTCAATCACATTCTTACGCTTTGACGAACAAGAACTTTTTGGGATATGGACATATCAAATCTGTATATCAAATGATACCAGACCATGCTGGCAATATATGGGCTAACACCAATCTGGGGCTGATATGTGTAAACCCTTTAAAGAATGATTACAAATTGGCAAACATATACTTAGATAACTTTGTATGTGACGGAAACTATATTTGGTTTTCTGACCAAGGAGCTATCTATCAATATGATATAAAACGAAATAATAAGTATAAGATACCATATCAAGTATCTTATGGAAGTGCATATTCTTTTGTTTGCTCCCCTAAGCACATATGGGTGTCTTCTGTAGATGGCATTTTGTGCATAGACAAGAAAAATAAGAGTGTCACACCTTACCACGTAAATAACCCACATTTTAAGTGCGCCTTTTTTGATGGCTACAACAATAGAATTATATTTGGAGGAGAAGACTTCCTTACATTATTGAACATAAGTAGGTTTGGTGGTAAGCATCATACCAGAAGGACCTTTATCTCTGCCATTTCATGCGATTCTTTGTTTATTCCAGTATCAAACCTTTCACACCAAAAGGTTATAAAACTGAGTTCTTTCAAGAATATTTCCATCGAATTAGCTTCTTATGCTTATTCTGCACAGGGAGAAACCTTCTACTACAAATGGAATGATGAGGAATGGAAAAAAATGAAAACAGGAAATAATCTGCTTGAATATCCAGTTATGCTCAGTGGCAAAAACACCTTGCAACTGAGTATTACGGACCCCATGACAGATAAATATGCTACCATTTCAACTTACACATTAGATGTCCCTTACCCATGGTATTTTTCCACTTGGGCTTGGGGGATATATATAATATTTCTATTGACGGGAACATTCTGTCTTTTAAGAATTCAAAAGAAAAAGAGCGAAAAATTATTTGAGCGAAAAGCCAAGGAAAAGACCTTTGAATTGGCAAGGATGAAAATGGAGTTCTTTGTCAATGTTTCGCATGAACTGAGAACTCCTTTAAGTTTAGTTATTGCCCCTTTAGGAAAACTCTTGTCTGAGTGTACGAATGCTAAAATGCGAGATACCTTAAAAGGGATACAGCGCAATGCCCTAAAATTGAACAGTTTGATATATAAGATTATAGATGACAAGCAAACAGAATATGATACAGAGAATTCTGTTATTTGCTCTCATGTAGAACTAGTATCCTTATTAAATAACGGTATCTCAGCTTTTGCGCCAATAGCTAACGAGCGTAAGATAAAAATTGACTTTATTCATGACATACAAGAACTTTGGTTGAATGTAGATGTTGTGAAAATAGAATCCATATTTACAAACTTACTATCAAATGCCATTAAGCATGTGAATGATAATACTGGACATGTACGGGTCGAATTACAAGTAAAACAAGGCGAAATCTCTATTTCTGTCATAGACAACGGTTGTGGTATCCCTGAAGCAGAACTACCTTTTATATTTATTAGACATTACCAAGGTAAAGAAGAAGATAAAAGTAAACATGGCACGGGGATTGGATTATTCCTGGTTAAGAAGTTTGTAGAATTACATCATGGGAAAGTGGTAGCAACAAACAGCAACAAGGGAGGTGCCGCTTTTACTGTAACTTTACCTTTAAAAGAAAATGCTATAAGAAAAGAGACTGTTTCCACGACTTCAGAACTAGAATTAGCAGAGAATGCACTGCCTAAGATTTTAATCATTGATGACAATAAAGAAGTCGTTGAATTCTTATGTTCTGCTTTTGAGGAAAAATACCTTTGTTTGAAAGCTTTCAATGGCAAAGAAGGGCTTGACATACTGAAAACTCAAAACGTAAACTTGATAGTTGTTGATCAAATGATGCCAATCATGAATGGCTTGGAATTTGTTCGAAATCTAAAGCATACTGCACAAATGGAAAACCTTCCTGTGATTATGCTAACAGCAAAAGATGACTTTGAAACAGAATTACAGAGCATCAAAGCAGGTGTAGATGTTTTCATTTCCAAGCCTTTCGACTTTAACAAATTAGTGCTTCAGGTGGCAAGATTATTGAAACAAGCTCAAAATGTTCGTAAAGCACAACATATCGAAACTATGTTAAAAGAACAAAGGTCTACAAAAGAGGAAACTTCCATAGAATCTTCAGACGAGTTGTTCATAAAAGAACTATTGCAGATTATTGAAACGAATATGCAGAAGGAAGGTTTTAACGTTTCTATGCTTTCGGATATGATGAAGGTCGATCAAAAGCAGCTATATAGAAAAATCAAGCAATTGACAGGTAAGACACCTGTTGCATTCTTGCGTTCCACACGTTTAAAACGAGCTGCAGAACTGCTGAAACAAGACAGATTTTCTGTATCTGAAGTAATGTATATGGTGGGAATGTCCAATGCTTCTTACTTCACGAAATGTTTCACAAACGAATTTGGCATCGCCCCAAAACAGTTTGTGCAGGAACACAACGGACATGTTTAGGACAGATATGCGACATGTCCTTTTTGCATTAGTCTTTGTCTGATTTGGATTTGGTTTAATTTTCCCAATATGCTAATTTTGCAGCAGACTTCAATTTTAAACATAAAAATCGTATGAAACAGATTAAACTAATTGCGAATGCATTGCTAGGCATTGCATTCTGCTTGGCAGGAACATCTTGTCAAACGGATGCCGTTTCGACACCAACCGTAACTTCAATGAATGAAGCCTTACCAGTAGGAAGCACCAGAACGACAGAATCTCTACCTTTCATAAAAGGAGCAGACTTGTCATACACCAATGAATTGGAGGATTGTGGTGTCCAGTTCACCGAAAATGGTGTTGCTAAGACTTCTTATGAATTAATGAATTCTTATGGTGCAAATCTTGTACGTCTGAGATTATGGCATAACCCAACTTGGACTAAGTATTCAACATTGTCTGATGTAAAAAAGAGTATAAAAAGAGCAAAGGATTTAGGCATGTATGTCTTATTGGATTTCCATTATTCAGACACATGGACTGATCCTGAACAGAATGTTGTTCCTGCAGCTTGGGCTTCAGTTGTAAATAACACCACAGTTTTGTCAGACTCCGTATATAATTATACACTATCAACATTGCAGACTCTTTTGTCTGAAAATTTGTTGCCAAACATGGTGCAGATAGGCAATGAAACAAACAAAAACATCATGGTAGCAGACAACTCTTTGTTAGAGCCTGTGGATTATGAAAGAAATGTTCAACTGTTCAATGCAGGCTTAAAAGCAGTAGAAGATTTTAACAATGCAACTGGGAAATCTATAAAAACAGTTCTTCATGTTGCCATGAATCCAGGAGATGCCAACAATTGGGTTGCAAACTTAAAGGCTTTAGGTATTCACAGTTTTGATATGTTAGGCTTATCCTACTATCCTCAATGGCAATCTTATACTCCATCCGAACTGGGCGAGTTCACTTCTAAATTATATCAAACATATGGCATAAAACTTTTGGTGGCAGAGACTGGTCATATTTGGACCCGTGAATGGAATGATAATTGCCATAACTTAATGAGTAAAATGGCAACAGGGTATCCAGAAAAGCCTTGCCCTCAACTTCAAAAGGACTTTCTTGTCGAAGTAAAAGAAGCCGTACGCAATAATGGAGGAGCAGGCGTGATTGCTTGGGCACCAGAATGGGTTTCATCAACAAATGTTACCCTTTGGGGAGTTGGATCTAATTGGGAGAATGTCGCTTTCTTTGATTTCAATAATCAGCTACTTAACCATGGTGGCATAGAATTCTATTCTGAAAATAATGTTGCAGTAACGTTCAATGTTGACATGTCGAATGCAGGCAGTTCTGCCAAAGGCTATATCACAGGAGAGTTTACTGCAGATGCCAATGGAAACTGGCAGATTTTCCCTATGAAGCAAGTTGGCAGTAGTTCAACCTATACTTTTACAACCCATTTATCGCAAGGACAAACTGGAGCTTATTATTATTTAAGTGATAGTGTTTGGACAGCTCGCGAGACTGTACCAGAGAATTTACAAGGAAAATGGAATGATAGATTATATCAGGCATCTTCAACAGAAAAAGAACAGATAATATCAAATACATGGTCTAACTAATTCAATATATAATTATGAAGTTTAATGTGAATAATATGAGTAAGCAATTGGGATTTTGCGCATTTCTTTTACTAGGAACTTCCCAAATGGCTTTTGCTCAAAGTAAGGTTAGTTATAAAGGTAAAATCGTCGATGCTTCAGGCGAACCTATCATTGGTGCTACTATTAAAGAAAAAGGTACCAATAATGGCGTGGCTACAGACTTGGATGGTAACTTTACCATTGAGGCGAAGTCTGGCGCAACTCTCGTGGCTAGCTATGTCGGCATGAAGACTTTGGAACTGAAGCCTGCCGATGGCAAGTCTATGACTGTAACAATGAAGGACGATTCAAAAGTAGTTGATGAAGTAGTAGTTGTAGGTTATGGAACTCAGAAGAAGGCAAACTTGACTGGTTCTGTAGCATCAGTAACGAGCAAAGATTTGACAGATATTCCTACGGCTAATGCCACAAACTTGTTACAAGGTCGTTTGCCTGGTGTAACTTTGACTAGTAATGGTGGATTGGCTGGCGGCGATACTCCAGAGATTCGTATTCGTGGTATTGGCACATTTGGCAACAATGACCCTATGGTGCTGATAGATGGAGTAGAGGCTTCTGTGGCCCAAATCCAGCAAATCGCAGCTACGGATATTGATAATGTATCTGTGTTGAAGGATGCAGCCTCTGCTGCCATCTATGGTGTACGTGCTGCCAATGGTGTTATCTTGATCACTACCAAACGTGGTTCTGCATCAAAGCCTACAATCAATTATTCTGGAAGCTATACAATTCAAAAAGCAGCTATTTTGCCAGACTATGTAGACGCTTACAACTGGGCAAAAATGTATAATGAAAGCAATAACAGAGAGGCTTATACAGCCGATATGTTGCAAAAGATACAGAATGGCTCTGACCCAGATCATTTTGCCAATACCAATTGGAACGATGCCATCTTCCGCACGGCTTCTATGACACAGCACAATCTGTCTGTAAGTGGTGGAACAAAGGATGTTCATTACATGACTTCTGTTGGCTACCTAAATCAAGATGGAGTGTTGAAGAATACAGGGTATGAACGATTTAATTTCCGTTCTAATGTAGATGCTAAGTTAGGTATCTTTAAGTTTGGATTGAATCTTTCTGGTTCTAAGGAAAACTTCACATCAGGTGCATCAGTCTCTGATTTGATGCGTACCTTGTCATGGTTTACACGTCCTACAGTTCCTGTAACCTATTCTAACGGGGAATATGGATGTGTAGATGGTAGCGACATTAGTTTCAGCACCTTTAAGAACCCAGTGCAGATGATGAATCTTGGTCATAATGAGAACAATGGCTACAGATTTGATGGTAATGTGTTTGCTGAGGTGGATTTGCTCAAGGGATTGAAGTTTAGAACCAGTTTGGCTTACAAGTATTATATGAACGATACTAAATACTATAGCCAGAAATCTTCTAAGTATGACGCAGAGGGCAATGTCTTATATACAGACGATAACAATAGCTTGTACCAGTACCATTGGCTGAATCAAAGCTACCTGAACGAGAATATCTTGACATACAACATTGCGATTAAGGACCATAAGGTCAATCTCCTTGCAGGCCATTCCATTCAGGATTACAAGGAAGGCAATTTCCATGGTTACAAGGAAGGTTTTGCCACAGATAATTTGTATGAGTTGGATTCCGCTACCAAGAATGATTATGTAGGTGGCAATGGCGCGGAATACTCTATGCAGTCCTTCTTTGGTCGCTTAAATTACAATTATGCAGATAAGTATCTGTTTGAATTCAATATTCGTCATGATGGTTCTTCACGTATGCCTAAGGCACATAGATATGCCACATTCCCATCATTCTCAGGTGCATGGGTTATGACCAACGAGAAGTTCATGCAGAATATTGAGCCTCTATCATATTTGAAGATTCGTGCCAGCTGGGGTAAGTTGGGTAACCAAGAGATTGGTAACTATGCCTACACTCCAACCATGGGTGCTTATTACAATTATTATTTCGGAAACGAGAAGATGATTGGTATGGCAGAGGACATTGTTGCCAATGATGACATCAAGTGGGAGACTACCACCATCACAGACTTAGGCCTTGATGCTGCATTCTGGAATCAGAAAATCAATGTAACATTCGATTATTTCAACAAAGTTACTTCTGATATTCTCTTGCAGCTGTCTATGCCAACAACATTCTTGGGTAATTTGTCGGCTCCATATCAAAATGCAGGTAAGGTAAGAAATCGTGGTTGGGAACTTTCGGCTAATTATCAAGACCATGCCGGTGATTGGGCTTGGCATGCTGGCTTCAACCTCTCTTCTGTAAGAAACAAAATTATAGATAACAAGGGTATTGACACCTATAGCGGACAGTCTATCAACCGTGAGGGAAACCCTATTGGGTCTTACTTTGGCTTGAAAGCTATCGGCTTGTATCGTACAGAAGCAGATTTGAACAGAACCAATAGCAAGGGGGACATTATCAAACAAAATGGATTGGCTCCATCTTTGGGCGACATCATATATGAGGACTTGAATGATGATGGAAACATTGATGATTCTGACCGTCAGATTATCGGAAATCCATTCCCAAAGACAACCTATTCCTTTACATTGGGCTTTAGCTGGAAGAACATTGACCTCAATACATTCTGGCAGGGTGTAAGTGGCATTTATCGTTATTATTGGGAGCAGGCGACTATCACCAATGGTGGTAACATGACCACTCGATGGCTTGACCGTTGGAGCGAAAGTAATCCAAATGGTTCTATGCCTAAGTTGGGAAATGCGTTTAATGAGAAATATTCTTCATTCTGGTTGAATAAGGCTGATTATTTAAGATTGAAAAATATAGAATTGGGATATACGTTTGACAAGAAACTGATTCACCATATTGGTGCATCTAGTTTGAGAGTTTATGTACAAGCTTCAAATCTTCTGACGATTACCTCGTTGAAAAACTACGACCCAGAGAAGAGTAGTGGCGACACAAGAGGTGATGTTCACCCTAATGTAAAGTCGTTCTCATTCGGTGTAAATGTAAACTTTTAAATAATTGACAATTATGAAAGTAAGAACAAATAAATATATCATAGGAATGCTCTTTTGTGGAGCATTATTGACGGCAACATCATGTTCTGATGACTTCCTGCAGAAAGATTCACTTACCTCTGTATCTAAGAATACTTTCTGGAAGACTGCAGCCGATGCAAAGGAGGGATTGGCAGCATGTTATGATGCTTTGCAGAATGGTTTTTTGTATAATGATGCCTCAAACCAGAACAAATGGGACGGTTGTGGTCCTCTCAACATGGATGCCATGACTGACAATGGCGGTCGATTCAACTGGAGTGGTTGGATGCCTGGTTACGACATCTGCAATGGTACCCAGTCTAGCAGTTCTCGATTGATTGAGACATATTGGTCGGCAAACTACGAGGCTATCAAGCGTTGTAACAGCTTGATAAGCAATGTGGATAAGGTGGACATGGATGAAAGTACCAAGGAACAGTATAAGGCTGAGGCTACTGTGATTCGTGCCTTGATGTACCTGAACCTCACTATGACTTATCAAGATGTGCCTTACATCACTTCTACCCAAAGCTTGACAGATGCCAACTGCGAGAAGACAGACAGAGCAACTATCGTAAACAACATCATGCAGGATGTGCAAAATGCAGCCAATATCTTACCAAAGGAAACTTCTGAAAGAGGTAGAATTACCAAAGGCGCTGCTTTGAGTTTGCTAGGTAGAATTGCCCTTTACAATGAGAAATGGGATGCTGCTATCAAGGCGTATGAAGAAGTGACGACTTTAGGCTACTCTTTGTTCCCTGATTATACAACTTTGTTTACTGAAGACAACGAAGCTTGTGATGAGATTATCTGGGGAGTAAGATATGAAGGTCCTGGTAAAGGTGAAGGTAATGCTATCGGTGGTCACTGGGGCTCTCCTTTGGAAGCTATCAATGGTACGATAGATTTGGCAGACGCTTTCTATACCTTAGATGGCAAGCCTTATACAAAGAAAGACGATGTTTGTAACATTGTCGATGGAACACCAGACTTATGGTCTGCCACAGGTACACGTTATGAGAATCGTGACCCTCGTCTGAAGACAACCTTATTCTTGCCAGGCATGACATGGGGTTCTGCGGATTGGAACTATGGCGGCTCTGCTGCTTCCTTCTCTACGGTATATGTCATGAAGTACTTCAACCCTGCATTGGCTTGGTCAACATCTTGGGATTCTGGCCAGGATTTCTATTTGATTAGATATTCTGAGGTTTTGCTGTCCTTGGCAGAGGCTTATATTGAGAACAATCAGAATCTAGATAAAGCTGTGAGTTTGATAGATGAGGTACGACAGAGAGCAGGTATGCCAACTGTAGAAAATGTAGAAGGAACAGGACTCTCGCAAGAAAAATTGAGAGAGATTGTCCGTCATGAACGCAGAGTAGAGTTGGCGTTTGAAGGCTTACGATTGTTTGATTTGTATCGTTGGCATACTTTGAAAGATGCCGTTGACAGAATCAACAATGAAGCTTCAACTTATAAGTTTGCTTATGAGTATCGAAACTATAAGGGCGAGCAAGAATATGTATGGCCAATTCCTCAGACCGAATTGGACAGTAACCCTATGTTGACACAAAACGATTTGTGGAAATAATATTAGAGGACACCTTACATTATTATTTAAGGTGTCCTTCTTTTTAATAGGACAGATTTATATGAAAAAGAAAAGAATAACAATGAATATATTATCAATCATGGCAATGGCTGCTCTCTTTTCTTGTAGCAGCACTTCAGACTCAGTTGAGAAAGAAAATTCTGGTGGAAATAGTACAACGACAACAGTGGATTCTACCAGTTACAAACCTACAGTTAAGTTTGCCACAATTCCATCTTATGATGGCTATGCCTTGGTATGGCATGATGAGTTTGACAATGATGGTTTGCCAAGCAAGGAGTGGAGTTATGAACAAGGCTTTGTTAGAAACAACGAACTTCAATGGTATCAGGACAAGAATGCAACAGTTGCTGATGGATGTCTCGTTATTGAGGGGCGACAAGAAAGGGTAAAGAATCCTGATTATGTAGAAGGAAGTGGCGATTGGAAGTTGCAACGTAAATATGCAGAATATACCTCCAGTAGCCTTACCACCCAAAATAGCTTTGCTTTTCATTTCGGCCGAATAGAAGTGAGAGCGAAGATTCCGACTGCAACAGGAAGTTGGCCGGCGATATGGCTCTTGGGTGATAAATGGGAATGGCCTAACAATGGTGAAATCGACATCCTGGAATATTATATCAAGAATGGTCGTCCTTCCATCCTTGCCAATGCGTGCTGGGGTGACAAGGGTTTGTGGCAGGCGGTATGGAATGAATCTGTAACACCATTTTCTCATTTTACGACCAAAGACAAGGATTGGAGCAAGAAGTATCATGTTTGGAAAATGGATTGGGATGAGAATTACATGTCTATTTATGTGGATGATGAGCTTCTCAATAAGATAGACTTAAAGACCACCTATAACAAAGGCTATGATGATAACTTCGAAAATCCATTTGTTTCTAATGAGATGAAGCATTATATCCTCTTGAATCTTGCCATTGGTGGAAATGGTGGAACTCCTGATATTTCCGCTTTCCCTCTAAAGTATCAGGTGGATTATGTGCGTGTGTATCAGAAGAAATAATAGAAACATCGTACAAAACCACTCCTCATTTATGAAACGAAAAGCATACAAAAGGATGTAAATTGTTCCGCGGATTTGCAATCCGTCGGAATAGTACGCCACTTTCAAAAACACTCTTCACTCTTCACCGGAAGGACATAAACATCTGTAACTTTGAAACTTGCACGGGTGAAGAGCTTACGCCACTCTTCACCACTCTTCACCCGGAGCCGCTTACCGGAAAATCTGTGTAAATCTGTGAAATCTGTGGGACATAAAAAAGTGGTTTCAGCCCCCCAACCGAACAGGGCGAGCTTCCGATTCAATTCCGTGCGCAATCCGAAGGTGAAGAGTGGTGAAGAGTGGTGAAGAGTGGTACGTAACTCTTCACCTCTCGCAACCCCAGTGTTTATCGGGGTTTCAGCCGATTTGGTGAAGAGTGAAGAGTAAAAAGAAGAGTGGCGCTTTTATAAAAAAACTCCCGACGTATCGTTTTGTGCCTGGCAATGGCAGATTATTGCCCTGGTAAGGGGCAATGTTGTGCCATAGTAAGGCAATAAGCGCTACAAGCCGCTTTACGCCTCGTCAGTACTATCATGGCGACCTCTCAGTAACGTCTTTGCGCCTTGTAAGTATTATCGCTGTCGCTTGTAAGTGCTATCATCGTGCCTTGTAAGTGCTATCATTGTTGCATCGGTTTTACGTAAACCTTAATTCCGCAACACTATAGTTTAACATTATTTATAA
>UMHV01003452.1_pt1 | contig 13120 bp, 14 predicted proteins | sample 1965621 | NCBI WGS metagenome assembly UMHV01 (sample SAMEA4836108, study PRJEB28245) | human gut metagenome | biome: gut microbiome; material: fecal sample | place: Denmark | collected 2008 | reverse complement strand
GGGCTCCAGTTGCACCGGTATCGCCTTTGTCTCCCTTCGGACCTTGGGCTCCAGCTGCACCGGTATCGCCTTTGTCGCCCTTGTCTCCTTTCGGGCCTTTGAAGTCCGGATCATCTTTCAGGGCGTCTTTATCCAACGTAACCAGTACTCGTTTATCGTTATCACTGCCAACTTCCTGCGCCTTCAGACCATCGCCAAAATCAAACTGCAGATTGCTAATCGTCATGTCCTTTGCAATTTGGGTACCGCCTGTATACACACTACTTGCAACTTTACCGCCGGTATAGATCTGAACGGGCAGATTCATCACAGCCTTCAGCTGTGCCACGTTAACTGCATCCGTATCGTTGAAGCCAGCAGCTAAGTTGGTAATCTGACGGGTAATAGCCGGGGTAGTTACGTTATCGTCTTTATCCTTTTCTTCTGCATGACCGACTGAAACTGCAGCCGCCGTCGATTTCCAGGTGCCAGTGGTATCATTCTGATGGTCACCATTTGCCGGGTCATAACCGACTTGATCCTTATCGATAACAGCTACAGAACCGGCACCGATGGCTACACCGCCTGTTTTTTCGACGTTGGCATTACGGCCGAGGATCGTTGCATCAGTTACCGATGTCGTCATCTTGCTGTCAGCCGAGCCGATGATGACAGAGCCATTTGCTTCTTTCACTTCACGGTTATCACCGAGGAGCTGGATGTTATCTGTCGTCTTGACGGCGTTCCTGGAACCCAGCACGGATACACCATGCGACGAATCGACGGTATTGCCGATACCGGAAACCACGATAGCTCCCTTTTCATCCTGCTGAAGTTTACCCTTCAATGTATCCTGAAGCGCTTTGGCCGATGCGCCGCCTTCCGTCGGAGCCTTGATATCGGTCAGCGAATTGGTGACTTCATTGCCCGCACCGAGAATGGTCGTATTATTGGAATTGGCAATCCGGTTGGCCGTACCGACAATGCTGCTAGCCACGCCTGAATTATCGGCCGCATCTTTATACGATTCAATGCTGTTCAGCGAACCATCTACGGTAGCTGCGAAGTTCTGAATCTTCTTCTTGGCCGTCGTAGCGGAATAAGCACCCGTTACAGTAGCGAATGTACCATTGTTGAAGCTGTTCGTGCCAAGGGTCGTCATGTTGATATTATTGAAGTTCTCGCGCAGTTTCTGGGAATCTGTACCATCTACTTCGTCTATATCGGCAATGGCCCCTTTATACATGTGAGAACCGACCATCAGACTGCCTGTACGAGCAAAGCTGTTACGGCCAATGGCAATACCACCGGCCTCATTGCCTGGGTTAAGAGGAATGTTTTTATCATCGAATTTAGTCTGGCCAAGGGCCCAGCTCTTTTCCGTGTTGCCATACATATTTTCAACGCGTGCATTCTGACCGAGCGCAATGCTCCCACCCTGATTGACATAGGAATCGACATGGGAGTCCTGTCCGATAGCTACATCGCCGCCGTTCGCATTCGGCTTACCATCACTGGAACGAATCCAAGAGCCAGTACCGATAGCAACGCCATTCGCACTCCCTGCATAAGCCGTATCACCAATGGCAACAGCACTCGCCTTATCTGCGTTTGCTCCAATACCGGCAGCCAAAGCATTGGCAGCGGTAGCACCATCATTATTGTAGTTCTTTGCTTTAGCATCCGTAGATTTAACGCTGTAGAAATGCGTCTTAGATGCAGCGATATCCGTATTCATCGTACTGCTAATGGCTTTCAGCTGTGCCACATTGACAGCATCCGTATCCTGCGTGCCAGCTGCGACGTTAGTAATCTGGCGGGTAATGTTCTTAGAAGCATCGCCGACAGAAACGGCAGCTGCCGTCGATTTCCAGATAGAAGACGTGTCAGTCGATGCCTTTTTCGTAGCAGGATCATAGCCGATGGCATTTTTATCAACAGAAGCCTTGTCAACAGAAGCTACAGAACCGGCACCGAGAGCGACACCGCCATTTTTCTGTACATCCGCATTATGGCCAATCATGACAGCATCTTCGAGCTTATCGTTTGTTAAATAGGTAGTCTTTTTAGTGTTCTTATCATAACTTCCATCATAGGAACCAATAACGACATTATTCTTGCCATTTGTCATTTGGTGATAATCGCCAATGACGACTGAATTGTTTTCATTGTTGAAATCATTCCGATAGCCAATGGTGTAGACATGGGAGATGTTATTAGCTGTTGTATTGAAACCATCGACCATATTGTAGTCGGCTATTTTATTACTCGTCCCCGTTATGATGTTATTGACACCGATAATCTGGGTTCGCTGCGTGTAATCAGCCGTGTTACCACCACCAATAACCAAAGTGGACCCGCCGCTTTCAGACTCTTTAACGGCAGAGGAAAGAGAATTAACTAAATCATCAACTGTATCGGCGCCATAATTCCCATCAAATCCATAAATACTCCCAATAGAATTGCTAACTTTATTCCCTGCACCAAAAATTAGTGCACCATTAGCGCCTTCAGCAACATTGGCCACACCGATAATACTATTAGCTACGCCACTAGTTCCATCTTTGCCTAAGGAACGATTCTGGTTCAGTGAGCCGACGATGGTCGATCCCATATTTTGAGAACCATAGAGTAAACTATTGAGTCCGCCTGTACCATCGAAGTTACCCGTATTGATAGAGTAGGAACCAACGATTGTTGCCATAAGGCCCTTATTATAGGAATTCGTACCGACTGTAGTCATGTCAATAATATTGGCTGTAGCCGGATTCTTAACTTTTGTCTTTCCGTCAGCCGGATCGACCCAAACTTCATTGACAACCATACCAGCCATAGTCCGGCCATCCATAGTGCGTCCACCAATGTCAATACTGCCCGTACGAGCATACGAATTCGTACCAATGGCAATACCACCAGCAATATCAGCTAAAGCTGCATCTTTCTGACCGTCTTTAGGATCGTACTTATATGAAAATAATCCTTGTGGTGTTTTATTCCACTTATCTTTATCAAAACCAAATTCATATTCCTGCTGGCCAGTACCATTCAATACAGAAGCATTTTTGCCGATTGCAATAGAAGTTAAGCTATAGCCATTTGAGGCTACTCTCGAATTCGTCCCGACTGCAATGGAAGAGTCTCCATCAGAAGAAGCACCCACACCTGCTGCAATAGCATTTATAGCACTTTTACCTTTAGCACCATCGTTATTGTAGTTTCCTGCTTTTGTATCTTGGGAATTTACACTATAGAAATGCGTCTTAACTGCATCAGCAGCTGCTGTTGCAGTTACTTTCATCTGAGCCACATTGACGGCATCGGTGGCTTCTGTACCGGCAGCCAGGTTAGTAATTTGGCGAGTAGATTTAACAATCTTGGTTTCCTGTTTTGTTTTACCGGTGGCTTCATCTATGACAGGTTTTCCATCTTTGTCAAGGACATCATAAGTTACTTTACGGTCTGCACCGCCTACAGAAACGGCAGCATCGGTGGATACCCAAGCAGAATAATCCTTGTCGGAGTTGTTATGCTTCTTGCCCTGTGCGTCATAACCTGTTTTTCCAGCTTTAGTAGAGGCGACGGAATCCGAGCCGAGGGGTACACCACCATTTTGAGTGACATCTGTATTCGTGGCGGCATTCCCGTTGCTATCTGTTACAGCCGTATTATCCGCGGCCCAGCTGATGCCTGGCGTGCTTCCCCACGTCAGGGCACCGGCGGTGAGGGCCAGGGCGATGATGCGGGCCAGGGCTGGGGTGCTGTGATCGATTGACGGTTGACTGCTCTTGTGGTTCCGCTTAGCGAGTTCGGACACGACGATGTAGCACTGTCGTGCCTTGCTGTAGATGACTTTGTAGATTCGATTCATTCGGTCTTCCCCTCCACTCTCATTTATCACTGAATTCATATGATTAAATTTAGTTTTAGGATAAGACCTATTGTTGTCGCACAGTCAATCTCGACATTGTTATCTATCATCGTTCTTTAGATATGTATGATATATCAATTTGTTGTTGCTGGAGATAAAAACAGCATGCGGCAGGGATAATGTCGCATGCTGTGAGGGGTCAACCGGATATGCTTTCTGCTGAAGGCGCGCTGCTGTCATCTCTTTGGATAGGCACCTGGAAGCGCAGGGTTTCGGCGGTCTTGCGGAAATCCTGCGCATCAAGGACGCCGATGATCTGGCAGGTGACATCGCCGATCAGCGTGCAGTTCTCTTGCTGGCAGTAGGCCAGGAGCTTCTCCATGTAGGCCGGGGCCTGCTCAAAATCTTCGAAATAGACACAGGCACACGTACTGCTCTCGTACGTCTCCGTCTTTACTTTCTCCGTGCTGTCATCGGGGACGATCATGCCAATCCGATCTGCCCGGCAGCGCCCCGCGAGGAAATCCTCCTGTTTCACCGTCAGGAAGGCATTGTACGGATAGACGCCGCGAATTTTCTTCTTGTGCAATTCTCCTTCCATGCACGAGAGATCGTAGACGACGCTGCCGAAATCCTCCTGGAAGTAATTGCGCACCGCCTTCTTCATGTAGACATGGGATGACGGCACGTACCCAATCGTCAAGGTGTCCTTGGGCGGCCGGTGTGTGAAATAGTCATTCCAGCGAAGGACCTTCTGGAGCTCTCTTTTCTGCCATTGCAGCTCACGCATCTTCCGGTCCAGCTCAACGACCTTCTGGCTATACGTATGCACTAGGAAGTCGGCACTGGAGTGATCCAGGATAGCCGCAATCTCCTTGAGGCTCAGGCCTAGATCCTTGTTGTGCTGGATCATGTGGAACACCATGCTCTGCCTGACATCGTAGATGCGGTAGTTGCTCTTCGGATTGACCTCTATCGGCTTCAGCAGTCCTTTCTCATCATAGAGCCGCAGTGTCGCCAATGTCGTATGATTCAACTTGGCCATCTGGCCGATTGTAATCTTGTTGTTCTTCATGATTATCCCTCCGCGAATGCTGTCATCTCGGCTGCCACAGTCTCATCATGCAAGCCCAACCAGGTAATCCAACGATACATGATAATACTTCGCCAGTATGATGAGCCGCTCTATCGGCAGCTTGCGCTTGCCGAGCTCATACATGCCATAGGCGACCTGACTGCAGTGCAGGACCTTGGCGACATCCGCCTGGGATAAGTTATTGCGCTCACGCAGATCTTTTAGATTCTTTGCCCAGATACTAGGCGTATGACGCAGGGCGGCTCCATCCGCCTTAGGCTGACATTCCCCCATCGCGACGTCCCCCCCCCGTGTACATTTGTGCACTTTGCGGTTGTAACCTGTACATCCATGACAATGACATTCCTTTCTAAAAATAACGGGACTGTTCTCATACATGCATCTGCCATATGGCTAATGCACGTTTAGTTTTATCATAACCCATATCTTAAGATTAGGGTCAATATGCATTTTGATTTTACAGATTCAGAAATACAATCCATATATTTGCCAATATACAAGAGAAGTTCTTCCTTCTGTCTGTATTGTACTACGACTTCCCTTGAATACATACCACTATTCTGCTGTCTTGCAGGAAAAATGAGATAGATCACACAGAAAAAGGATGTATTTATCTTGCAGGTGTGTGATATTATGAAATTGCGATTACAGATTGTATAGCATATTGTTATAAAACAAGACACTAAGAAGGCCGTGTGTCATTTGCCACACGGCCTTCTGTTCATCCTATGGAAGCGTGATGTCAATCAGCCCTGATCTTGGAGTCCGGCCAGGTAGTCGAGCGATACATGGTAGTACCTTGCCAGCTTCACGAGGTTATCAACCGAGATTCGGCGCTTGCCAAGCTCGTACATGCCGCACGCGACCTGACTGCAGCGGAGGACCTTCGCCACATCTGTCTGCGACAGATTGTTGGCCTGGCGGAGTTCTCGCAGCCGCTTGGACCACACGGCGACATTCCTTGTCATCTGCGATGTCTTCTCCTTTCCAGCCATCAGCCCTGACTCTTGTCGAGCTTGGCAAGGATTTCCGTCATCTTCTGCTCGAGAGCATCGATGCGCTTATCCTTGTCGGCATTGTCCTTCTTGAGCTCGTCGGTCCCCTTCGACTGTGCGTCGATGACTTTGGCCATCTGCGTCTTCGTCAGAGCATGGTGGTCCGAGCCGCCCGGGCCGAACTTGACGGTCACGCCCGCATTGAGGCCCACATCGCCATTGCCGAACGAAACGCCGAAGCAGAACAGGCTGTTCTCATCCGGCTGGTAGAACGCGCCAACCGCGCCTGCATTCGAATTGCGGTAATGGCCGTAGCCAAGCGCGAACTGCGCTTTGTCGTCCGGATCGAATTCCTGTATCGGATGCAGCGCCGCCAGGGCATTGCTGCCCGCCGCCGCACGGCTGATGTCGTTCTCGATGAGGCGGCTCGTCGTCTTGAGGCCAGTGTCCAGCGCGGACAAGTTCTGGCCGACGGTATTGTTTTCCTTGATTATGGATTCAAATCACATGCATCTAACCACGCCCAGAATGGCCAATTGAGTTAGAATTCACTGTCGACGGTTGGAGAGCTTGCGCGTACCTTTCCGCCGTGCTATAATAGACATAGAAAAAGAGGCCACCGTAGACGGTTGTCCTCAACTGTTGATCAAAAAGATGACCGTATAGTTGTGAGCTTGGCGGTCATTTTTTGTGCTTCTGTCTTTCCCGAGAGCGTAGCCCAGAGAAAAGCAAGCAATCGCAAATCCGAGGACATTCATGACAATGCCATAGAGCGTTCCTTCGTTCATGCGCATCCCCTCCTTCCAGTTGAGATCTGCCGCAAAGCAACAGTCCGCTGTGGAGGGCGTACAAAAATCCCTCCATCGTCAAACATCAAAGTAATCTGATAGAGAGGACAACCGCCTACCGTTGGTGGCCATCGGGAGCAAGCATGCTCCCGATTCTTTTATTATAGCATACGATTTCGGCAAAGAGAATGCATCATCAACAACATCAAGAGCTACAGCATCTTCGTCCAGAAGGTCCGCGATGGCCTGCAAAACGGGCTCGAACTCAGGACGGCTATCCGTCAGGCCATCACTTACCTGTAAGCGTCATCACCGATTCTACCAGCCTCTCACTCGAAGAAGTCCGCAAGATTGCCAGGGATAACGGGCTGGCTTTCTGACAGAGCGCAACGGTGAACAACGAATGCATAAAAAATCAAGAGGCATAGGAGCCGCAACTCCTATGCCTCTTGTTGTACTTGTAACAAAATCTCTTGCTGTGTCAGGGAATGGAGCGGAAATGAACGGAGATGACGTTTCCCATGGGGGGCTGCTCGTCCTGTTTCTTCCCGGTTGCCTGGATCCGGCGCAGATGTTTCACATTGTGTCCTATCTTGCCCGGACGCTCTTTTTTCTGCAGCAGTTCGAGCATGTTGAGCTGCTGCAGGACGCTCTTGAGTGTGCCGCTCTTCCTCGCCCGGCGGATTTTCTGCGCGAGCAGGATGAGGACGGCGTCTTCGACTTTGGCAAGGTTCGCATTGTGCTGCGGGCCAAGGCCGAGTTCTTCTGCCATTCCGATTTTCCTGAGGTAATCTGCGAGGCTGCCGCGCGCAAAAGCGAACGCCATCCTCTCGTGAAGACGGACTGCTGCACGTACCATGATTCCGTCCAACCTCACATCAAAATCAGTATGTCTCATAGGAACACACCCTTTCTGATGAATCAGAATCATCGTTTTGCTTGTCCTGCCAGAAGGAGTTGCCTTCTGGCAATTCTTTCCTACGCTCTTATTTCGCGGCAAACAAGAAAAATCCTGCCGGAATGCGGTGCTTTCGGCAGGATTTTTTATATAAGAAAGGACCCCTTGCGGGGCCCTCCATTTGGGGATACATCAAATCTATGGGGTTATGAGGATTCGAGTTATATGTTCAGGATACCTTATTTGGTGTCCATGATGGCTTCCGGGCCGCGATCGCCGGTGCGGATGCGGACGGCATCGGTGAGCTCGTAGACGAAGATCTTGCCATCGCCGATGTTGCCTGTGCGCACGGCTTTCTGTGCAACTTCGAGCACGCGCTCGACCGGAATCTCACAGACGACGGTCTCGAGCTTGATCTTCGGGACGAGGTTGATGTCGTATTCCTTGCCGCGGTAGACTTCCGTGTGGCCTTTCGACAGGCCGCAGCCGAACACCTGGCTGACGGTCATGCCGAGCACGCCGATATCGTTGAGTGCCTGCTTGAGTTCTTCGAGCTTGCTGGCACGTGTGATGATTTCTACTTTCGTGATCTTCATAGCTGCCTCACTCTTTCTGCGTACTTAGAATCGTGTTTGCGAGCATCTCGCTGGAGTTCTCGAGGGATGCAATCGGGCTGCCGGCCATCATGGCGCTGGCATAGCCGCGCTCGCCGTGCTCGACGACATCGAGCCCTGCGATTTCTTCCGTCTCGTCTGCGCGGACCTTCATGAAGTGGCTGACAATCTTGAATAGGATGTACGTACCGACAATGGCAAGAGCATAAGCAACGATAACCGAAACGACCTGAGCGAAGAGCAGGTGCGTTTCGCCGTAGAAGAGGCCGTCAGCACCGGCCGGGTTGACTTCCGTCGTAGCCCAGAGGCCCGTTGCGATGGAGCCCCAGGTACCGCCGATGCCGTGAACACCAAAGGCATCGAGCGAATCATCGTAGCCGAGCTTCTCTTTGAGGACAGCGACGGCGAGGTAGCAGACAATACCACCGATAAAACCAATGGCGAGCGCCGGCATCGGCTTTACAAAGCCGGCAGCTGGCGTGATGGCAACGAGGCCGGCGATGCAGCCGGAAGCCGCACCGAGGATGGTCGGCTTGCCGTTGCGGTACCACTCAACGAGTACCCAGGAGACCGTTGCAGCAGCAGCTGCTGCCTGCGTCGTGACGAATGCGTTGGCGGCGAGGCCGTTTGCGCCGAGAGCCGAGCCGGCGTTGAAGCCGAACCAGCCGAACCAGAGGAGTGCTGCGCCGAGAACCGTCATCGGCAGGTTGTGCGGGATCATGGCGAACTGGCCGTAGCCGCGGCGCGTGCCGAGCAGGATGCAGATCGTCAGGCCGGACACACCGGAAAGGATGTGGATGACGAGGCCGCCGGCGAAGTCAAGCGCGCCGAGCTCTGCGAGGAAGCCGCCGCCCCATACCCAGTGAGCCATCGGGTTGTAGATGAAGATGGCCCAGAGCAGGATCAGGACAGCAAAGGCTGCGAAGCGCATGCGCTCTGCGAACGCGCCCGTGATGAGGGCCGGCGTGATGACGGCGAACATGCACTGGAAGGCGACGAAGGCGAGCTCCGGGATCGTGCCGTTCTCGAGGACGTTGAGGCCGACACCGGCAAGGCCGACCTTGTCGAGGCTGCCGATGAAGCCGCCGATGTCCGTGCCGAACGTCATGGCATAGCCGAGGATGACCCACTCAACGGAGATCATCGCGATGATGAAGAAACTCTGCATGATGGTCGTCAGGACGTTCTTGCTGCGGACCATGCCGCCGTAGAAGAACGCGAGACCAGGTGTCATTACAAAGACCAGGGCTGCACTGATGAGCACCCAGGCCGTATCGCCAGTGTCAATCATAAGAATCCATTCCTTTCCATTAGCTCAAAAAGATTGCAACGCTTGGAAAATATAATAGCTTTTTCCGTTCCATTCCCCCGCCGCTGAATCAGGGCCAAATGCAAAAGGCGTCCAGCGGCATGAGCCTCGATGAGGTTTCTCATGCCCGCCGGACGCCTTTGTCCATTCCTGGCCGCTGTTTGTTTTGGGGATTTCAACGGAAAGTGTACCAGCCAGTGAACAGAAAAGCCCCGAAGAATCCGGTACCTGATTCTTCGGGGCTCCATTGCCTCTTGCTGATGTCTCTATAATAGCAGGACCTCCTGCATTCGTCAACACTCGATTTACATGTATACAGTATTTCAAATGATCTGAGCGGCACAAGCTCACTCTAACAGGCCATGCTTCTTGACGATAAGGTCGTACGTACCGTCCTCGCGCTTCTTGACGGAAAGGACCTTATGGTCCTCGTCCTTGAGGCTGCGCGGCACATTCTGGATCGGCTCGCCGTCATTGAGATGCACGGCAAGCGTCTGGCCGTCTTCGAGATCTTCGAGGACCAGCTTGACTTTGACAAAGGTGATGGGGCAGACGACATCCGTGATGTCGATCGTGCCGTCGGTCTTTACTGCTTCACTCATAATACTTTCTTTACCTCCTCTTCCAGCTTGTCCCAGCCGACGCGGTCCAGGCAGTTGGCAAAGCGCTCGCTCGGCTTCGCGTACTTCTCAAAGAAAGCCAGCGTCGTGTCGACGAGTTCGTAGAGTTTCTCCTCTTCAAAGACAATCGGCAGGAAATGGCGGCCGACCGCGATGCGGTTGCCGTAGAGGCCGCCGAACGAGATGACGAAGCCGGCCTTGCCCTGCCAGGCGTCCGTCGGGCAGCTCTTGATGCACTTGCCACAGTAGACGCACTTCGACTCGTCGAGCACGACCTTGCCCTCGTCTGCCTTGACCGTGATGGCCTTCTCGGGGCAGACAGCTTCGCAGACGCCGCAGAACGTGCAGGAATCGGACGACCATTTCGGCTCGACGCCGCCCTTGACGCCGAAGTCGTTCTCCTCGGCCTTGAGGCAGTTGTTGTGGCAGCCAGTGAAGCCGAACTTGAACTTGTGCGGCAGCTCGCGGCCACCGTAGCGCTTGTCGAACTCCTGCGCGAGGTGCTGCGTGTCGATGAGGCCCGAGGCGCAGACGGCGCAGCCCTGGCAGGCCGTGATCGTGCGCACGCGCGGCCCGCAGACGCCGACGGAGGCGCCGCCCTCGTGCAGGGCTTTCTTGACGGCGTCGATATCCTCGAGGCGGATGAAGGGGATCTCGATGCCCTGGCGTGAGGTCAGGTGCACGTACCCCTTGCCGTACTGCTCCGCGACTTTCTGCACGGTGCCGAGCTGGGCCGCGGTGAAGTGGCCGCCGACGGACTTCAGGCGCATCGAGAAATGGTCTTTCTGGCGCTGGCGCATGAAGCCGCCTTTTTTGAGCTCTTTATAATCAACTGCCATGGAAATTCCTCCTAAGATATACATACATTATGATTGCTAGATGAGATAGATAGTAGATAGATGACGTTCTCATCAATGAGGGAAGACGGGAGGGGCTGGCCCGGCGCTGCGCGTGACGGTCTGCTAAACCTGTTTTTTGCCTTTTATGGCAGCCTTGCCAAGGAGCTAAACGCGCTCCGCTTGGACGACGCTCCTTGGCAAGGATTCTGGTCGGCAAAAAACCGGTTCTTCACGCAGACCGTCAAAGCTCCGCTAAGGGCCAGCCCCTCCCTCACTTCCTGAGATGCCCGAGGCGTTCCCCTCAGCTCATCGCCGATGAAGAGAAAATCAGCGGATGCGCAGATCTTCTTTGCTCACGTCGGTCTGTTTCTCAATGTGGAAACTGTTCAAAACGGGTTCGCCGCCGTTGAGGGAGAGGATGAAGTAGCTCGCGCGGCTGTCGTAGGCAAGGCGCTTGTCTTCTTCGCTCGGGCGGGATGGGGATGCGGGATGGCTGTGCCAATTGCCGAGGAGCTCGAGTCCTTGGGCGCGCAGCTCCTTGACTGCGGCGAACTGCTCCTTCGGGTCGAGGGAGAAATGTTCTTCGCTGTGATCGATGTTCGTCAGGAAGAAGACTTTCTCCACGAATTTCTCGCCAGTCGCTTCGTCGATGCGGCCGCCAATCAGGCCGCAGTCTTCTACTGGCGCGGTCTTGCGCGCGTGCTGCACCATTGTGAGGTAGTCCTCCAGTTTCAGATGAATGATCATGCTCTCCCCCCTCAGTGATGGCGCAGGTCGCAGGCCGGCTGCTCGTAGTCGATGAGCTCGGTGATCGTCGGGTGGTCGCTGCAGATGCCGCAGTTCGGGTTGCGCGGGATCTTGATCTTGCGGAAGGTCATCGTCAGGGCGTCGTACGTCAGGAGATAGCCCGTCAGGAGGTCGCCGATGCCGAGGATGTACTTGAGTGCTTCCGTCGCCTGCAGCGTGCTGATGACGCCGCCCATGACGCCGAGCACACCGGCCTGACGGCAGGTCGGCACAGCGTCTTTCGGCGGCATTGTCGGGAAGACGCAGCGGTAGCACGGGCCCTTGCCCGGCACGTACGTCATGAGCTGCCCCTGGAAGCGGATGATGCCTGCGTGCGAGAACGGCTTCTTCTCGAAGACGCAGGCATCGTTGATCAGGAACTTCGCCGGGAAGTTATCGGTGCCGTCGATGATGAAGTCGTAGTCCTGGTCGCGGATGATGTCGCGGATGTTCTTCGACGTCACCATCTCGTTGTAGGTATGGACCTCGACGTCCGGGTTCATCGCCGCGATCGTCTCCTGACCCGACTGGACCTTGGCCTTGCCGACATCCTTCGTCTGGTGGATGATCTGGCGCTGCAGGTTCGAGAGGTCGACGACATCGAAGTCGACGAGGCCGATCGTGCCGACGCCGGCCGCTGCAAGGTACATTGCAGCCGGTGCGCCGAGGCCGCCCGTGCCGATCACGAGCACCTTGCCGCCGAGCAGTTTCTCCTGCCCCTTGCCGCCGACCTTATCGAGGATGATGTGGCGGGAATAGCGTTCAATCTGTTCATTCGTCAAAGAGCTCATCTTGCGCCGCCTCCCATGAAATAGAGGAATTCCACCTTGTCGCCATCCTTGACGAACGTCGACTCAAAGCCCGAGTGATCGACGAATTCACCGTTGAGCTCGACCGTCACGTAGTCCGGCTGCTCCGCCTTGGCGACGACGAGCAGGTCCTTGAGGTTGATGGACTTCTCGATGGTCAGTTCTTTGCCGTTTACTGTCAGTTTCATGTAAAATCCCTCCATAATACCAGAAAAAGCTCGCGATAAAGATACCCTGACAGAACAGACTCCTGCCACAGGCCTTATCGTGAGCTTTCGTTGACGAATGACTCTCGTATCTTGTTAATGCATACTTTGTTGATATGTTTAACAATTTATGGCTATTATACAGCCGTCTACGAGAAATGTCAACATGTAGTGATAAAAGTCACGGATTATTTTGTGCCGCCAGCCAGAGGGGCCCTTGCATCAGGGAGCTCATCGCGCAGCCGCCCGCCGCGCCCGTCGCGAGGACTTCCGGCAGGCGCTCGGGCGTGATGCCGCCGATGGCGTAGACGGG
>UMHV01027508.1_pt1 | contig 13230 bp, 12 predicted proteins | sample 1965621 | NCBI WGS metagenome assembly UMHV01 (sample SAMEA4836108, study PRJEB28245) | human gut metagenome | biome: gut microbiome; material: fecal sample | place: Denmark | collected 2008 | reverse complement strand
TTTTATTGTGGGGGTATTCATATTATAAGCTGCATTCAAATAAAAACATTTCACATCGATCGTTAATGGCTATTTCCTTGTCAAAAGAAGAATAAGTTTTGACTTGAGTAAACCCGACTTCTTTCAAATATTCTTCCATTTCACCATACTTATAAAGGTGCGTCTGGAAATCCATAAATTCGCTTTGAATCAATTTCGTATCACTATACATTTCATAAATTCCGGGAGAGAGCTGGGTCTGACTTTGTTCATCGTAATGGTTCTTCGACTTTAACACCAGTTCAAAATTCTCCTTTGTCTTTACAGAAACCGCAATCGCATAATCATTGTCATCTGTACATCTATTGGCGATTGTATCAACAGCAAATACAAACTTACCCATTGGAGACAACCATTCTTTTATTCTGCACAAGATTTGTTTACACAAATCAGTATCGGTAAATAATGACACAGAGCCCGAGCTGATAAATATATAATCAAACTTCTCTCTTGGAGAATATTTTATAATATCAGCTTGAACGACTTTTGCCTCAGGCAATTTCTGTTTTAACTTTTGTAACATTTCATTGGATAAGTCTATGCCACTTATATCAAGCCCTCTTTCCACGAATGGAACAAGAAAACGTCCACTGCCGCATAAAGGTTCTAAAATCTTTTTTCCTTTTTCAGCATAAGAAAGATAAAAATTCAATTCGTCTTGCGGTGCTTCTGCATGCAAGATTTCGTACATCTCTGTACAAAGGTTTCCGTAATAGTTCTTCTCTTCAATCATCTTATGTAAAGATGTTATTTTCAATTATTTAATTCTGTAAGATTAATCACTTTGTTTTCATATAGTGTTTATATCTCTTTTGCTTTTCATTCTTCATATTCGATGTAAAATTAGCAAAAATACCGCACATTAGCCGTTTATGAACAGCACTTTTTATTGTACTTTAATGTAATGAAGGAATTACAGTTTTATCCCCTTGCCTTTCCTTTGCGGCTGCATGGGGCGATGTATATTCTGCCTTAGCTTGTCGAATTGCTTTTTAAATCATTCGGTTATGGGCTTTCGGTCGATGGCAAGAACCAGTTTCGTCCCGTCCGTGGGGGCTTTCAGCACTTGAAACCCTGCCTTTTCGGTCGTGAATTTCCGTTTGTGTTCCTCCGAGTAGAGTTCCCCTGCATACTCCAACGGTTTTCCCTTGACGAGCGTTGCGATCTGCCCGTCGCTGAACCCGACAAGGCGGCATAGGTTTTCAATACGGAGCATTTCACGGAAATAGGGAAACCATGCCGCCGCCCTTGCGATTACCGTTTTCAGAAACGATATTTCCTGCTTGTGCCTCGCTTCCTTGTCCGCTATCTCCCTGCGGTGCTTCCGCTCTACTTCCGCCATTTGTCGGTTGTGGTCTGCCTGCATGGTCTGTATTCGGGTTTGCAGGGCTTCGATGGCTTCCCCGTGCGTGGCCACCTCCCTATGCAGGGCGGTGTTCTCCCTCTCCAGCGTCTTGACCTTGTTACTACCGAAAAGATAACCGACACTTTCGGCGATGTTGGCGGCTGCGGTGGTCTCTGCCTCTTTCAGCTTCTCGGTCTGTATCTCTTTTTTCGCCCGTTTGAGTTCCTCCTGCGCCGTTTCTTTCTGACGCTGCAAATCCACGACCTCCGCTTTGAGGCTGTCGGCGAGTTTCTTCGTTTCATTGTAATACTGCTGCGTGGACTTGTGCCGTGCCTTCGAGCCGTCTATGCCTCTTTGCAGCCCGTATTTCGCCATCGCTTCGGCATAGGTATCTTGGTAGGACTTTAATTTCAGTCGTGTCATAATATCGTCTGCGCACAGTCTTACGGTGTCGGTCGGCTTCTTGCGGTATCGCTTCTTTGTCTGTTCCTCCCGTTTGCGGCGTTTGCGTTCTCCCTTGACGATGGGGACGAGCGTGACGTGTATGTGGGGCGTTTCCTCGTCCCTATGCAGGTGCGCCGCCACGATGTTCTCCTTTCCGAACGTGTCGGTGAAGTATTTCATATTGTCGGCGCACCACTCGTCCAAACGCCCCTCCCTTTCGATGCGTTCCATGTCCTCGTGCGTTCCCGACACGGTAATGCGGATTGCCCGTACTTGGTTGTTTCCGATTTTGCGTGTCAGTCCCGTTTCTTCCAATCTTCTCTGTATAGCTGCCGAACGGTCTTTAATCCCGTCGGGGTACGCAACGAATTTTCGGTTCAGGTGCGTCCGTGTCGGGTCTGCGTTCTTCGGGATGATGAAATACTCGATGTGGGCGGTCGTTCCGCTGTCGCTGCCGTGCGCCTTTTCCATGTGCAATACTACGAAACCCATATATATTCCTTTCTTTTTTAGCTTGTGAAACAATGATTCTTCGTATCTTCGGGGGCGGCAAATAGCCGTCCCCGATGGGGTGTGCAGAGGGGCTTGCCCCTTGCCTTATTGGGGAATTTTCAGCGATACGGAGTATTGCGGCTCGGAAAATTCCCTAATAAGCTACGGTATTTTCTCCGTAAATACCCTGCGGCGTGTCGGCGGTCTTTCGGCGGTAGCTCTCCCTGCCGCCTGCTTACCCGTATAACCCCACCTTATTATTTCCCCCTTTCGGTCGGGAAACAGCCCCTTTCCGTCCGTGCGACGGTATGACCGTATGAATGTATGACGGACTGATACCCCGACCGACAGACCGTTACGCCATCCATCGGCGGCTCGGCTCGGTGTCGGCAACGACAGATACGATAACCGTCGTTTTCTCTTTTCGCTGGTGCGTTATTCTCTCCAACAACACTTTGCGGACTTTCGTCGCCCCGAACGATTCGATACGGAAAGCGAGGACGGCTATCGTTTCGAGGTCGTAAACCTCTATGCTGCTCCTATCTCAAAACTCCGCTCTTGCAGAGTGCCTTTATACTTGCCCGAACCGTCGGGGCGACAATCCCGAACAGTTCGCAGATTTCCCACTCGGTCATGGCGGTTGCGCCTATGTCGGTCGGCAGGGAGATATTGCCGTATTCATCTATCGTGATGATGTTCCTTTCTTCTTTCATCGGTATGCTGTTTTAAGGTGACTAAATGGCTCGGCAGATGTTCTTCTCCATCTCCTCCAGCTTGTACGATAAGGTTTCCATATCTTGGCTTATCTTCTGGACGGTGATTTTGGCGTAAATTGGGGTGGTTTTGATGTTCGTGTGCCCCAATAGGCGGCTCACGGTTTCGATGGGTACGCCGTGCGACAGAAGTACGGTCGTGGCGTTCGTGTGTCGGGCTACATGGAAAAAGACAAGCAAAGAGAGCAACGGAAACGAAAAGAAAGCATAACGCAATTTGTTGGTAATTAACCATTTCTCCATATTCTTCCACATGAGAAAAAAGCAAGAAAGTGGGGATTATTGAAGATGTTCAGTTACCAAACCGTTAGCCGGACTGTTACCGAAAGGAATCAAGGTAACGCGAAGCGGATCAGATAATTTGAAACGACGATATATTGCACTGATTGTCATAGTTTTACATGCTGGAGAATGCTTATAAAACAGGTAAATTTGCCACTAAAATTATGAGCGTATGAAAGTAGAAAAATTCAAGGTTTTGCTCTACCTCAAAAAGAGCGGACTGGACAAGTCGGGCAAAGCCCCGATAATGGGACGTATCACCGTGAACCGGACAATGGCGCAATTCAGCTGCAAACTATCATGTACTCCCGAATTATGGAATCCCCGAGAAAGCCGTCTGAACGGCAAGAGCAAGGAAGCGGTGGAAGTAAATGCCAAAATAGACAAGCTGCTGCTTGACATCAATGCCGCGTTCGATTCTCTTCTTGAACGCAAGAGTGATTTTGACGCCGTTTCCGTCAAGGATGCCTTTCAGGGCAGCATGAACACCCAAATGACCCTGCTGAAGCAATTCCGTAAAATCAATGAGGACCTGTTGGAAAGGGTTGGCATTGACCGCGCGTATGGCACTTACGACAAGTACCGCTATACGCTCATGATATTGGAAGAGTTCGTAAACAAGAAACTGGGTGTCTCCGACATCGCTTTCGGACAATTGACAGAGCGGTTCATTTGGGATTTCCAGGAATTTGTGCTTGACGAGAAGAAACAGGCGGTGGACACTCTGCGGCATTATCTTGCCCTGTTGAAGAAAGTATGCCGGACAGCTTACAAGGAGGGACATTCTGAAAAATACCATTTCTGTAACTTCAAGCTGCCAAAACAGAAAGTGAGTACCCCGAAAGCCTTGACCCATGAAGAGTTCGTCAAAGTCCGTGATCTGGAAATTCCCCCGCAACGTGCGTCCATCGTGGTGACGAGGGACCTATTCCTTTTCGCCTGCTTCACAGGGACATCCTATTCCGATACGGTTTCCATCACCCGGGACAACCTGTCAAGGGATGATACGGGGGCATTGTGGCTGAAATACCGGAGAAAGAAAAACGAGCTTCACGCCCGTGTGAAGCTGCTGCCGGAAGCCATAGCCCTGATAGAGAAATACAGGGACGACAAGAGGGAGACTCTTTTTCCGAAACAGCTCTATTCCACCTTACGGGGGAACATGAAAATCCTGCGTGTCCTGGCCGGAATAGAATCGGACATTGTCTATCATGCCGGGCGGCACTCGTTTGCAAGCCTGATTACGCTTGGTGACGGTGTTCCGATTGAAACCATCAGCAAGATGCTGGGACATAGCAACATCCAGACTACCCAGATCTATGCCCGTGTCACCCCCCGCAAACTGTTTGAGGACATGAACCGGTTCATAGAAGCGACCGGGGACCTGCAACTTGTTTTATAACCGTTAAAATGAATTTTATGAGATCGACATTTTCAATATTGTTCTATATCAACAGGGGAAAGGTAAAAGCCGACGGTACGACCGCCATAATGTGCCGCATTACCATTGACGGGAAAAACTCCGTCATAACTACCGGATTGTATTGTAAACCGGAGGACTGGAGTAGCAAGAAAGGTATGGTAAAGGAAGACAGGACAAACAGGCGGCTGTCCCAATACAGGCAGGATATCCAAAAGAAGTACGGGGAATTGCTGAAAAGAAACGGGGTTGTCAGTGCCGAATTACTGAAAAATTCAATCACCGGCGTGAATGAGCTGCCCGTTCTGCTATTACGGAGCGGAGAGGTTGAAAGGGAAAAATTGAAGATCCGCGCCAAGGAAATCAATTCAAATTCCAGCTACCGGGAATCCAAATCCACACAACTATTTCTTGAAAAATTCGTCAAATCAAGGGGCATGGAAGACATCGCCATGAATGAAATAACGGAAGAGTTCGGGGAATCGTACAAAATCTTTCTGAAGAAGGTCTGCAATTGCAGCGACAATCGTGTAAACAAATGCCTGTGCTGGCTGAACCGTTTGCTGTACCTGGCAGTGGACAGGGAAATCATCAGGGCCAATCCCATTGAGGATGTGGAATACGAAAAGAAATCACCGCCCAAGTTCCGTTTCTTGACGCGCAATGATTTGAAGAAGATACTTGCGACCCCAATGGCCGATCCCAAAATGGAGCTTGTGCGCAGAATGTTCATTTTCTCGTCGTTCACCGGACTTGCCTACGTTGACATCTACCGGCTTTATCCGCATCATATAGGCATTTCATCGGACGGCAGGAAATATATCCGGGAGAAAAGGGGCAAAACCAATGTGGAAGCGTTTGTGCCGCTACACCCTATTGCAGAAAGAATACTTGCGCTTTACAATACCACGGACTACGGTAAGCCCGTATTCCCTTTGCCAAAACGTGACGGTATCTGGCATGAGATTCATGGGATGGGTGTCGGCTTGGGATTGAAGGAAAACCTTTCATACCATGCCGCCAGGCACTCGTTTGGAACCCTCCTGCTGTCATCGGGTATATCCATCGAGAGTATTTCCAAGATGATGGGGCATTCAAATATCAGCAGCACACAGGTTTATGCGAAAGTCACCGATGACAAAATCTCCGAGGATATGGATAAGCTGATGGCAAAAAGAAGTGGGAACGGCACATGTTCACAATAGGACTACCGTTTCGCGGTCGCCCGCTTCCTCGCCGCCCATGGAAGTTAGTACAGACTTCATTGAAAGTGAAAAAGTCGGGCGGCAGGCCGTTTCGGGCAGAATCTTCCTCCTTCGGAGCGTATTCTGCCCGAAAACTTTTTCCCTTTCACGTCTGTACAATGGACGCCGACGGCAGCGGAAACAAGCGACCGACGGAAAAGTCGGAACAAAAGAGAAACAGCATACAGTCAGTAGATTGCTACCGGTCCATATGCTGTCCTGAAATTCTACAGGAGGGATATTTTTTGAAAGTTGAATGAAGCGGGCAGGCGGCAAACTGCGCTCCCTCCAGAAAAATCAATCTGTTTTTTTCGACCACTTGCCAATATCCGCCTTTGTCCGGTCCGATGTGCTTTGTCATTTTGTCGGCATTCAGTCCGGCTATCTGCTTTCCTACAGCGTTGTTCGGCATAACGATAATTTTGGTACGATCTTTATGAATAATCCTTGGCTTTTGAGAAAATCTCAAAACTATCAATACTTCTAAAAATAGTTCAAACAAGCCGATGGATTTGTTTTTTTTGTTGCGTATTTCGTAATTTTATTACGAAAATGTGGATTATAATTTATTGTATGGGATTTTATTTATACCTTTGTGCTATATAACAGATAAATATAACAATTATGATAGCAGAGTTCAGCATTGAGAATTTTTTCTCCATTAAATCGGCTCAGAAAATCAGTTTTGAGCCATCAGTCGATACTTTTATGTCTGATGAATATTCGTATGAAGTTAAAGAAGGGGTAAGATTGCTGAAAGTGGGCATCATCTATGGTGCCAATGCTTCTGGTAAAACAAACATATTGAATGCCATCGAATTCTTCAAGATATTGGTTTTGAGAATGCCTAAAGACCGTAATGAGAAAACAGGGGTGGTTTCTTTCATGCTGGACGATATTTCGAGGAATGAAACGACAAAGTTGTCTATGGTGTTCTATATCAATCAATCGAAGTATATCCTTAGTTTTGAGTTGGATGCCAAGCATATCTATTCCGAGACATTGATTGTTTATGATTCAATTCGCCCTACCAAGCTGTATAACCGAAGTTATGATGATTCAACGGATTCCACGACCATCGACTTTGGCGTAAATCTAAAAATGACAAAGAAAAGCCAAGATGTGATTTCCGGAAATACTATCAATAATTGCAGTGTGCTTGCTGCATTTGGCAAAAGCAATGTGGAACGCACTAAGCTGAATGATGTGTACGACTATTTTGCCAAACAAGTAAAGGATGTGTTGGCTCCCGGTATGCTGCTTTCGGGATATGTCAAATCAAGATTGGATAAAGACGAAACAGGAGATTTGAAGAAATTCATTTTAAACTTCCTGAAAGCGTCCGATTTCAACATAGAAGATGTTGTATTGCACGAAGAGGAAGAACTGATTACTCCTGAATTGGAACAATTAATTCAGAATGCCCCTATTGATAAAGATGCAAAGGCAGAAATGCTAAGAAAGGGCAAAATTACAAATACGGAACTGACCTTCAAGCATAAAGTAGGCGATAAAGTCTATGATTTGTCGGAAGAATACGAATCCAATGGCACCATGAGGTTCTTGGGAATGGCGGTGATACTGAATTTTCTGTTAAAGACCAATCGATTTGTGTCTATTGATGAAGTGGAGACAAGCATTCACTATGAGCTGTTAGCTTATTTCATAAAAGTATTCTTGGCGAACAGTAACAGAACATCCCAAATGCTCCTAACAACGCACGACATCAATCTTCTCAACGAGGATTTCATTCGCCGTGATACGATATGGTTCACTGATAAAGACGAACTTGGCGAAACAAAAATAGTGCGTCTTTCTTCTCTTGGACTGCACAAGAATCTATCTCCGTATAATGCCTACAAGCAAGGAAAATTGGTAAAGTTGCCGTTCTTGGGTAGCCAGTATATTAACCTAAACGACTAATGATATGGGGCGGATAGTAACAAAGAGTATCGCCATTATTGGCGAGGGAGAAACAGAATGGTTCTATTTCGATTCTCTGAGGATTGCGTGTCGCTATCCCTTCAAGGTCGCTCCTGATTTTCCACAGCACAGTGACATCAATCATATTCTGAAACTGATAGAGTCCTATTTGAACAAACAATATGATTATATCGTATGCTTGTTTGATATGGACAGGCTATATCAATATTCTTCTGAAATGCAACTGTATCAGCGAGCAAAGAAGGAGTATGGCAAGAAGAAGTATGTAGGAAAGGTGATGTTCGTAGAAACGAATCCTTGCACGGAATTTTGGTTTCTACTGCATTTCTTGCCTAATGTGGTTTGTCGGCGATATGATAGTTACGAACAACTACTTCCCGAATTGCAGAAATATATGCCTGGCTATGAAAAGACAAAACGATATTTCATACGCACCAACCTCTATAAATACTTGACAGAGAATGGAGACTTGGAACGGGCAATGTCAAATTCAGAAAAGTTGTGCAAACTTTGCAAGGAATCACCGGAGGATTTGAAGGCGTACTCGGAGGTACATAAAGTGATGAGGTTGCTCAACGAAATATAGTTTTAGACAAAAAGTAAGTAACATATGAAAATACAATCAGTTCATATCAGAAATTATCGGAAATTGAAGAATTGTCATATAGACTTTGGCGAGAAGAAAACAGTTTTAGTTGGTGCTAACAACAGTGGTAAAACCTCGGCTATCAGTGCTATTGTTTGGTTCCTTAAGAACACAGAGAGATTCACTCTAAAGGAGTTCACCGTAACTAATTGGGCCTTAATTAATACAATAGGCGAAAAATGGTTGGAAAAGGATTCTGTAGATGACGCATTATTGAGTTCCCATCAATGGGATAACATCGTACCATCAATGGATGTCTGGATAAATGTAGAAAATGGGGAACAGTATCGAGTGAATCACTTGATACCATCACTTAGCACTTGGGATGGTAAAAAAGTAGGGGTTCGAGGGCAATATGTCCCTAAAGATGTTACAAAACTCTACACTGCTTACAAAGAAGCAAAGACAAAAGCGAGATCTTTAGAAGCTACTGAGGAATGGAAGGAGGCAGACTCTCCAGAATTATATCCCAAAAATTTATGCGACTTTTTGGGTAAAGGCTCAAACCTTAGAGAGTATTTCGATGTGAAATACTACATCATAGATCCGGCTCTTGATCCTGATGACGAAGACGAAGTGCAAACAACGCCAGACAATGAGCTGGGCTATAATCCACTTGACGGACTAATCAAAGTGGATACTATACTGGCATCAAGAGATTTTTCTGATCCGGAAGGACAAACAGATAGTGAGATAGATACGTTGTCAAAACAGTTCCAACAGTACTATAAGAGCAGTGGTCAAGAAGATGAGGAGCTGACTTGTGAAGGGTTGAAACTCCTTGGAGGTATCGTAACAGCGAACAAAACATACGATGAAAAATTAAGAAAGACTTTTGAGGTTCCTGTTGGCGAATTGAAGAACATCAATTACCCTGGCTTCCAGAATCCAGAGATAAAAATACGAAGTAAGATTCAGATTGAGGAATCCATAAAACATGACTCAGCAGTTCAATTCGCTATTCAAGGTATGGAGGAATTGGTACTTCCTGAGAAGTACAATGGGCTTGGTTATAGAAATCTCATCTCTATTTATTTGAAATTGATTGACTTCAGAGAAAAGTGGCTGAAGGAATTAAGTGAAGGAAAGAATATTGAACCTATTCATTTAGTGTTTGTAGAAGAACCAGAAGCGCATCTACATGCCCAAGCACAACAGGTATTTGTAAAGAAAGCTTTTGAAGCCTTGTGCAACAACAAACTAATTGAAGAAAATCCTTGGCTAAGTACACAACTTGTGTTAAGTACGCATTCAAATCATGTTGTCAACGAACTTGACTTGAACTGTATGCGCTACTTCAAACGAGTGATAGATGTTGGCGAAAAGATACCTGTTTCAAAAGTTGTGAACTTATCTAGTACATTCGGAACAGACGATGAAACAAAGCAATTTGTAACGAGATATATACGTTTAACTCACTGCGATATATTCTTTTCGGATGCTGTTGTTTTGGTTGAAGGTCCTGCGGAAAAGATACTTGTTCCCAGCTTTCTCGTAAAAGCCGGATTAGATTCTTATTATATATCTGTTATAGAGGTGAACGGCCGCCATGCACATAGTTTCCGTAAACTAATTGAAAAAATTGGAATTGCAGCCTTGATTGTGACGGATATAGATGCGACTGACACAAAAGTAGGAGAAGACGGAAAAGAAATACATCCATCCGTGATTACAGCCAAAGGAAATGGTTATAAGACAGGTAATCCTTCCATTAAAAGCTGGCTTTCAGGAAAAGAACAAATAGACGATTTGTTGGCACTGGATGAAAAAGAAAAACTTGTAAATAATGTAAGAATAGCATTCCAAACACCAGTAAACGTCAAGTGGGATAAGAATAAAGATGAATTGACAGAAGTATGTCCCTATACATTTGAAGATGCATTGATATTTACTAATCTTGAATTATTCCGACGGGAAGGGTTAAAGAAAATGGGTGCTATTACCACAATAGCGAATCTGTTGAAACATAGTAATTCTGCCAATGAATTACAAAATAAGATATTTAAAAAATTGGAAAGCAAAAGTGATTTCCAGAAGGCTGATTTTGCTATTTCTCTGCTTTATAAAGACGATTTTGTCGATTTAGTTGCCCCAGTATATATTCAGGAAGGGCTTGAATGGATGAAGTCATATTTGGATTCTAATGGGAACAGAAATGGAGAATAATATAGATTTTCAAGTAGATGAGACACTAGAAAAGTGTATTCTTTCAACACCGCGTAAAAGTTTCTTTCTTTTTGCTGGAGCTGGTTCAGGAAAGACTTACTCTTTGGTTCTTCTTTTGAAAAAAATACGTAATAGTATTGGTAAAGAACTTCTGTTGCAAGGAAAGAATGTAGCTGTTATTACTTTTACGAATGCTGCGACAGACGAAATTATCAATCGTTTGGATTATAGTTCCATTTTTCAGATATCAACGATTCATAGTTTTGTCTGGGATGTTATCAAATACTATCAAACAGATATTAAGAGGCTATATTGCCAATATATTATCGAAGACATAGAAGCGTTGAACAAGAAGATAGATGAAACAAAAAACAAGACAACAAAAACTTATTTTTCCAATGTAGAAAAGTTTAATCATCAGAAAGAACGATTAGCAAAAGCACAGACGATAGAAAAGTTCGTGTATAATCCTAATGGCAGTAATCCTGAGTATAATGCATTGAAGCATACTGAGGTTATTAAAATATCAGCTCAAATGATTATTGAGAACAAAATGTTACAGCGAATCATTGCACAACAATATCCGATACTATTGATTGATGAGAGTCAAGACACGAAGAAAGAACTAATTGATGCTTTCTTTGAAATTCAAAGGAATTTTGCTAATATTTTTACCTTAGGTTTACTTGGAGACCAGAAACAGCGAATTTATGCTGACGGGAAAGAGAACATAGAAGATTTCATTCCTGCTGGTTGGGAGAAGCCGATAAAGAAGATGAATTATCGCAGTGCTAAGCGAATAATCCAGTTGGCAAACATTATTGGTAAGGATATTGATCTTCATGCGGAACAAAGTCCGCGTGAAGACGCTAATAATGGTTTTGTTAGGCTTTTTGTCGTGCAACAACGTGATGGTCTAAATAAAGATGAAATAGAACAAAACGTGATGAGGATTATGAGTGAGCAAACCAAAGATGAAAAATGGACGGCCATAGGTGCTGAAGTAAAAGTCCTGACATTGGAACACATGATGGCCGCACGAAGATTAGGGTTTTCTAGTTTTTTTGCTCCATTTTATAAAGTTTCAAAATATCAAATGACCTTCCTTCAAGGTTCTGTCTCAGAAATAGAATTTTTCACTAAGGAAGTGCTTCCTATTGCAAACTCCATGAAAGAAGATGGACGGATTGCTTTAGAAATTTTGAAAGAATACTCGCCATTATTGAGCAGACAGAATACAGAGAAGCCATATGAACTTTATTTGAAATGCAGAGAAGAAGCTATAAAGGTTGCTAATTTTGTAAATAAGAATAGTACTATCCGTGTCGTAGTAGATGAAATTATAAAATCTCAGCTATTAACTGTACCGGATGTTGTAAGACAAGCGTGTATGTTAAAACCATCAGACATAGAAGATGATAGCGTAGAAGAAGAACTACGTGCTTGGGTGGAAGTAATGGATTTGCCAATCGACATGGTACGCCGCTATGATGATTATGTGAACCACCGTTCACAATTTGATACACATCAAGGGGTTAAAGGTCTTGAATTTGAACGAGTAATAGTTATTATAGATGATTCTGAAGCGAAAGGATTCTTGTTTAGTTATGACAAACTGTTTGGTATTAAGGATTTATCTGAAGCAGATTTAAAAAATAAAGATAATGGCAAGGAAACCTCCATTGAACGTACTCAAAGATTATTTTATGTTACATGTACCAGAGCAAAGAACTCATTAGCAGTTGTGATGTATACAAATAATTCAGAGGGGGTAAAAACTGAAGCTATCAGAAAAGGATGGTTTGAAGAAAATGAAATTGTTGTAATGTAATATACCGATATTACCCAATATACATTAAGGAGGCTGTGGGTAGTGTAAACAGAACTGTATTAAGCTCAATTTTGTTCGGTCGTTATTGGCATCCATGGACGCCAATAACGACTGTTAATTTGTCACTGAACACAACTTTACAAAATTTAATTTCATCCATTCAGACGGTACGCCTCCTTGTACCCGTCCATCAAGACACGCTCTATTTCGGAAGCCCTGTACAGAATCCTGCCGCCTATCTGGATATAGGGCAGTATGCCGTTGTTTCGGTAATCCTGAAGGCTCCTGCGGCTAACCTTCAGTCTGACGGCCAGTTCCTTGTCGGTGTAATAGCGTTCCCCGTCCAGGGACGGCTTGTTGTTTTCACGTATTTTCTCCACCTTTTCCGAAAGGTCTTCCAGCGACGATAGGAAGGCTCTCACGCGCATGTCGTTTTCCGGTGTCAGCAGCCGGATATTGCCATTGTCATTCATAAATCAGATATCTGTTTGTTAGTTTGTTTGTTGGTTAGTTAGTTTGTTTGTTGGTTGGTTTGTTGGTCACATTGCATTTTCTTTCCTTGGCTGTTATACACCGTTTCATTTCCGCCACGGGAAAGACGGCC
>UMHV01001220.1_pt1 | contig 13386 bp, 10 predicted proteins | sample 1965621 | NCBI WGS metagenome assembly UMHV01 (sample SAMEA4836108, study PRJEB28245) | human gut metagenome | biome: gut microbiome; material: fecal sample | place: Denmark | collected 2008 | reverse complement strand
GGCATGGCGTCAAATGGCACCAGGCCCGGCCAATGCGCAGCGTTTACCCAATGGGATCATAACGTCGATGGCATCGGGGCAGGTCAGCCTGTCCCGTCGCCTGGCTATTGTGGACGATTTGGGTATTGTGCGCTCCGTTTCCGGCTCACTCGACGGTTCCTGGACCATCGCCGATAGCCAGGTCACTGCCCTCGGTGCGCAGTAGATGGTATAAGAAAAACGGTGTTCATAATAACTTTTCTTGTGTTGTGATGCGGCGGCTTTGTCGCTCGGCTGACGAGCGGCATTGCCGCCGTGCAACCACCTCTTATTATGGCTTAATAACAAGGCAAAACGGCGCTGTGAAGCCGTTTTTTGAACTACTGTTATCAAACTGTTATAAACCTGTTATCAAACTGTTATCGCATGCGATTGAACATTTGGCCTGTGAGCGTCATACTAGAGGCTGTCGATGACGAACAGTCACCAAACAGGATGAAAGATCATCCAAAAAATAAACACTGCTCGAGGAGGAGTATTTATGAAGAATTGGAAGAAGGCCATTGCCCTCGTTGCTTCTGCTGCTGCGCTTGTCAGCGTTGCCGCATGCGGTTCCAGCAACGCAGGTGGCAGCTCGGACTCCGGCAAGAAGACGGTTGGCTTCGTGGCTGTCGGTCCTGAGGGCGGCTTCCGTACCGCCAACGAGAAGGACATTCAGAAGGCATTCGAGGATGCCGGCTTTGACCTGACCTACTCTCCGACCCAGAACAACGATCAGCAGAAGCAGATTCAGGCGTTCAACAAGTTCGTTAACGACGAAGTCGACGCCATCATCCTGTCCTCCACCGAGGATTCCGGTTGGGATGACTCCCTGAAGAAGGCCGCTGAGGCTGAGATTCCGGTCTTCACCGTTGACCGTAACGTGGACGTCAAGGACGCCGAGGCCAAGAAGGCCATCGTTGCTCACATCGGACCGTCCAACGTCTGGTGCGGCGAGCAGGCTGCCGAGTTCGTGAACAAGAACTTCCCGGATGGCGCCAACGGCTTCATCCTCGAAGGCCCTGCCGGCCTGTCCGTGGTGAAGGATCGTGGCACTGGTTGGGGCAACAAGGTTGCCTCCAACGTCAAGGTTCTTGAGTCCCAGTCCGCTAACTGGTCCACTGATGAGGCCAAGACCGTGACCGCTGGTCTGCTCGACAAGTACAAGTCCGACAACCCGCAGTTCATCTTCGCTCAGAACGACGAGATGGGCCTCGGTGCCGCTCAGGCTGTTGACGCCGCCGGCCTCAAGGGCAAGGTCAAGATCATCACCATCGACGGTACCAAGAACGCTCTGCAGGCTCTTGTTGATGGTGACCTCTCCTACGTGATCGAGTACAACCCGATTTTCGGCAAGGAAACCGCTCAGGCCGTCAAGGACTACCTGGATGGCAAGACCGTTGAGAAGGACATCGAGATCGAGTCCAAGACCTTCGACGCCGCCTCCGCCAAGGAAGCTCTGGACAACAACACCCGCGCCTACTGATAAGTCTGCTGCGACTCATTGATAACTGAACCAAATAATTGATGTGATGGTGTGAGAAGGATGTTCCTTCCACACCATCACTCATGTGTGGCTCAAATATCACAAAACGATAACACTTCATTCTCGTTTAAGGCAAAGACATGACAGATAAAAACCCCATCGTCGTAATGAAAGGCATTACGATTGAATTCCCGGGCGTCAAGGCCTTGGATGGTGTTGATTTGACTCTCTACCCGGGCGAAGTTCACGCCCTGATGGGTGAGAACGGTGCAGGCAAGTCCACCATGATTAAGGCTCTGACCGGTGTGTACAAGATCAACGCCGGCTCCATTATGGTGGACGGCAAGCCTCAGCAGTTCAACGGCACCCTCGACGCACAAAACGCCGGTATCGCCACCGTGTATCAGGAAGTGAACCTGTGCACCAACCTTTCCGTCGGTGAGAACGTGATGCTGGGCCACGAAAAGCGCGGCCCCTTCGGCATCGACTGGAAGAAGACCCACGAGGCCGCCAAGAAGTATTTGGCACAGATGGGCCTCGAATCCATTGACCCGCACACTCCGCTGAGCTCCATCTCCATCGCTATGCAGCAGCTGGTCGCCATCGCCCGCGCTATGGTTATCAACGCCAAGGTGCTGATTCTCGATGAGCCGACCTCTTCGCTGGATGCCAACGAGGTCAGGGACCTGTTCGCGATCATGCGCAAGGTGCGTGACTCGGGCGTGGCCATCCTCTTCGTCTCCCACTTCCTCGATCAGATTTATGAGATTACCGATCGTCTGACCATTCTGCGTAACGGCCAGTTCATCAAGGAGGTCATGACCAAGGACACCCCGCGCGACGAACTCATCGGCATGATGATTGGTAAGTCCGCCGCCGAGCTGTCCCAGATTGGTGCCAAGAAGGCTCGCCGTGAAATCACCCCTGGCGAGAAGCCGATCGTCGATGTCAAGGGCCTCGGCAAGAAGGGCACCATCAACCCGGTTGATGTTGACATCTACAAGGGTGAGGTCGTTGGCTTCGCTGGCCTGCTGGGCTCCGGTCGTACCGAGCTTGGTCGACTCCTGTATGGTGCCGACAAGCCGGATTCGGGTACCTACACGCTCAACGGCAAGAAGGTCAACATCTCCGATCCGTACACGGCTTTGAAGAACAAAATCGCGTACTCCACCGAAAACCGTCGTGATGAGGGCATCATCGGCGACCTGACCGTCCGCCAGAACATCCTTATCGCCCTGCAGGCAACGCGCGGTATGTTCAAGCCGATTCCCAAGAAGGAAGCGGACGCCATCGTTGACAAGTACATGAAGGAACTCAACGTTCGTCCCGCCGACCCGGATCGCCCGGTCAAGAATCTCTCCGGCGGCAACCAGCAGAAGGTGCTCATTGGCCGTTGGCTGGCCACGCACCCCGAGCTGCTGATTCTGGACGAGCCGACCCGTGGTATCGATATCGGTGCCAAGGCTGAAATTCAGCAGGTCGTGCTTGACCTGGCTTCTCAGGGCATGGGCGTTGTCTTCATCTCCTCCGAGCTTGAAGAGGTCGTGCGTCTGTCCGACGACATCGAGGTTCTCAAGGACCGCCACAAGATCGCAGAAATCGAAAACGACGACACCGTCTCTCAGGCGACCATCGTCGAAACCATCGCTAACACCAACGTAAACACCGGAAAGGAGGCATGAGATGGCTGAAAAGGCAAAAGCCGAGGGCAACAACTTTGTCAAGAAGCTGCTGAGCAGCAACCTGACCTGGTCGATCGTCGCATTCATTCTTCTGGTCATCATCTGCACCATCTTCCAGCATGACTTCCTGGCTTTGAGCTGGAACAGCAACACCGGTGGTCTGGCCGGCCCGCTGATCACCATGCTCCAGGAATCTGCCCGATACCTGATGATTGCAACCGGTATGACCTTGGTTATCTCCACCGCCGGTATCGACCTTTCGGTCGGTTCCGTTATGGCAGTGGCAGGTGCCGCCGCCATGCAGACCCTGTCCAATGGCATGAACGTGTGGCTCTCCATCCTCATCGCCTTGGCTGTTGGTCTGGCCATTGGCTGCGTCAACGGCGCTCTGGTTTCCTTCCTGGGCCTACAGCCGTTCATCACCACCCTGATTATGATGCTCGCCGGCCGTGGTATGGCCAAGGTCATCACCTCCGGTGAGAACACCGACGCCTCCGCAGTTGCTGGCAACGAACCGCTGAAGTGGTTCGCCAACGGCTTCATTCTGGGCATTCCCGCCAACTTCGTCATCGCCGTTATCATTGTGATTCTCGTTGGCCTGCTGTGCCGCAAGACCGCTATGGGCATGATGATTGAGGCCGTGGGCATCAACCAGGAAGCCTCCCGTATGACCGGTATCAAGCCGAAGAAGATCCTCTTCCTCGTCTACGCGATTTCCGGCTTCCTCGCGGCCATCGCTGGTCTGTTCGCCACCGCATCCGTGATGCGTGTCGACGTGGTTAAGACCGGTCAGGACCTCGAAATGTACGCCATTCTGGCAGTCGTCATCGGCGGTACTTCACTGCTGGGTGGTAAGTTCTCCCTCGCCGGCTCCGCTGTCGGTGCTGTAATTATCGCCATGATCCGCAAGACCATCATCACCCTGGGCGTCAACGCCGAGGCAACTCCGGCCTTCTTCGCCGTCGTTGTGATTGTGATCTGCGTGATGCAGGCTCCGAAGATTCACAACCTGAGCGCGAATATGAAACGCAAGCGCGCGCTCAAGGCTCAAGCTAAGGCGGTGGCAGCATGACAACAGCTACGGCAAACAAAGTGAAGGCTCCCAAGAAGGGCTTCAAGCTCGATCGTCAGATGATCCCGACCCTCGCGGCCGTGGTGATCTTCATCCTGATGATCATCATGGGTCAGGCGTTGTTCGGCACCTACATTCGACTGGGCTTCATCTCCTCCCTGTTCATTGACCACGCCTACCTGATTATTCTGGCTGTGGCCATGACCCTGCCGATTCTGACCGGTGGTATCGATTTGTCTGTCGGTGCTATCGTGGCCATCACCGCAGTCGTCGGCCTGAAGCTGGCGAACGCCGGCGTGCCCGCCTTCCTGGTCATGATCATCATGCTGCTCATCGGCGCTGTGTTCGGCCTGCTGGCCGGCACCTTGATCGAGGAATTCAACATGCAGCCGTTCATCGCGACCCTGTCGACGATGTTCCTGGCCCGTGGTCTTGCCTCCATCATCTCCACCGACTCGCTGACCTTCCCGCAGGGCAATGACTTCTCGTTCATCTCCAACGTGATCAAGATCATCGACAATCCGAAGATCTCCAACGATCTGTCCTTCAACGTCGGCGTGATCATCGCACTGGTGATTGTGGTCTTCGGCTACGTCTTCCTGCACCATACCCGCACCGGACGCACCATCTACGCCATCGGCGGCTCCCGTTCCTCCGCGGAACTCATGGGTCTGCCGGTCAAGCGCACGCAGTACATCATCTACTTGACCTCTGCGACTCTCGCCGCCCTGGCCTCGATCGTGTACACCGCAAACATCGGCTCTGCCAAGAACACTGTGGGTGTTGGCTGGGAGCTCGACGCCGTTGCCTCCGTGGTCATCGGCGGTACGATCATCACCGGTGGCTTCGGCTACGTGCTCGGCTCCGTGCTCGGCTCTCTGGTCCGCTCCATCCTCGATCCGCTCACCTCTGACTTCGGTGTGCCGGCCGAATGGACCACCATCGTTATCGGTCTCATGATCCTCGTCTTCGTTGTGCTTCAGCGCGCGGTGATGGCGGTCGGCGGAGATAAAAAATAGCGGGCTTGCCCGCTCGGTCTCCGCACCGAATACGACACACACCATAACTGAATAGGCGGGATCAGCCCGGCTGCTGTGATGGCAAGGTCACAGCAGCCGGCACTGCCCGCCAAAGCTTTCTTTCTCCTTTTCTTCCTTTCATTAGCGTGTGGGGCGTGCCCCGGGGTTCTCCTGGGGCACGCCCCACACGTGTTTGGAAAGCTGGGACTCTATTGATGATCGGATTTATGCACGCTTACGTGCCGCGCGAATGCGGAACGCGGTGGCCAGACAGCACCAGCCAATCAGGCAGATAACCGTCATCGTGGCAAACGTCCATGTGCCGCCGACGGCAGTGGCGTGAGCAAACTCAGCGGTGCCTTCTTCTCCTGCGCCGGCCTGAGCCACGGAAAGAATCGTGGAGAACAGTGCGGTACCGGCAGCGCCGCCAAACTGAAGACACGTGTTGAAAATGGCGTTGCCGTCCGGCTTGAACTCGGGAGAGACCTCCGACAGGCCACTGGTCATCACATTCGCATTGCCGATGGAATAGAACAGACCGAAAATGAAATAGAATCCGGCGAGCAGCAAGGGCGTAAGCTGCATCGAGAACACCAGCATAAGCACTGGGCCCAAAATAGCGATGCCGATCGGAATCAGAATCGGCTTGACCGCGCCGAACTTATCGTAGAACCAGCCGCCAAGCGGGGCACAGACAGCGCCGACCAGTGCTCCGGGCAGTACCAGAGAGCCGGCCACAAATGCCGTGGTACCGAGCGAGAGCTGTGCCACATTGGTGATGACATAGCCGTAGCCGATGGCGACCAATGGCAGCAGCAGATATGCGCAGGCGTGTAACAGTACGGCGGGATCCTTGAGAATGCCAAGGCGCAGCAGCGGGGAGAAGGCACGCTTGGAACTCATGGCGAACACGATCAACAAGGCGAGGCCCGCAATCAGACTGACAATGGCGATAATGCCGGAGCGTGTGGCTGACTTGCCGGACACCGCCGCACTGATGGCCACGCCACCTTGGTTGAGCGCCAGCACCAGACCGACCAACGCGACAACAATGGACCCAAGCTGAATCGGGTCAAGATAGGCAGCCTCGGTCGGTGTCTTCTGCTCAATGCACTTCATGCCGATGCATGCTGCGATTAGCACCAGCGGAATGGCGATGACGAAAATCGCGCGCCACGGCAGCACTGTGGTCACCGCGCCGCCGACGGTCGGGCCGATGGCCGGAGCCACGGTAATGACCAGCGATCCTACGCCCATCAATCGGCCGATTTTCGAACGAGGAGACTGCTCCAGGATGATGTTGATCATCAACGGCGTGGCCACGCCTGAGCCAATGCCCTGAATAATGCGGGCGACAATCAGCAGCGGGAAGGCTTGGGCGACGATCATGATCAGCGAGCCAACGATGGCCAGAATCACAGCCGCAAGAAAAATGGTTTTCAGCGCGAATCGGCGCTTCAAAAACGAGCTGATGGGCATGGTAGCGGCCACCGCCAACAGATAAATCGTGGTAATCCATTGCACAGTGGCCGTGTCGACATGGAATTCGCGCATCAGTGCGGGGAAAAGCACGGTCATCACGGTTTCGGTCAGAATGCCAATGAAGGCAAGTGAGCCGACAGCCACAATCGCGCCGATAAGACGTGTGGGAATCTTCTCGTTATCAATATGCTGCTCAGGCATACATGCTCCTAAACGTTCGGTTGCAAGGTATGGAATGTAAGGTTTACCAACCGGCGTAGGTACCTGTGCGTGCGGATAAACCGGCAATCGTACTGCCTTGGCTGCACGCTATGGAATCACAAAACCACCTGTGAGTGTACGGTTCGGGGCGGACGCTACGGTCGATGCGCAATGGGTTGTCCCTTGGTTTGGTGGGGTTTGATGGGGCGGGTTCGGCATTGGTCCGGCGGGGCGGGTTCGGCATTGGTTCAGCATGAGGAAACACGCGATAATATCCGCCCTGCCGCCTAGTTTGGTGAACCATGGGTATTGAGAACACGCATAAGCTGATTGTCAACTGCCTGCCACTCAACGAAGGAGAACGGCGGGCTTTCGCCAAGGCGGCTCGCGATGTGCCGCAGGAATTCGTGGGCGACGAAGCGCACCGCGGCGACATGGTCTGGTCGGCCGCTGTTCCCGAGGAGCTTCGCTCCCGAGCTACCGCAGTCATCGGCAACTTTCCGGTCTCGCAGGCTTCCCAATACACCCGTCTTGAATGGTTGCAGACCTTCAGCGCCGGTGTGGATGCGTACATCTGCCCGGGTGTGCTGCCTCGCGGCACCATGGTCACCAATGCGAGCGGCGCGTATGGCCAAAGCGTGTCGGAACACATGTTCGCCACCATGTGGGCATTGATGAAGAACCTCAACCGGTATGCCTCCAATCAGCGTGATCATCAGTGGCAGGATGAAGGACCGGTATTGAGCCCGGAAGGTGGCATCGCGCTGATTATCGGCGTCGGTGACATCGGGTCGCATTTCGCTCAGCTTGCCCAATCCGTAGGTATGCGTACTTTCGGCGTGCGCCGTCATGCGGACGTGCCGGCCAAGGGCATTGAAAAGATGTATGGCTTCGAGCGGCTGGAGACGCTGTTGCCATTGGCAGACGTGGTGGCGATGGCGGTGCCGCGCTCGCCGCAGACCCATCATCTGCTGAATGCGGATCGTCTGGGTCGTCTGAAATCCACAGCCATCGTGATTAATGCCGGGCGTGGCGACGCCATCGATCCCGAGGCCTTGGCTGACGCCTTGCACAATGGACGGCTCCACGGTGCCGGATTGGACGTCACCGAGCCTGAGCCGTTGCCGGCGGAAAGTCCGTTGTGGGATGAGCCGCATTGCCTGATCACCCCGCATGTGGCCGGCGGCAATCATTTGGAAAAGACTTCCGAACACATCATCCGCATCGCCCTGACCAACGTTTCCCGCTATGCCAAACAGCAGGAACTGTTGAATCTCGTGCGATACTGATTCGCCTGTGTCGGGCGGCGGGCGGCCATCGCCTGACACTGAATACAGATAAGGGGCGTATAACACCGTTGTTATACGCCCCTTATCGGGCAATCCGAAAAAGATGGTTGATAGTCAGTACCAATCAGTACTGGTTCGCGCCGATACCCTCGAACTTCACGTTGAAGCCACGCTGGTAATGCAGGAACATGCTGGCGCCATAGCGGTCGACCGGACGGTGCGTGAACAGCATACGAATGGCGAATGCGGTCTGCACGTCCTTAGGCAGCGCCAGGAATGCTTGGTGGGCGTCCCAGTACGGGTCGTACACCACGGCGGCACCGGGCACGTAGGCGTAACCGTAGCCATCCTCGTTGACGTATCCCATGAACGGCAGATCCCAGGCGTTGTGTTTGGTGAGTTGTGCCTTGAAGTCCTCGACCTCGGCCAACGCCGCGTCGCTCAGGCCGAAGCTCTTGGCCACTTCATTGGCCTTGGTTGTTTTCGAATCCGGGTCCTTGCCGAACATATCCGGGTTGACGATGATGACTTTTCCCTCCGCCATAATGTGTTCCTTTCAGCATGGCGTTCCCCAAGCAAGCACCTAGGGAAGTACTGGCATTGTTCGATTCACATATGAATTGAACAACATGTTACCTTCTCTGTAGAAAAGGATTGTGCACTTTGTTGATGTGCTGGTTTCAAAGCCTAGCATGAAAAATGGCGGATATAAGCCGTTTTGCCGGTTATTAATCTATTGGTAATGCAATTGGGAAGTTATGGTAGTCTGTGATGTCTGATGTTCATATCTTGCAAAAGTGAACATGATAAATGTTTGTTTTGAGGGTGAAAGCAACAAAGAAAACGGCCGTGTACATGAACTCATGTACACGGCCGGCGTGTCGCATCCCGCTGCGACTGCGGCATCGAGATGATACCTGCAGAGGCGTGGTTGATCAGGGGCCCAATGAACGTGGCCCGAGGTTAGTTTCAGTCTGATAGTTCGTAGCCGTTGGCGTCTTTATGCCACGGTGAGCCGGGCTTGCTGCACAGAATGATGATGCCTTCAACAAAGCCCCAGATGGCGGCTGCGATTGGGCCAAGTCCGAGCAGAATCCAGCCGACAAGCGTCAGCAGCAGCTGGGCCACGGCCTTGCCGGTGTTGCCGAGATAGAAGTTGTGCACACCAAGTCCGCCGAGGAAGATGCCCAACAGGCCGGCAGCCAGCTTGGACTTGGACGATTGCCCCACCGGGGCGGCGGCATACGGAGCGGCGGTGTATTGCGGCTGCGCGTAGGCGTTCGGCTGCTGGTAAGCCTGTCCATAGCCGGGCTGCTGGCCGTAGCCTGCTGCGGGCTGGTCATACTGCGGCTGGCCGTACTGAGGCTGGCCGTACTGCGGCTGGCCGTACTGAGGCTGAGCGTATGCGCCGGCGGGCTGGCCGTATTGCGGTTGCTGCTGGCCGTAGCTTCCGGCGGCGGGTTGAGCGTATGCGGCGGGCTGTGGGGCGCCATAGCCCTGCGGCTGCTGTGCGGCATCTTGGCCGTAAGACGGTTGTGCCGGCTGTGCGGGCTGTGCCGGCTGCGGAACACTGTCCGAACCGTACGGTTGTTGTTGATTATCAGTCATGCGGGTCAGTCCCCTCTCAATCGGGAACGGCAATACCTTCTTACCGTTTCTGCACAACATCATCTCATGTTTTGCCCAATAGTAAAACCTGCCGCGCTACGATTGGGCCATGAGAAGTTTCCTGACCAGCTGGTTGATTATGACTATCGCCGCCGCCGTCATGGTCGCGGTGACTCCCGGCATGACCCCGGTGGGGGAGCCTCCGATTCTCGGCATCGCCGCGTTCGCTTTGTTCATGGCGCTGATTAATGCGTCAATCAAGCCGATTGTGCATCTGATCGCACTGCCGTTTGCGATTCTGTCTCTCGGGCTGGTCACCTTGATTATCAATTGGCTGTTCATGCGACTCGCCAGCTGGCTGGCGGTCAGTCTGTTCGGCATGGGCGTCTTCGTACACGGTTTCTGGTGGTCGGTACTGGGGTCCTTGGTCCTGACCATTGTTGCGGGAATCGTCGGGTCCATCTTGGATCAGTGACGGTGCTCGCTGGGCGAATATGAGTAATGGCGGTTGGAATCGGACTGATTCCAACCGCCATTACTCATATCAAGCTACGGGATCGAGCGGGGCGAACATTACTCGCGCACCAAGCGGATATGCTCCACATCGTCGCGCCGGGAGCGACGGAACAGCACGAAACGATTGCCGATGGACTGCACCACTTCGGCGTTCAGCTGCTCGGCAAGCTCGGCGGCGGCTTCCTTGGCGGTCAGGCCAGAACCGTCCTGCACGGCGCACTTGATGAGCTCGTGCTTCTCAATGGTCTCATCGGCCTGATTGACGGCCGACTCGGTCAAATCGTTCTTGCCCACATAGAACAGGGGCTTCAGCGAGTTCGCCATCGCGCGCAGCTGCTTGATTTGCTTCTTGGTCAATGCCATGGGAATTTCCTTACATCTTTCGTATAACCACACCAGCATAGCAACCGGTGCTGTCTGCGCTGTTTGCCGCCCTACAGCGCGATGATGGCCGCGATGTAGATGATGACGGCAGCGGCGAATATGAGATCTCGCGCGGCGATGGTCAGGGCACGCCAGTGGGTGCGGCGGATGCCCTCCTCGTAGCAGCGGGCGTCAAGTGCGAGGCTCAGGTTGTCCGCGTGACGCAACGTGCCGGCGAAAATCGGCACGATAATCGCGCTCATCGCCTTGATGCGCTGGGCCAGTGAACCGGTTTCGATGGAACCGCCACGCGCGGATTGGGCGTCGACGATGGCGCGGGTTTCGTCGGTCAGCGTTGGAATGAATCGCAATGCCAGACTCATGACCAGCGCGATTTCTTGGGCATGGATACCGAGCCGGTTGAGCGGACTGATCAAGGTGGCGAAGGCGTCGGTCATGGCGGTAGGCGTGGTGGTAGTGAGGAACACCGCGCCCAGAATGATTACCAATGCGAAACGGCAGGCGTACAGCACGGCTATGGTCACGCCCTGATCGGTGATGCTTAGCGGGCCAAGCGCCACCACCGGCGTGCCGGTGCGTACCACAAACAGATTGACCACGCCCATCAGCACCAGCAGGATCAGAATCGGATGAATGGATTCAAGCACCCGTAACGGGTTCAGGCGTGCCGCCGCGATAACGGCCAGGGTGATGGCGATGCCCAGCGCGAGCTGGGTTGGCGTGTTCACCGCGAACATCGTGAACATGGCGGCCAGGAAGCCCACCATCTTCACGCGCGGGTCAAGTCGGTGTATCACTGAGTGCGCAGGGCCGTTGGAGGATACGGCCGGCTCGGTGACGGTGGCCGTGACGGGGCCGCCGGATGCGGGGGCGGCAATCGGCATACGGACCACGCGGTCGGCGATTTGCTCGGCCTCCTCCCGGTCATGGGTGATGATGAGCACGGTCACGCCACGCGATTTGAGCGTGCGCAACAGCTCATGGATACGCTTCTTGGCTTGGGCGTCCAGACTCGCGGTCGGCTCGTCCATGATGAGCACGTCAGGATTGCAAGCCAGCACGCCGGCAATGGCTGCCAATCGTTGTTGCCCGCCGGACAGGTCGAAGGGGGAGCGGTCGGCAAGATGCCCGATATGCAGCAGTTCCAGTGATTCGCGCACGCGGTCGGCTACCTCGGTCTCGCCAAGCCCTTGGTTGCGTGGGCCGTACGCCACGTCCTCGGCTACCGTGTCAGCGAACAGCTGATGCTCTGGATGCTGCATCACGTAACCCACATGCCGGCGCAATTGCGCTAATTGCTTGCGATTCGCCGACTTCGGGCGCACGTTGCGACCGCGCTTGCCGGTCGAGGCCACCGGAACACCGGCCACTTCGATGCTGCCGGCGGTCGGCGCAGTCAGTGCGCACAACATGCGCACCAGCGTCGACTTGCCCGAACCATTCACGCCCATCAGTGCCACGGTTTCACCGCGCGCGATGGTGAACGACAGGTCATCGATAACCGCCCGTTTGGCCGAAGGATAGCGATAGGTCAGATGCGAGACGCGAATAATGGGGTTCGTCATATCACCGATGCCATCGGAGAGCAGCGGCAGTTCGGAGCCGTCTTCGCGCTCCCGCTGGCGGGGGCTGTCGTTCGTAGGGCGACTGGGGGCGGCTTCTGTGCCGATACTACCCTCAGTCTCGCTTTGCGAGACAGCCTCCGCTAGCGGGGATCGATTATCGACGGCTGCAGTGATACCAATGATTCGCCCGGCCTCCATGTGCACGATGCGATCGGCATGAACGGTTTCATCTGGATGATGCGTGACATGCACAATAGTGGTGCCGCGCGCCTGCAAATCATCCAAAATGCGCATAACTTCGGCGCGTGCGGATTCGTCCAGCATGGCGGTCGGCTCATCCAATACCAGCATTGCCGGGTTCATGGCCAGCATGCCGGCGATGGAGGCGCGTTGCTGCTGCCCGCCGCTCATACGGGTCGGGTCGGACTGGCGTAAGTTCGCCAACCCCACGGCCTGCAATGAATCAACGATACGCTCGCCGATGAGCTCGCGCTCCAGCCCGAGATTCTCCGGGCCAAAGGCCACGTCATCCTCCAACACGGTGGTGACCAGCTGATCCTCGGGATTCTGGAACACCATACCGATGCCGTGGCGGGCAGCACGATAGGCATCGGCATTCGGGCCGGCTGCGTACACGCGTTGCCCCAGTAACGTCACTTCACCACCGTCCGGCGCGGTCAATCCCGCAATCAGACGGGCTAACGTGGATTTGCCCGACCCGTTCGGACCGACCAAGCATAGGCGCTCGCCGGCATGGACCGTGAGTGAAACGCCATCCAAAGCCCATGAGGTGCCGCGGTCATAGCTGAAACGAATGTCCTTGAGCACGGCGGCGGGGGAGGCAGGCTCGGCGGAAGCGTGAGGTTCGGCAGAATCGTGGAACTCGTCGGCGTCGAAGGAATGGGGTGCAACGGTCATGAAACAGCAATCCGTAACTGATAGGCGAAAACGCAGAATCCCGGCCCGTGCCGGGATTCTGCGTTCTGGTTCTTTGAGTGGTCTTTGAGTGGTCGTTAGTCGTGGCGGGCATCGGCCCGTCTCAGGCCAGTCACTGCTGCTTGGAC
>UMHV01060981.1_pt1 | contig 13730 bp, 8 predicted proteins | sample 1965621 | NCBI WGS metagenome assembly UMHV01 (sample SAMEA4836108, study PRJEB28245) | human gut metagenome | biome: gut microbiome; material: fecal sample | place: Denmark | collected 2008 | reverse complement strand
TTTGTTCTTGCGGTGCGGGCGAGCGTACTTCGCGTGCCGGGCATGGGCGGTGAGCGGTCGTCCATCGCGCAGCCAAGTGCAACAGCGCAGCCGCGGTCTGCGGGGGAGCAGAAGGGCGGCGATTCCGCGAAATCGTCGGCCACCGCGAAATCCACTAATTCCGAGGCGCAGTCAAACGGGTATGACCCCTCGAAGCCGTTCTCGCAGGCGCAGCGGCGCGAGATTCTCGAGAAGGCGCAGCAGACCGCGGCGGCCAGCGGCAAACCCCGCCACGAATACCATTACTGCGTGTCCACCAAGGGGAGCGTCGGCGATACCGGCGAGTTCGGGCGCACGGTGTACGCGACGCTGAATGATTCGCGTGGGTGGCCCCGTGCCGGTCTCACGTTCGTGGAGAGCGGTTCCAGCAAGTGCGACATGACGTATATTCTGGCCGCGGCGGAGTATATGAAATCGTTTTCGTCGCTTTGCTCGTCGCAGTACAGCTGCCGCGTCGGCAATCAGGTGATCATCAATTATGACCGTTGGCGCGAGCCGACCGACAGCTGGCTGAAGGGCGGCGGCAATCTGGCGAATTATCGCACGATGGTCATCAACCATGAGACCGGTCACCGGCTCGACCATCGCGACAATGAGACCGTATGCCAGCAGGCAGGCAAGCCGGCGCCGCTGATGCAGCAGCAATCGATATCGTTGCGCGGCTGCACGATCAACGAATGGCCGCTCGACTCGGAGCTCTGGGCGCGGTGGTGATCGGACGATTCGCGCCGACGCCGTCCGGACGAATGCATATCGGTAACGTGTATGCGATGCTGGGTGCGTGGCTGTCGGCTCGTGCGGGTGGCCCAGAGCGTACAAGCCGGACGGGCGGTGGAGCGGGCGATGCGGATTGCCTGAATAACGTGAATCGCGTGGATGGCATGAGTGGCGCAGCCGATCCAGGCGATGCGGACGGCGGGCGAGGGCGCATGCTGCTGCGCATCGAGGACATCGACACCCCGCGCGTGCTGCCGGACGCGGACCGCTGGATCATGGACGATCTGGCATGGTTGGGACTGGACTGGGATGGAGAGCCGGTATACCAGTCGCGGCGGCTCGACATCTACGAGCAGGCGTTGCGCGCGCTTCAGGGCATTGACTTGCGAGACGCTGCCGCGTTCGGTGGCCGTGATGGCGTTGACGGCACCGAGACCACTGCGCTGATATACCCGTGTTTCTGTTCGCGCGCCGACATCCGTGCGGCCTCGGCGCCGCAGGAGGGCGACCGTTTCGTCATGTATCCCGGCACATGCCGGCGCGCGCTCGCCGAGCATCCGCGACAGGTCGAGCAACGCTTGGCGAATGGTGATCGGCATTCGCTGCGCATCGCCATGCCTGTCGCCGGCGACGCGCGTGCCGCGGTCACCGTGCATGATCGCGTGTTCGGGAACTGCCGATTCGATTTGCCGCGCGATTTGGGCGATACGGTGGTGCGACGGGCGGATGGTCTGTTCGCCTATCAGCTGGTTGTCACGGTTGACGACTTGCTGATGGGTGTGGATGACATCGTTCGCGGGCGTGACCTGTTGCGATCCGCCGCGCTGCAGCTGTACATCCGTGAGCGTCTGCTCGACGCCGGCTTCGGGGATAGCTCGGATGGCGGCGTTGCCGCGGCTCATCGCGATATCCGTTTCGCACATCTTCCGCTGATCGACAATGCGGCCGGGCGGCGGCTCGCCAAGCGTGAACGGTCGCTGGATATGGGAACGTTACGCAAACATGGCGTCACGGCGCATCAGGTGATCGGCTATTGCGCGTGGCTGCTCGGACTGCAGCAAGAGCCCGAGCCGTGCGCTGCTGCCGACCTGTTGCATGGATTTTCGTGGGATGCGCTCGCCGCGGATTCGCAGGATCGTTCCATCCCCGACGACCCGTTCAGCATCGGATTGTGAGATTCCGCCTCTATATGCTGCGTGCGGAGCCGTTTCGCGCTTCGACCCCCCCGTCTCGCATCGCTCGACGCCCCGCCAGCGGGGGCCACACCGGAAGTTCCCGGTTTCTCTAGCCGATTCGCCCTCATCCGTGGGCATACTAATATATGGTGCAGCAAGACGGATAGGGAGCATATGATGACCGCTTACATGGATCACAAGGATCTGACCAGTGAAAGCATCGACGAGACGCGGGCGACGCAGATTCGCGATGGCGTGCATCGCGTGCTTGACGCCATCGCCGAAGCCGAGTCGGCGGCCGGTCGCGCTCCCGGTTCGGTGAAGCTGCTGGCGGCGACGAAGACCCGTGACGTCGGCGAGATCATGGCGGCGATCGATGCGGGCGTCCGCATGATCGGCGAGAACCGCCCGCAGGAGGTCATGGCCAAGGCCGAGGGACTGCGTCGCCTGTGCGCGGACCGGGGATTTGCGCTCGGCACAGGCGACGGCGACACCACTCGACCGTCTGACGCCGAACACATCCCGTTCCATCTCATCGGCCAGCTGCAGGCCAACAAGATCGGTAAAATCCTCCCCGACGTCAACACCATCGAATCGGTGGACGGCGTTGAACTGGCGCAGCGCATCGCCCGCCGTGCCGTCGCCCGTGGAATCACGGTCGGCGTGCTTCTGGAAGTCAACGAGTCCGGGGAGGCATCGAAATCGGGTTGCGACCCGCAGGCTGCCGTCGACATCGCCGCACAGATCGCGCAGCTGGACGGCATCCGGCTCGAAGGCCTGATGACCATCGGCGCGCACGTCGATGACGAGGCCACGATTCGCGCCTGCTTTGCGCATCTGCGCGGCACGCGCGACACGATTCTCGCCTCTCGCGCGCCCGGCACCGAGCACTGCACGGAACTGTCGATGGGCATGACGCACGACATGGCGCTCGCCATCGCGGAGGGCGCGACGATTGTGCGCGTCGGAACGGCGATTTTCGGCGAACGCGCGTTCATCTGACGGATTGCGGCAGGCCTCGGCGGAAAGGGGCCGGGCTGTAGCGCCCGCGCTGCGCTGCCGGCTTCTCGACTGCCGTTTGATGGTGGGCATACGATGGGGGTATTGGTGTCGGCTGACGGCAACGTGAGGTGAGTGCGGTCATGAAACGTGATGATATGCGGGCGAGCCGCGGCGCGCGGACTGACGAGAGTGAAGAGGGTGCCGTGCCGGTGTCATCGAGTGATGATATCCGTGTCCATGCCGTGGTGGCGGGTCTGGTGCAGGGCGTCGGATTCCGGTATTTCACGGTGATGACCGCCGGCAAGCTCGGCCTGGGTGGTTGGGTGCGCAACTGCTACGACGGCTCGGTGGAGGTCGAGGCGCAGGGGGAACGCGGCAAGGTCGCCCGTCTGATTTCGGCATTGAAGCAGGGGCCGCGTTATGCCGATGTCGAACGAGTGGACGTCACCGAGATCCCGCTGCAGGAGCTGAAGCCGGCCCGTCATGGATTCCCCTCGTTCGGCGTGTTCTACGAGCGATAGTTTCGGGCCTATTGAGACGGAACTGTTCTATCGGCAGATGATGGTAAATGACGTTAGCCGATGGTTCAGCCCACTGTCAGAAGCAATATATAACTCTGCCCCGCTGGCTGGCTCTTGCGAAGCGGGCAGGAGCGGTTTGCGTTCCTAAGTGCGCGCTGAAACGTTCAGCCTGCGAACATAAGAACGCAAATCGCACGTTTTGCGTTCTTATGTTCGCGTACTCGTCGATACGACGCGCACTTAGGAACGCAAAAGAGTCCGCGTAATCTCACGACGAGAGCCTCCCTCAGTCTTGTTGTGCTTTGGCGGGAGCAGACACTTCGCTGATACAGCGGTATACCGTTATGTAAGAGGCCTCAGGCCCTGATTTAAGCCGTATTTCGGTATATTTCCCAAGAATTTTCCCCGTAGGGAAGGGGGTATGGCCTGATTCCCGAGGACCTTATGCCGCAAGGGCTGTGAAAGCGGTTTTTCTGCGGGGGGGGGGCATGTATTCGGCGTTATTTCAATGTTTCGGGGGATTGCGTCGATTTTTGGGTGCGGATACGGTCAGGAGTTAACAGGCCGATGGAAGTCGATGATTTGCGCGTGCTGCGACGGTGAGAGTCGCAATCGTGAGTCTTTGTCGAACTGCTGAACGCCGGATGAAGAGTTTTGGAAATGATGGAAGGGATGCTTATCGTGACTAAGCAGGATCGGAAACCATCGCATACGAGGGCGATGCGCTCTCGCCTGATCGCGGCCGCCGTATCCGTCGCGACCGTTCTTGGACTTGCCGTCACCGGCACTGCGATTGCGGCCAATGTGGGGACAGTCGCACCCGAAGCCGCGCAGTCGGCCACGACGCAGGCATCACAGGCCGGCACCGGCCCGATCAGCGGCGTCGCACAGGGCGACAGCGCTCAGCAGGGGGCGTCATCTGCCCTGACCGATCGCGCCGGGACTGGTGCTTCGGGGCAGACCGCCACGGTCAAAGCGTCGGCTGCGCCTCGCGCCACGGCGAACGACGGCAAAGTGAAGATAAACCTATTCGATTATTGGGACAGCAGTGATCCGAAGGGCCCGGCAAAGGCCTCTGGCAAAGAGAACGTGAACTATGCCACGGGCGGTACCAGCAGAAATGAGGCGGCTGCAGCATTCTACTTCAACTACTTCAACGGAAAAGGTAAGGATTGGAACGGCTGGACTGGCAGTGCAGAAACCTCTCCGGGCATCGTCAAGACGAACCTCACCAAGACCGGCGCTGACGCAGTTCCGCAGTTCTCTACGATGGTGACCAATAAAAATAATGCACAGACCGACATGACGTATTTGTTCACAGAAAGCGAGTGGGCCAAGGCATATACCAATGGCGGCAATGGGCTGACGGGGCTGTTCGATCCGACGGAAGAGGCCAAGGGCCACTATGTGTACGACTCCAATACGACGTACGCCGCGCTGAACAGTGCCGGTACCGGATTTGACCGGTCAGCAACATGGACCGAGAGAACTGACGCGTGGATTCCGAAATTCCTGCCGTTCAATGCGGATAAAAGTCAGCTGCGGATCGGCTTTCATTCAGTGCGCGGCGCCCGGTACGCCTTCGGCATGACCGCATACGCGAAGTTCATGCAACCGAAAGAAGGCAAACTCGTTGATGGTTCCCCGATGACGTTCAACTTCACGGGTGACGATGATCTGTGGCTGTTCGTCGACGGCATGCTTGTGTTGGATATCGGTGGCATCCATGATGCCGCCAGCGGCTCCATTGATTTCGTGACCGGTGTGGTGACGAATGTCAGCAATAAAACCACTACGACCACGTTGCAGGCGTTGTTTACTCAGGCGCTCAGGGACCAAGGCAAGTCGGATGCCGAGATCACCGCTTGGATGGAATCCAATATGGTCAAAGCCTCCAATGGCTCCTACACCACGTTCAAGAACTACACCAGTCACGAGATGAACATGTACTACTTCGAGCGTGGCCATAGTGGTTCCAACTGCAAGCTTGACTTCAATTTGGTGACTCTTGACTCCAGCCATATTCAAATCGGCAAGGAGACGGAGAACGTTCCTGAAGCTGACAAGGACAAGAACTATACGTTCAACGCTTATGTCAACTATGAGGGAACCGACAGTGACAAGGATTACACGTTGTACACGGGTAAATACGACGTGTACAACACCGCCACCGGCACCAAGGACGGTGAAACCCGGACCACGGATTCCAATGGCGTGATAACGCTCAAGGCGGGCCAGTATGCCGTGCTTTTGGGCAGCGACGCCAAGAGGATCACCGAGTCCTCGAAGTACAAGGTGACGGAAATCAACGTTGACCAGGACACGTATGCGGTGAGCGCCAATGGCGGTCAGGTCAAGGTGACGCAGGAGAAGGATTCTGCGACCACGGAGCCGGTGTCGGTCGGCGAGGTGCCACGTACCACGGTGACGAACACGGTCGTCACGGCGCCCCGGTACCGCAAGTACATCAAGGCGAACAATGATGGCACCTATGACCTGTCTCTGAACGTGACCGGCACGCAGTCCGGCTCGTCGCAGACGACCGTGTCCCCGGCCGACATCGTCGTGGTGTTCGACACCTCCGGTTCCATGAGTAACCCGATGGGAGACAACTCTCGTCTTGAGGTTGCGAAGACTGCCGTCAACAGCATGGCGCAGCATCTGCTGACGTCTGAGAACCAGGGCAAGGATAGCAACATCCGGATGGCGCTGGTCCCCTTCTCGACGACGGCGGGCAATGTGTTGAACTTCACCGGCAACGCAATGGACATAGTCAGTGCCGTTAATGGTCTGGGCGCCGATGGTGGCACGAATTGGGAGGCCGCGCTTAAAGCCGCCAATGCCAAGCTGACTTCCGGTCGTAAGGGCGTGAAGAAGTACATCGTGTTCATGTCAGACGGCGACCCGACGTTCCGCACGAGTTCCGTGCGGACCGGCACTGATTGGTGGGGCCGTCCGACCTATGATGACGATGATCGCAGTGGTCTTCCTGCCGGGGTTCATGGTGATGGCAGGAGTGATCAATATGGGGCGAATCTCAGCTCCGCTGTTGCCGAGGCTAACAGGCGTGGCGATGCGACGTTGTTCTCGGTTGGCGTGTCCTCCGATCCGACCAAGATGCGTGGCTTCGCCGATCAGACGAAGGGCTCGTATTACAGCGCCACCAGCACGGATGAGCTGAACAAGGCATTTGCCGATATCATCGGTCAGATCAACAGGAAGTCTTCGTACAAGAACGTGTCCATCACCGATACGCTGTCGGACTACGCGGAGTTCGTTAATGCTGACTTCGGCTCGAATGATGTGACGGTGACGGCATCTAAAGACGGTAATAGTGTCGATCTCAACGAGAGCGATTACACGGTTACCGTTTCGGGCAAGACGGTGAAGGTCACGTTCGCGGACGGCTATGAGCTTCAGGATGGCGTGACGTATACGGTCACGTTCAAGGTCAAGCCGACGCAGAAGGCCTACAACGAGTACGCCGCCAACAAACAGAATGACGACAAGACCGGATATAAGGATGTTCTTGGTGCCGACAACACTGATGCGGATGGTCACCATACTTCGTCCAATTTGCCCGGCTTCCATTCGAATGCGGATCACGGCGCGAAGCTGGGGTACACCGTCGTCAACACGGTCGGCGACCAGACCACCGAGACCCCGGGTTCCGTGGAGTACCCCCACCCCGTCCTGCAGGTAAAGACCGGCAAGATCCAGGTGACCAAGGACTGGTCCGATGGAGCGGAGAAGCATGGGAATGGCTCGGTGACCGTCACGTTGAAGCAGTGCAATGCGCAAGGTGAGGATTGCAAGGACGTCAACCGGACCGTGACCCTCAACAACCAAGGTCAGTGGGCTGGCGCGTTCGAGAACCTCGCCCCTGGCACCTACCGCGTGGAGGAGTCCAGAGTGGACGGCTACACGGCGTCCTACAACCCCGAGAACCAGTTGGTAACCGTCACTGCCGACGACCTGTGGGCGGCTCCGGATAACAACAACATGACGACCTTCGACAACGTCAAGACGTACCCGGTCACGATCACCAACACCTTCGTTGCCGTGTCCGCTCTGCCGATGACCGGCGGTGCCACGACTCGTGACTGGCTTGTGTATGGGGGCGGCTTCGGCCTGCTCGCGGCACTGGTCAGAATCGGATACTTCATCTGGCGCAAGCGTCGGCTCGTCTGACCTGCGGCGGATGCTCCGCCCTCCTCCCTCGTCGGGGAGGGCACACGGGGGCGGCGACCAGTCGCCCCCGACAACTCAAGATTTGCGGACTGCGGAAGCCTCAACGACTGCCGCTTCCGCAGTTGCAATAAACAAAACAACGAAAGGAAGAGGAGTTTCTCATGAAGTTCAAGAAGCTTTTCGCGGGTGTCGCAGCTGCGGCCACCCTTCTCGCCGGCATGGCGTTCGGCACCGGTGCCGCCAACGCGGCCGAGACGACAGTGGACACTGCTGCAACAGTCACGTTCAAAGCGTCCAAAGAGAAGCAGCTGACCAGCGCCCGGCTGAGCGCATACAAGATCGCGGACTACGTGAACTATGGCACTGCCGAAAACCCGGTGTATGGTGTGAAGACCGCTGCGGGCGCCGATCGCGCGAAGCTGGCTGCGGCTCTGACCACCGCCGGCTTCCGGAACGTGCCGACCGATGGCACCACTGATTTGATGGCTTGGGCTATGAATCAAAAAAAGACCACGGATACGGATGGTACCGTCACGCAGGTTCAGTTCGATCAGTCCGAGACCCGTCCGTGGAATAATCCGTCCGTGACGCGTAAGTTCGCGGATGCGCTGCAGGCCGGCAACCCGTTCGCCGCCACCGCGGATCCGTTCGCGCTGAACAAGGCGACTGGCAGCGACACGGATGGTTGGACCGCCGCGAACAAGACCGCGCTGACTGCTGGCGTGTATCTGTTCCTGGACGGCAACGCATCGACCGATACCCTGACTCAGGCCGTCCCGATGATCGTGAGCACCGGCTCCGTTAACGCTGGCGTTCTGTCGCTTGGTGATAGCACCGCAGAAGTGGACATGAAGAGCACGGTGAGCGGCACCCAGACGAAGTCCACCACCAGCAAGAGCGCGTCCGTGGGCGAAACCGTGCCGTTTGAACTGGGCTACACGATTCCGAATCCGGTCCCGACCGGCTTCACCCTGCAGTTCAGAGATGTGCCAAGCAAGGGCCTGACCGTCGACTTTGCCGGACTGACCGTTAAGGCCGGCGATAAGGTGCTGACCGGCACCGATTACACGGTGGAAAACCACCTGATTGATAACAAGGGCAACGGCACCAATACTTTCGTGGTGAAGATCACCGACCCGGCCAAGTACGCCGGCAAGCAGATCACCATCACCTACAACGCCACCGTCAATGACGAGGCCGAGACAGTCAAGGGCCAGGATTACCACGCGGTGACCAACAAGCTCGTCGACAATGATGGCACCCCCATCCCCGGCACTGAAACCCTCACCAAGATCTTCGGCTTCAAGTTCACGAAGGTCAACGCCCAGGGTGAGGCCGTCGAGGGCGCGAAGTTCACGCTGAGTGTCGCAAAAGACCAGAACGGCGTGCTGCCGAACAGCGATAAGTACCCGCTCGAAGTCACGTCCGGTGCCAACGGCGTCGTCAAGTTCGACGGCCTGAAGGCCGGCAGCTACACCGTGACCGAGACCGCGGTCGCCGACGGATACCAGGACTTCAAGGCCTCGTTCACCGTGGCCATCGATGAAAACGGCAACGTCACCTTCGCCGGCACCGACTCCTGGGGTCTCGCGCCCAAGGACAGCGCCGCCGACTACAAGGTGACCAACGTCAAGTCCGTCTTCGAACTGCCGAAGACCGGTGCTGCGGGCATCGCGCTGTTCGTGGTGATCGCCGCGCTGCTCGGCGGCGCTGCCGCCACCGTGTACGCCAAGTCTCGCCGCGCCAGCCGTGCGCTGCGCTGACTGACACGATAACAGGCCAAGCCGCCGCATGACGTGCATCCCGTACGAGCATGGTGGCGGCTTCGGCTTGCTGTAACCATTCGCCCCCGGCAGCACCCCTGCCGGGGGCAACACAGTACATACACGAATTCGTTTCACGGCGATTGCAGTGACGGCCGGCACAACAACAGGAGGATGCGCATGGCATCGAGGAGACACGGATCGAAACGGCCGGCCACCTCATCCGGCAACGACCCAGCCGCCAAATCCTCCCATGCGCCCGCATGGTCAACGATGACCCGCAGCCTGCCGGACAATGACGAGCGATCCTCGAATAATTCCCGCAAATCCTACCGAAACAGCCGTCACAAACCCGCCGTGCAGCCGCAGCTCCCGTACTCGATGCTGAGCTTCAATCAGGCGACCGACATCTCCGACCTTGTCGCGCAACGCAAACGACTGCGCATACAGCTCATCATCATGCGCATCGTCACGCTGATACTGGTCATAGCCGCTGTCGCCATCGCCGGATATCCCCTAGCGCTCCAATACCAGAGCTCGCTCAAGCTCGCCCAAACCTCACGCAACAGCGCACAGCAGGTCGCCGGCTGGCCATACCCGCAAGCCGAAGACGCCCTCGCCGCCGCCCGCGCATACAACGCAAAACTCGCCAGATCCGGTCAACCCGTGCTGGGCGAGGCCATCGACCCGTTCAGCGCCGCACAAGGCGGGTCGAGAGCCAAAGGCAAGGACTCCGCCGCCTCCAAAGACAAGGAATACCAGTCCCTGCTCGACTCGGGCGACGAAGTGATGGGAACCATCAAGATCCCGAAAATTTCCGTCAACCTGCCGATCTACCACGGCACGTCACAGACCGCGCTGGCCTCCGGTGCCGGTCACCTGTACGGCTCCTCGCTGCCGGTCGGCGGGGACGGCACGCACTCCGTCATCACCGGGCACCGCGGTCTCGTCAACGCGATGATGTTCACGCGGCTCGACGAGATGAAAACCGGCGACTTCTTCTACATCGAAGTGATGGGGGAGACGCTCGGCTACGAGGTCGACCGCATCACCGTCATCAACCCGGACGACACGTCGCAACTCAAGATCGTGCCCGGCGAGGACCGAGTGACGCTGATGACGTGCACGCCGTACGGCGTCAACACGCAGCGCCTGCTGATATCCGGGCACCGCGAGCCGATCCCGATGCCGGCGCCGGACCCGTCCGACCTGCATGACACGCGCACCATCGTGACGATGGTGGTGGTGTGCGGGCTGCTCGGCGGATGGCTGCTGCTCGGCGTGATCGGGCGGATTCGCCGGCTGCCGTTCAAGCCGATGCGGCACGCGTCGTCGTGGCCGTGGCGCATGCGTGGGTGAGGTGCGCCGGGTTCACGGGGGGGGGCAACGGGAGGGTGTCGGCGGCGTCGCCGGTGAGGTCCTCGAAGGCGGACTTGCAAGGTTTTCGAGGGATCTCGCCGTGCGAATCGAACTTGCCGTGAGATGAACATGAACTTCCGGTCAATACCGTGCATATCACGGAAAGTGAGTGTACGATGAGGATTAGCCGATCAGGTGCATACAGCGTTGCATGTGGCCGGTTGCGGTAACAATGATTTGACCCGGTCGACGGGGCTCTCTGCAAGAGGGGGACATATGAGCAACACGTATCCAGATGGAGCGCCGCAGACTCCGTATGGTGATCCGAACAATGCTGCGGGCGCGGAAGGCGCGCCCGAACCGCAGCCAACGCAGGCTTTCCCGCCGGTGCCGGTCGTTCCTCTGCCCGGGCAGGGGGCGGGCGCGCCGACGGGAGCCCCAGCCGCCCCGTACGGGCAGGGCGAGGCCCCTTATGGTGGTGCGCCGACTGCCGCGTACGGCGAGTCGCTCGCCGGGCCGCAGGGCGGCGCCGAGCCGTATGGATACCAGGCGGCGCCGTATGGGCAGGAGCCGGGAGCGTACGGACAGTCGGGCGCTGGCTCCGCATACAACCAGAGTGGGGCTCCTTATGGTCAGCAGCCTGAACCCGGTCCAAACCCCTTCAGCCAGCCCGATGGCGGAACTCCGTATGGTGGCGAGGCGCCTACCGCCGCGTATGGTGAGCCGCTTGCAGGGCCGCAGGGCGGCAACGGCAATGTGCCTGCCGCGCCCTATGGTCAGCAGCCCGAGCCGGAGTATGGTGCCGGCGCGCCTACCGCTGCATACGGTGAGCCGCTTGCCGGCGGTGCTCCGGGAGGGTACGGTCAGCCGGCCGCACCGTACGGCGGCGAGCAGCCGACCGCCGCGTACGGACAGCCATACGGCGCCAACCAGTACGGTGGCCCGCAATACGGGAACCAGCCGCCCGCAATCGCGCCGCAAGGCTACGGCAATCCGTACCAGCAGGAACCGCCGAAGAAGAAGAGCCGCGGCCCGCTCATCGCCGGCATCACCGCCGGTGTCGTTGCCGTCATCGCCATCATCGTCGTAGTCGTGCTGTTCGCCACCGGTGTCATCGGCGGCAAGAAGGACAGCAGCGCCGACGCGAAACCCAACACGTCCACCAGCCAGACGCAGGGCGACAGCAAATCCAAGAGCGACAACTCCGGCAACGGCAATTCCGACAGATCCAGCAGCAACGATCTGAACAACCTTGACGACGCGTTGCAGAACGGGGCCGACGACACCAACAACGATCTCAACAACGACAGATCCAACGGATCCTCCAGCTCCGGCAAGCCGTCACTGGAAGAGTTCGTCAACTCCAGCGAAATCCAGTCGCAGCTCGACAGCATGACCTCGTCGTACCAGGGCATGGGCATCAGCATCAAGGCGTACGCGGAAGGCAACACGCTCGTGTACGACTACACGTTGTCTGACACGTACAGCAGCATGGGCGACATGATGACGTCGAGCCTTGACGGGATGGACAGCACGTTCAAGTCGGTGGCGCAGACGCTCAACGAAACCTGCGACACCGGCGGCAACGCCAAGGTGCGCGTGTACCTGCATACCGAAAGCGGCAAGACGCTGTTCGACAAGAGCTACACGGAGTAAGCGGGTCCAGCTCGCGAGAATCCGACAAGGCGGGACGGCCATGATTGGCCGCCCCGCTTTTCGTATGCGCGTTTTTCGTAAGGATTGCACTCGCACTGGTTTACACTGGTGGGTATGAGAATCGCACGTTTTTCACTCAACGACAAGCCGCGCTATGCCTTCGTCCAGCAGGACCCGGCCGACGGCAAGGACTACCTGATCGAACTGGACGGATACCCGTTCGGAGCCGCGCCCGTCAAGCCCACAGGGGAGCGGTACGCGCTCGACGCCGATGGGCTGAGGCTGCTCGCGCCGGTGATTCCCTCCAAGGTGTACGGTCTCGCCAAGAACTACGAGGCGCACGCGCAGTTCATGCACGAGAGCGGGCACTCCGAGATTGCTCACGCGCCGGAAGACATGGTGATCTTCTCGAAGCCTTCCACGTCGGTGATCGGGCCGGACGATCCGATCGTCATCCCGTCGTATTCGAACGATATGAACTTCGAGCCCGAAGTGGCGGTGATTATGGGGCGTATCGCCAAGAACGTGCCGGTCGAGAAGGCCATGGACTACGTGCTGGGCTTCACGTGCGTCAACGACGTGACGCTGCGTGACCTGCAGGGGCTGGATCCGATGTGGACGCGGGCGAAGGGCTTCGACACGTCCTGCCCTCTCGGCCCGTGGATTCAGACCGAGCTGGACTGGAAGGACGCGAAGATCTCCTTCACGCTCAACGGCGAGGACGTGCCGATGGCAAGCGGCACCACTGCGAACCTGATTCACGGCATCCCCGAGCAGATCGCCGCGATTTCCTCGTTCTCGACCCTGCTGCCCGGTGACGTCATCATGACCGGCACCCCGAACGCCTCCGGTCACCTCGATCCCGGCGACGAGCCCATCGTCCACGTAGCCGGCATCGGTTCCCTCCGCAACGTGGTCGTGCGCGGCTAGGCGACAGCACATTGTGCTGTCGCGGCGCACGAGCCGAGCGACAGCGAGGCCGGATTGGGTCGGCCGCAGGCCGTCCGAAATTGCGGGACCGTGCGCGGCATTGCCCGTCGCCTCGACCGGGACGTTGATGATTGGCTCGGGGAATCCATACCGTTTGAGCAGCAGGCGCAAGTGGGTCTCGGCCGGGGAGTCGGTGTTCTCGCGAATCTGGGTGAGTGCCCTGATGCATTGTTTTTGCCCCTGGAACGAGTCGCATGGGTGGATGAATTTTCTGAGTTCGGCCAGAGTAGTCCGTCTGTGTGCGGGGTCGCGGCATACCAGCGAGTCGCCGAATTCTATGAGGTCTTCGAGGGACAGCTCTTTGGCCATTTGGGCGA
>UMHV01044672.1_pt1 | contig 13791 bp, 8 predicted proteins | sample 1965621 | NCBI WGS metagenome assembly UMHV01 (sample SAMEA4836108, study PRJEB28245) | human gut metagenome | biome: gut microbiome; material: fecal sample | place: Denmark | collected 2008 | reverse complement strand
GCTTATCAGCTTCTTACTTTTCCACCTGGAACAAATTCTGCTGACTGGTTGCTTTGGCACCGATGTTGTTATACTCCAAATAGAAGTACCCATGCACCCAGGCATCCAGCTCTGCATTCTCGCCGTAGGTGTGGGTCACGCCGTCCGCGTCCATATAGTCATTGGCGGCTGTCACCACCGGGGCCACCTGCTTGAGTGCCAGCAAGTACTGGTAATACGGAGTCAGCGGCAGCCCGGCATTTTCCACCAGGGTGGGAGCCAGCATGCACATATCCATGCGGTTGTACTCGTCGGTGGCGCTGGTCTGGCCTGCGTTTTCCAGCGGGTAGTTTGCCCAGATCAGGTAGGGCGTGCTGCGCTCCAAAATCTGCAAATTGTTCTCATCGGTAAAGGTATGGTCGGCCACATGATCCACAAAGCTGGGGGCGTGGTCGCCTGCCATGGCAACAATCACCTTGCGGCCGGTCTTTTCGTACTGCTCGGTCAGGTATTCGGTCAGTTCGCCAAAGGCACGGTCGGTCATATAGATGTTGCTCAGGTATTCATCCATGATGGAATCATACTCGCCGTAATCGGTTGCGGCATGCACGATATCCTCCTCCGGGGGGTTCATATCGTAATCGCCGTGGCTCTGGATGGAAACCAGGAACACAAACCGCGGCTGGTCCTCCGGCATTGCTTCATACAAACCTTCCAGGTCGCGGTAGGTGGCGCTGTCGGTCTGGTAGGGGCGGCTGCCATAGGTTTCCTTGGTCGGAAAATCATCCTGGAAGTGGGTCTCGTCAAAGCCCAGCGTCAGCCAGGCAGAATCGCGGCGGTAGTTGGAGTTGGTATAGGGGTGGGCTGCCAGCGTGGCATACCCCAGATCTTTCAGGTTGCTGACCAGGCTGTTTGCCTTGTGCAGGTTCAACCAGTTGAACGGTGTGATGGAGGGCATCAGCATCAGCGAGTTGGAGGAAAGCATCTCGTACTCGCTGGAGTTGGTGCCGCCGCCCACATGCGGGCTGATGGTGTGGCCGTAAATGGAGTTGGGCAGGTTTTTGGTCACTTGCATGATCTCCTGGTCGGCCTGCAGGTCCGTTACCAGGTCAAAGTCATAAAAGCTTTCGGACAGGATCAGGAACACATCGGGGTAGTCCTGCTCGTTTGCCGTTTCGGGGCTGGCCTGATAGTCCTGCGCCATTGCAGCGGCCTCGGTGGCGGCATCCTCGCTGTAGCCGTCCGGCTGCAGGATGGGGTCCACCATCAGGCTGGCGGCTTCAATGCTACCCGCCAGGTAGCCGTACTTATAATAGGTTTCCTGCCAGGCCCAGCCGTAAGTGGTGGCGGGCTTGATGGGGTTGGGGCTGAAATACCCCAGATACAACACCGCAAAAATGCCGCAGGCGCAGGCCAGCGCATGGGCGCCGCGCTGTTTCCAGCTGCGCTTATGCTTGCCGGCCAGTTTGACCTGCACAACGGCAGCCACCAGCACCGGGATGTACAGCAGCGCAATGGTAATAACTGTCTGGGTAATGTGCAGGGTATAACTGCCCATCACCTCTGCCGCGGTGCCCAGGTTCAGGATGTCCTGCGGCATCAGGGCGGAACCATGCAGGTCCCGCGTGTAATAGTTGACCAGCGCCAGCACGGTAAAAATCAGGCCGGAAACGCCGGTTGCAATACCCCAGCTGCCGCACAGGGCAAACACCACCAGCGTCAGGCAGAACGCCGTCAGCGCATTGAGCGGTGCGTATACCGGCCACTGCCCCGCCATGTAGTTGGCAGTTACGCCGTCAGAAATTTCTAACTGGTAGCGCGCCACAAAGGCCGCTGCCACAGCCAGCGCAAATGGCAGCACCGTGCCAAGCCAGAAGCGCTTGCTTTTTAATGTTTTTTTGATGTTTTGCATGGGTATCCAGTTCCTTCGCTTTGTTTGTTCATTAAGTTGCGGTCAACATTCCGCGTCAACACACCGAATGTCCGGTATGCCCGCAAAAGGGCATATTAGGTTAGTATATCATATTTTATGCCGGTTGTGAATCACCGTTTTTCGGCCAAATGCTGCCGCTTGTTCCAAATCCGGCCCGCCCGCGCAGATTTTGCATTTACCAACCTACGCTTTCATGTTATAATATTAGTTAATCATCATTTTACCCCATAGACGGAGGCTATTCTATGAAAATTCCTGCAAAAGGTTTTACTCACGGCGGCAAGTTCCATGCAGACGATGTGTTTGCCACAGCGCTGCTGATGATTGTGCGGCCGGATATCAAAGTAACCCGCGGTTTTGTTGTGCCGGATGGTTTTGACGGCATTGTGTACGATGTGGGCTGCGGTATGTTTGACCACCACCAGGAACCGCGCGAAAGCCGCCCCAACGGCGTGCCCTATGCGGCCTTTGGCCTGCTGTGGCGCGTGTTGGGTGCCCAGCTGGTGGGTGCCCACCAGGCCCGCCTGCTGGATGAAAATTTTGTTCAGCCCCTGGACTTGAACGATAACACCGGCGAACAGAACTCCCTGGCCGATGCCATCGGCAGCTTTAACCCCGTGTGGGATTCCGGCGAAGATTCCGATGCCTGCTTCTGGCGCGCCGTGCCCTTTGCCAAGCAGGTGCTGGAAAACGAGATTGCCGCAGCCAACGCCGTGAACCGCGCGGACGAGACCGTCCAGAACGCCTACAAAAACTCCAAGGACGGCATTGTGGTCCTGCCGGACTACATGCCCTGGAAAAACGGCCTGTACAAAACCGATGCCCTGTTTGTTGTCTACCCCAGCCAGCGCGGCGGCTACAGCGCCCAGTGCGTGACCGATTACAAGACCCGCCGCAGCAAGGTGCCGTTCCCGCCCGCATGGGGTGGCCAGCCGGAGGAGATCCTGCGCGAAAAGAGCGGCCTGGCTCTCAAGTTCTGCCACCCCAGTCGTTTCCTTGTCACCGCGGAAACCAAAGAGGATGCCATTGAGGCATGCCGCCGTGCCCTGCGCGCCGCCGGAAGGCCGGTGAGCGCACAGTGAGCGCCGAAACTCTAGAGCAGTTTGGTCCCCGCCCCAGCACCGCGGCGGACTGCCAGCCCGACCCGGCTTCCGCCTGGGTCTACATGGTGCGCTGCGCGGATGGCAGCCTGTATTCCGGCTGGACCAATGACCTTGCCCGCCGCCTGCGCGCCCACAAGGGCGGCAAGGCCGGTGCCAAGTATACCCACGCCAAAGGTGCCGTTAAGCTGACCTATGCCGAGCGCTGCACCGATAAAAGTGCCGCCCTGAAGCGGGAAGCCGCCCTGAAAAAGCTGCCAAAACCCGAAAAGGAAGCCCTTGCCGCCCAGTGGACCGCTGAAAACACCATCACCCTGCGGGATGCCGCGCCGGAGGACGCCGCCGCCGTGGCGGAGCTGTACAACTGGTATGTCACCCACTCCACGGCCACTTTCCAGTATGACCTGTGTACCGAGGAATTCCAGCGCGAAAATATCGCCTATGTGCAGCAGCGCGCGCCGTTCCTGGTTGCCGTCAATGCAGCGGGCAAGCTGTGCGGCTTTGCCTGCGCCCACCCCTGGCACAGCCGCACAGCTTATGCGTGGGATGTGGAGCTGACCGTTTACTGCGCCCACGACTGTGTGGGCCAGGGGGTTGGCGGGCGGCTGTACAAAGCCCTGCTGGACGGCGTGCGCCAGCGCGGCTACTGCAACGCCGTTGCCCTTGTGACCGGCCAGAACAAAGAGAGCTGCGCGTTCCATAAGGCGCTCGGCTTCAAAAAAATCGGCGTGGAACCCCGCACTGGGTACAAGTTCGGCCAATGGCTGGACCTTGCCTATTGGTGGATGGACCTGCGCCCCGGCCAGGAGCCTCCGGAGCCGGTGCGCCTGGGGCGATAAAACTGCATAACACAAAATTAAGCGGGGCACTGCTGATTGGCAGCGCCCCGCTTTTGTTATAAAGATTTGTAGGGCGCGATGCCCTTATCACGCCGCGGAGAAACGTAAATCCATCCACCGCAAACCTGTAAACGATCTGTAGAGGACGATGCCTGCATCGTCCCGCATACTGAGCTGCAGCCATGGTATACTGTCATCAACATCCTGTCTCCCCGCCGCGCGTTTTTGTTTTCCACAAGAAGCTCCTCTGTTTGTGGAAAACCGTTCAGATTCTTTTCACTTTTCCCTGTCGTTACGCGGTCTGCATTCCTGTTTTTGCCCACAAACTGCCCTTGTTCACGCAAAGTTTACCGGAATTTCCAGCTATTTCATGCCTTGTTCATCCGCAGTTCATTTTTATTCTTCATGATAGAATCTATCGGGGGCCCCTATTACCGCCCCCAACTGGAGGAATTGTTATGCACGAAACCCAACAGCCGCGCGACCCCAAAAAGACGACCGGCATTGTGTATGCCGTGATCCTTGTGGTGTTGCTGCTGCTCAATTTCTGGGCCTTCCCCGCCATGATGAAAGGCCAGGTCAAACAGGTCGATTACGGCACCTTCCTGAACATGCTCGAAGGCGGCGAGCTGAGCACCGTTGAAATTCAGGATCAGCAGATCTATTTTGTGGACAAAAACGATACCACCTACTGCACCAACTCCATTGCGCAGGACCTGCAGCTGGTCACCCGGTTGGAAAGCGCCGGCGTTTCCTTTGGCAAGGTGTACAACCAGACCACCTGGGTGGATACCCTGCTGGGCTGGGTCATCTCGCTGCTGCCCATGATCATCCTGATCGTCTGGTTCAACCGCATGATGCGCAAGCGGGTCGGTGAAATGACCGGCGGCGCCAACAGCATGATTTTTGGCGGCGGCAAATCCGGTGCCAAACAGTATGTCGTTGAGGATGGCAAGTCCATCAAATTTGCCGATGTTGCCGGTGAGGACGAAGCCAAAGAGAGCCTGCAGGAAATCGTTGACTTCCTGCATAACCCCAAGCGTTACGAGGATATCGGTGCCAAAATGCCCAAGGGCGTTCTGCTTGTCGGCCCCCCGGGCACCGGTAAAACCCTGCTGGCCCGCGCTGTTGCCGGCGAAGCCGGTGTTCCCTTCTTCTCCATTGCGGGTTCTGAATTTGTCGAGATGTTCGTCGGCATGGGCGCTTCCAAGGTGCGTGATCTCTTCAAACAGGCCAACGAAAAAGCCCCCTGCATTATCTTTATTGATGAGATCGATACCATCGGCAAAAAGCGTGACGGTGCTTCCGGTATGGGCGGCAACGATGAACGCGAACAGACCCTGAACCAGCTGCTGACCGAAATGGACGGGTTTGACGCCGCCAAGGGTGTTATCATTCTGGCCGCCACCAACCGTCCTGAATCCCTTGACCCCGCTTTGACCCGCCCCGGCCGTTTTGACCGTCGTGTGCCCGTGGAGCTGCCCGACCTGAAAGGCCGCGAAAGCATCCTGCGCCTGCACGCTCAAAAGGTCAAAATCGGCCCCGACTGTGACTTTGCCGTGGTTGCCCGCATGACTCCCGGTGCTTCCGGTGCCGAGCTGGCCAATATTATCAACGAAGCCGCCCTGGGCGCTGTGCGCCACCACCGCATGGCCGTTACCCAGTACGACCTGCAGGAAGCCGTGGATACCATCCTGGCCGGTGCCCAGAAAAAGAATAAGATCCTGAGCGACAAAGAAAAGTGCATCGTGGCCTACCACGAAGTCGGCCATGCCATGGTTGCCGCCCTGCAGAGCCATTCCGCCCCCGTGCAGAAAATCACCATTGTGCCGCGCACTTCCGGCGCGCTGGGTTTCACCATGCAGGTAGAGGACGGCGACCACACCCTGATGACCAAGGAAGAGATCCTGGCCAAAATTGCCACCATGACCGGTGGCCGTGCCGCCGAAGAAGTGGTGTTCAACTCCATCACCACCGGCGCATCCAACGATATCGCGCAGGCCACCAAGATGGCCCGCGCCATGATTACCCGCTACGGCATGACCGACGACTTTGACATGGTTGCCCTGGAAACCGTGAACAACGCCTACCTGGGCGGCGATGCCAGCCTGGCCTGCAGTGAGCGCACAGCCGCCACAGTGGATGATAAGGTCGTGGAAGTCGTCAAGCAGCAGCATGAAAAAGCCAAACAGATGCTGATTGAAAACCGCGGCAAGCTGGACGAGATCGCCAAGTACCTGTACGAGAAAGAAACCATCACCGGCGAAGAGTTCATGCGCATCCTGACCGCTGTTCCCCAGCTGCCCACCGGTGCCGTGGAACAGTAAAGGCAACACCGCACAATTCCCGCCTGACGGCTTAAGCACCGCTCCGGCGGCTGCGGCACTTAGAATTGTGCGGTATTGCCTAAAATCTCCGCTCTGCGCGTTTTCTTTGTAAAATAACGGTGCCCCTGCCCTATGCAGTTCATTTACCGCACGGGCGGGGGCGTTTTGTTGTCATTCCGTAGGGGCGCACACCATGCACCCATCCATTTTATATCATCACACTACAGCGCTTTCTCACAAAGCACACCATGTAATAGCGCCATTTTATGGCCAGCCGTTACCCATTTGTAGGGGCCGCTGCTCACCTCTTTCCGAAAAACGCAATAAAAATGCTGTCTTTCTCCACATCAGGGAAAGGCAGCATTCTTCTTTATCCGTTCAGATCTTCGCCGTTGCTGGCAATCACATTTTTATACCATCCAAAGGACTTTTTCCTGTACCGTGCCGCCGCCCTGTTCGAGTACCGGGAAAAGCACCAGTGATCCTGCCGGGCTTTATTTTGCCTGTGCGCCCTCTGGGAAGATGATCTTGTTCACAAAGAAGAAGATCACCATGGAAATGCCGCCATTGAGCACGGTTGTGCCAATGTTGTAGATGAAATCCGGCACCAGCAGGCCCGCAACCGCCACCCACACGCAGTTGATGGAGTTGACGATGCAGGTGATCAAGCAGAACGCCACCACATACCAGGCGATCTGCTTGGCCAGGTTGCCCTTGCTGCGGAACACAAAGTTGCGCTGGATGGGAAAGTTTATGCATTCTCCCACCACCATGGCAACCATGTAGGCGCAAAAGTACGGCAGACCGCCATGGGCGGAATCATACCCCAGGATGTTCCACTGGAAGGTTTCGCCAAACAGCGTGACCGGGATGCCCGGCCAGCCAAAATCCACCACCGGCAGGCTGCTGAACGCCGCCGGCAAAAATTGCAGCAGCAGGTATTTGAACACCGTAACCAGGTTGGATACGATCACAAACAGTCCGCCTTCGCGCACCCACTTGGCTGCGGCGGGGTGTTTTGCCGCAAAATTATTCCATAGCTGCATAAATAGCCCCTCTCTTTCCTCAGCTGTTGCGCAGGCGCTGTTCCAGCTGTGCGTTCAGTACCAGGTTTTTCACGGCTTCTATGATCACCCGCACAAGGCCAATGATCCAGAATCCCTGTAATTCCATCACAATGCCATCCACCATGCCCATGCTGATGGCACCGCTGGTCATTTTGGCCAGGGCACGCAGCGGCATGTTGTACTGGAACAGCACATTCAGGTCCGGCTTGCCGCGCTTGTAGCTGGCATTCAGCAGTGCGGTAAGCACCAGCCAGATCAGCCAGCCCAGCGGGCTGCGGCTGTGGTTCAGCTCGCCCAGGGTCATGTTGCGGTCAATTTTAACTTTTCCCTGCTGCACCGGGCGGCCCAGCAGGGTGGCCCATTCGTCATCCGGCACGCTCTGCACCTTGCCGCTGGTATAGTGCGGCAGATGCTTGCCCGCATAGGGGTTGGGTGCGCCGGTACCGGCCACTTCCACCACGGCGGTCAGGCGGATGTCCGCACTGGACGCGCCGACCCGCAGCTCATAGCTGCCGCCTTCCACTTCCCAGCTGTCGGTCTTGGTGTTCCAGTAGCGGAATGCCTTGTCGTCCAGCGGGATGGTCACGGTCTTGCTTTCGCCGGGCTGCAGCTGCACCTTGGCAAAGCCTTTCAGCTCCTGTGCGGGGCGGAACACTTCTGCCCCGGGTTTTGCCACATACAGCTGCACGATCTCTGCTCCGGCGCGCTTGCCGGTGTTGGTTACGGTCAGGGTCACGCCATTGGACGCGGCCTGCAAATTGCTGTAGGCAAAGCTGGTGTAGCTTAACCCATAGCCAAAGGGGAATGCCACCGGCACACCGGCGGTCTGGTAATAGCGGTAGCCGACATACAGCCCCTCGCGGTACTGCACCATGCGGCCCGGCGCGGCAAAGTTATCCTTGGCGGGGGTATCCGCATAGGCGTTGACCCAGGTTTCGGCCAGCTTGCCGCTGGGGTTCACTTTGCCGGTCAGCACATCCAGCATGGCGCCCGCCCCCGCCTGGCCGCCCAGCGCACCATACACCAGGGTACGGCAGTGTTTGAGCCACGGGGTTTCCAGCGAAGCCCCTGCGCTGAGCACCACAACGGTGTTGGGGTTGGCCTGCTGCACGGCCTTTAACAGTTCGATCTGGTTGTCCGCAAGGCGCATATCGCCGCGGTCCATACCCTCACTTTCCTTGATTTCATCCAGCCCCAGGCAGAGCAGCACCACTTCGGCCTTTTGGGCCAGGGCTACAGCCTCGGCCTGTTTGGCGGCATCCGGTTTGCCCTGGCGGTCAAAGCCGGGGGCAAAGCCCACGCTGGCCAGGCCGCTCTCTTTCAGGCAGTCCAAAAAGGTATCCACCTTGATGGAGTTGACCGCGCTGGAGCCAGCGCCCTGGTACCGCGGTGTCTGGGCAAAGTCTCCGATCACGGCAACTTTTGCGCCCTCGGCCAGCGGAAGCAGGTCGTTCTCGTTTTTCAGCAGCACAATGCTTTCGGCTGCGGCGCGGCGGGCCAGGGCGTGGTGAGCGTCCGCATCAAAGGTGCGGCTGTGGGACTGCACGGCGGCATGGGTATCAAACACCAGCGTCAGCAGCTCGTCCAGCCGGGCGTCCACATCCGCTTCGGTAATTTTGCCGCTCTGCACAGCCTGCATCAGCTCGCGCACCGCGTCCCCGCCGGGGGCGGGCATTTCCAGCGTGGAGCCGTTCTGCACGCCCAGGGCATGGTCATTGCTGCCGCCCCAGTCCGTTACCACAGCGCCGTCAAAGCCCCACTCCCCGCGCAGGATGTCCATTAACAGGTGGCGGTTCTCGTTGGCATAAGTGCCGTTGATGAGGTTATAGCTGCTCATGATGGTCTTGGGCTTTGCTTCCTTGACCACGATCTCAAACCCGGTCAGGTACAGTTCCCGCAAAGTGCGTTCATCCACCACAGAGTCCGACGCCATGCGGCGCAGCTCCTGGCTGTTGACGGCAAAGTGCTTGGGGCAGGCGGAGATGCCGTTGGACTGGATGCCCCGCACATAGCCCGCTGCCATTTTGCCAGAAAGATACGGATCCTCGGAGAAATACTCAAAGTTGCGGCCGCAGAGGGGGCTGCGCTTGGTATTCAGGCCTGGCCCCAGCAGCACGGCAACTTCCTGTGCGGCGGCTTCTTCGCCCATTGCCTGGCCGATTTGTTCGCCCAGGGCAGGGTCCCAGCTGCACGCCACAGTGGCCGCCGTGGGGAAGCAGGTGGCCGGAACACTGGGGTTCAGCCCCAGGTGGTCCGCCGCGCCCGCCTGCTTGCGCACGCCGTTCGGACCATCAGAAAGGGTGATGGACGGAATATTATTTTTCGGCAGTGCACGGGTCCCAAAGGTAGTAGCGCCCGAAAGCAGCGCACATTTTTGCTCTAAATTCAGTTTTTTGATGATTTCCTGTGTATTCATAATCATCTTAAATTTTTATTTTGTTACCGCAGTCGCTTCCGATTCCACAGATGCAAAATACATTCCTTCCTGTGCATCAGCCTGAATTGTTACGGTATAGCTGCCATCGCTTACACCCGTAAATGCTGTTGCACCGCTGCGGTGGTGGTATGTGCCCGTTTTTGCCATCACGCCAAAGCCATCAACATATTCCTCGTCTTCCTGCGCCAAATCTTCCAGTTTGATTTTGGTCGTCTGCACAACATCCGCTCCGCTGTACAGCGTCAAGGTAAAGGTCTGCGGCGGATATTCCAACTCAGAATATGCTTCAAACACATCCTGATCCATGGTAACCGTTACAGTATCTCCACTTTGCACCGCTTCGCTTACAGCACCAGGCGCTGCATAAACACCCACATAAGTTCCTGTTACACTGTCCGACAGGCCGCGCTTATAGTCCGATGTTGTTGTCATCACATAAGCGTTATACTTTGCGCCGGGGGTACAGTCTGCGCTTAGGTCCACCGTTCCCGCATAATTTGCGTTGCTGTCATCCGCCAGAATGTTGGAAGATGTAAAGGTATAATAATCTTCCTGCTTGCCTTCTGCATCAAAGCCATACAGACGGATTGCATAGGTACGGCCTTTGTCAACACCGGTAAAGGAATACTCACCGGTTTCAAAATTAAAGCTCAGGTTCGTTGCCACTGCGGCCGCTGCTTTCGTATCCGTTTTGGCTCCGCCGCAGCCAGCCAGAACAAGGCTGGCCCCCACAGCAAGCGTAAACATCGCTGCAACGCCATAATGATTCCACTTGTTTTTCATCGTCAAATCGCCTCTCTCTTATGCTTTTGCAGCCTTTTTCTTGTTCTTCTTTTTGGCAAACAGCTCCGGCTTGAACATATGCAGTGCAATCAGCACGATTGCAACAACCAAGATAACATCCACCACACCCAGTGCGATCAGCCAGTACGGAGTCCAGTTGCGGGTCGTCGTCATCAGGGAAGAATTCGCCAAAACCATCAGATGGCGCTTGGTTGCCTGGCGCAGAAGCTGCATGCCATAGCCACTCTTCAGGGTCGTATCGGTAACATTCACACCCATGGCCAGCTGCATATCCACGCCTGCGCGCAGGGCCAAGTCACCATTGCTGACAGCAAATGCGTCTGTGTTTACAACGCCCTGGAAGCCCCATTCATTGCGCAGCACCTGGGTAAGCATTGCATAGCTGTAGCCAACCATACTGGTACCAATGCGGTTATAAGATTCCATGATGCCGGTCAGACCAAGCTGGTTCAGGCCATCGCCCGTTACGTTGTGAATTGCCACTTCAAAAGCGCGCAGATAAATTTCACGCATTGCCTGCTCGTTGGACCAGATGCAAACGCCGTTGCGGTTGGTGTCCTGATCATTCAGTGCAAAATGTTTGGCAAACACATAAATGCCGCGGCTCTGCAGGCCGGTCACCATATTAGCTGCCATCATACCGCTCAGCAGCGGGTCTTCGGAATAATATTCAGCTGCACGGCCGCCGAAAGCGGAGCGGTGAATGTTCATACCAGGGCCGTAAGTACCACTGACACCGTTGACCAGATCTTCATCACCGTAAGCTTCGCCTTCCTTCAAAGCAAGGTCTACATTCCAGGTTGCTGCCAGCACAGTTTCGGTGGCATATTCAGCAGCTTCCAAGCCGCTTGCCAGGTCATGGATGCCGTTCGGGCCATCACATTCGGTTGCCTGCGGTTTGCCAATAGAATCCACAGCAGGCGAACACCAGCCGCAGTTACCATACAGGTTGTTCATTTCATCAACGCTCATGTGGTTCATCAACTGTTCCCACACTGCATTGTCCGGGTCAACAATGCCAGCTGCATCTGCCAGCATTACACCGTTTTTCTCACCATTTGTATAGGTAGTTCCCTGTGCAGGGTCATCATTCAGATCAATGGTGCTTCCGCCATTGCCGTTGGTCAGCAAAGCAATCGTTGCCGCGTTGGCAGTTGCGTTTTCGCTTGCTTCACGGCTAGGATAGGTTCCTTCCCAATCTGCACGGGAAAGATACGGCAAGGTCGTGCCGATATTACCATCGCCAGCAGTCACATCATCAAACTGGTTCGTCGCCACAGTTTCATCCGTGCTGCGGGCGGTCGTATCATACTTGATGGTCTGATCCACAGTAAAATCATATGTCAGGTCATTCTTCACTGTATGGGCATCGCTGCGCAGGCTAAGGGTATAAGTACCGGCATCCAGCACATAGCACTTGTCCGTCTTATAATCGTAAGATGCCATGTCATCATAATTCATGGTCATGCTCACGGTCTGGCTCTCGCCCGGCTGGAGCAGATCAGTTTTTGCAAAAGCGCCCAGAACAACCGCAGATTTTTCAATTCCACCGGGGGTATAGGGTGCGGTGTAATACAGCTGTACCACATCTTTGCCTGCCACATTACCGGTATTGGTTACCTTAACACTTACCTTTACCTGGCCGCCCTGGCTGCCTACTTCCCACTGCGGGTCGCTCCAATCAAACGTGGTATAGCTCAGGCCATAGCCAAAGGGATACTGAACAGCTTTCTGATACTCTGCTTCTTCCTCCGGGGTATAAACATTGTCATCCCCAATGTAACGGGTCTCGTAATAGCGATAACCTACATAGATGCCTTCCTGGTAGTACATGTACTTGCCGTTGTTGGCCTCGCCATTGCCGTCGATCGTAAGACCACTGTTTGCATAAGTAAAATCGCCAAAGTTTTCATAAGCTGGCGAACTGGTCACATCATAAGCATAGGTATCAACCAAATGGCCGGACGGGTTGTATTCACCCATCATTGCTTTCGCTACAGCAATCGTACCAGTGGTGCCAGGGCCGCCTGCCCAAATTGCAGCATCCACCTTGTTGTCCTCAATAAAGCCAAGGTCCATAGGATTGCTTGCGTTAATGACAATGATGACCTTATCAAACGTTGCTTCCAGCTTTGCCAACAGTTCTTCTTCTGCCGGCTGCAGCTGCAGGTAATGCCGCCCGGCTTCACCACCGTAATAACCGGCCATATCCAGCGGGCAGTCACCGCCTTCGCCTGCCATACGTCCGATTACATAAACCGCCACATCCGAGTAAGCCTTTGCATCCTGCCAGAACGTTGCGCTGTACTCATCATATTCGGCCAGTGTTTCTTCATAAATGTTAAAGTCTGCATCACTGACCGTCATGCCTGTCATCGAAGCGCGCTTCTGCGCAGTCGTCTGGTAGAACTTCGTCAGATCCGGGTTCAGCTGCAAACCAGCAAATTCAAAACCATCAATAAAGTTAAAATTCTGATCTTCATTATGGTGGCCGCCGGAGCCATAATCGGTGTAAACCGTCTTGTAGCTGTTATAGCCGAACAAATTGATTTTGTCCGTTCCCAACGGCAGGGTATCATTATCGTTTTTCAGCAGCACAAGACCTTCGCTCTCTACTTCCTCGCAAAGCTGTAATGCCTGCGTGTAGGCATCATCTTTTGAAAGGTCCGTCATGCTGTTTGCACTTTCGGAAGATGTCACAAACCGTTGCATGTACGCCTGAATCTGCGAATAATAGATGGAACACAGGCTGTTTCCTACGATTCCCGCAGCAAGCAAAACCGCAATGGATGCTCCCCCTACAATATGTTTCGATTTTTTCATAGTTACCTCCTGTTTGCCGCATGGAGTTTTCTGCTTTGCTATCTGGCAGCAGGTTCTTCACCAGCAAAACAAATGTTTTCTCCTTTGATTATGCCGCCCTCCGGATGGCAGCCAGCGTGGATTTTACTCCCCGCTTGTTTAAGTATATTGTAGCAAACAGCTTTTTCTTTGAATTATTTTTTGCATAAACTGTTATTTCTGCCGCACATTTTGCCAAAAAATCATTTTTCTCTCAAAATTCATTGTGCATTTCTTACAATCAAAATTCAGTCTGCTTTGTGCACCCTGCCAAACAGTACGAAAAAGCGGCCAGAGCCTGTATTTGGCCCCAGCCGTTCCCGTTACTTTTTCTGCGGCAGCAATACCCTTAGTGTAAACCACCCATTTTCCCAGTGCAGCGTCATAGTTCCACCGCGCTTTTCGGCGGCGGCGCGCACACCGCGCAGGTCGCTGCCGCCATGGGTGTTGCGGCGCGGCAGGCT
>UMHV01058455.1_pt1 | contig 13949 bp, 16 predicted proteins | sample 1965621 | NCBI WGS metagenome assembly UMHV01 (sample SAMEA4836108, study PRJEB28245) | human gut metagenome | biome: gut microbiome; material: fecal sample | place: Denmark | collected 2008 | reverse complement strand
AAGGATCAAAAGGTATCATGTCATTATTTGGATAGGCTGGCAGCTCAGGCACATAAAAGTGAAATTAATATTGAAATTTTGAAATAATAAGTTTATACTGTTGAATAGGAAAAAAGTAACATTTGGAAAGATGCTTTGGTCGGAGTAAAATATGATGAACGCGATAGACAAATATTCAACAGACATTATAGCGGATAACGAAATGATAATTGCAGTAGATGACGTGGTAAAGAAGGACTATGACAGTGCGGTTGTACGTATAAAGAAAGCACTTGCGCGCTTGAGAGATCTTAAGGCTATGGTTTACAGTAATATCAGTTCAAGCTATAGCAAGATGGGAAGAGATAAGGAAGCGCAGAGATATTTCAACGATGCCAGAGACGAATATGACAGTTCCTCAGAAAAATCTGAAGAATGTCATAAAAGCTGGGTCATGTTTGACTATATAAATCATGCGATTAACGACAGATATGTCGCATTATCTTGAAGCAATCAGCTTGCAGATAGGGTTTCCGACAGCAGAGAATTTCTCCTCGTACTCGGTCATGATGTTGCCCTCATTCATTGCGGCATCATGATGCAGGTCGCGTGTACTGGCGTCGAGGTGCCATTTATCAGAGCTTTCGATCTCTTCCAGAGAGAAGGTGAAGAGGTCCTGGTTGTCAGTCTTGAACTCTATGCGTCCGTCAGGTGCGAGAAACAAATCATATCTGGCAAGAAATTCGCTTGAGGTGAGACGTCTTCTTGCGTGCCTGTCCTTCGGCCATGGATCGGAAAAGTTCAGGTAAATGCGGTCAACCTCATTGCGGTCAAAAATATCCGGAAGAGTTGCGGCATCAATGCACAAAAAGTGCACATTTGGCAGCTCGTCCTCCTGCATTTTTTGTACGGCACGAAGAAGCACACTGGTATATCGTTCGATACCTATATAGTTGATCTCGGGATGAAGCCGTGCCAGATCCATCAGAAATCTGCCCTTTCCCATACCAACCTCTATATGAATCGGATTATTGTTTCCTAAAAAATCATGCCATTTTCCTTTTAATTCAACAGGCTCCTTTATGCAATAAGGGCTGTTGTCGATGACTTCACCGGCGCCCGGGATATTTCTAAGTCTCATGTAAATCTCCTTATAAAAACGTAAAATTTCATATAGATAATACCCTACAATTGTGTGGGTGTCAAAATAAAATGGCAAAATACGCTACACATGCCCTTGATAACATGTTTTTCATACATTATAATTAGAAATAGTACATTTTTGGTTATAGTACTGAACAGCTACCAAATTTTAGAATTAATAGGAACAGATATGAAGCATAAAATTATAAATTTAAAAAAATCAGGAATACTAATAATGGCAGTGTTTGCTATGGTCACGACGCTTTGTGCGAGACCGCTTATGGCATTTGCGGATGGTGATGACACGTACTGGCCGGAGGGACCGCAGATAAATGCACCGTGTGCCGTGGTGATGGAGGTCAATACGGGTACGGTGCTCTATGAGAAAAATTCACACGAAAAGCATTATCCTGCAAGTATCACAAAGATTCTCACCACATATCTGGCTATACTCAACTGCAAGATGGATGAGAAGGTTACATTCTCAAAAGAGGCGGTGAAGGAGAGCAGTGATGGTTCGTCGAGCATCAAGAGGGATGTGGGCGAGGAGATGACCATGGAGCAGACACTATATGGAGTTATGCTTGAGTCGGCAAACGAGTGCGCATATGCTGCAGCAGAGCATACAGGCAAAAAGCTTGGGGGAGATTACAGCACATTTATTGATCTGATGAACAAGGAAGCCAAAGAATTAGGCTGTACAGATACACATTTCAACAATGCAAATGGTCTGCCCGATGAAAATCACTGGACAAGCGCATACGATATGGGGCTTATCTCGTGTGCGGCATACAGGAATGACGAGTTTCGAAAGATTACAGGCACAAAGACCTATATCATACCACCTACAAACAAGCATACCGAGGATACCCCGCTGTACAATCATCATGCGATGCTGCATCCATTTAAGTCGTATTCACAGTTTGTAAATCAGGATTGTACCGGCGGCAAGACCGGCTACACTTCAGTGGCTAACAGCACGCTTGTCACTTATGCGGAGAAGGATGGCTTGACGCTGTGCGTGGTTATTATGAATGCACAGTCGCCTGACCAGTATGCAGACACAAACACGCTGCTCAATTACTATTTCAGTAACTTCAAGGCACTAAGCATAGCTGAAAATGAAAACAGCGCAGCTACTGACAATACGCCGGATCTGGGCGTGATGAATGAGCACGGCATGTATGCAAAGGTGTCGGAAAACTATGTTGTTTTGCCAAACAACGCGGATTTTTCAAGCGTTAAAAGGGAAGCTGCTGACATGAAGTCCGACAATAAGGATGCTCTTGCTACGGTCAGATACAAGTATTGTGATCATGTGGTAGGCTGTGTGGATCTGCTGAAATCAGGAGCAAAGGTCGATCTGTCGTACTTTGATGAGAACAGCAGACAGAATTTGGAAAGTGATATAATAAGGATAAAGCCGGTATATTTTCTCTGGGTGCTCGTACTTATCGCAGTGATTATTCTGAGTATTTTCATGTTTAGAAGAATATCAGACAATATATATGTGTTGAAACACAAATGGAGCATTAAGAAGGAGCAGCGCGAGCGCTTCAGAGAGCACAAGCTTGAAAGAAAACGGCGCAGAAGGAGAGACAATCTGAAGTTCAGCGGCCGACATAAATATTAATACATTTTTTATTATGACATTATAAATGGAGGCAGAAATGAGTGATGAAAGATGCGCCCTCGTGCTTGAGGGTGGAGCCATGAGAGGTATGTATACAGCCGGAGTACTCGACTGTTTTATGGACCATGATATTAGCTTTGATGCTGTTATCGGTGTTTCGGCGGGAGCACTTTTTGGAGTGAACCTGCTGTCAAAGCAGCGTGGCAGGGTTATACGATACAATAAGAGGTTTAACAGTGACAAAAATTATATGGGTATCAGGCCTCTTCTTAGGGAGAAAAACATAGTGAGCACGAAATATGCCTATGATACCGTACCAAGAGAGCTTGACCCGTTTGATGATGAAGAATATAAGAAGTCGGATATCCCATTTTATGCGGTTGTGACGAATATCAGGACAGGTAAGCCTGAATATGTGCAGATAAAGAGTGTCTTTGACCAGATGGATGTTCTCAGGGCATCGGGCTCCATGCCTGTAGTGTCAAAGCCTGTGAAGCTGGGGCATGAGTGGTATCTGGATGGCGCGGTGACGGACAGTATCCCATATGAGCACATGCTTGATATGGGATATGACAGAGTGGTTGTCGTGCTGACAAAGCCAGCAGACTATATAAAAAAACCTATGCCAAGGGTTTTTACATCGGTATACAAAAAGCGTTTTCCGAGGTTTTATGAGGCATTTTCAAACAGGCATATCATGTACAATTATCAGCTTGAGCATCTTAAGGAGCTTGAAAAGCAGGGAATTGCCGAGGTGTTAAGGCCGTCGGAGCACATTAAAATAAGCAAGGTAGAAAAGGATCCTAATAAGCTTGAGAGCCTGTATCAGCTTGGATTACGTGATGCTGAGAGGCTTTTAGCCGATAAGCAAGGTACTTAAATGGAAAAAGAACTGATAAATAATTCACAATCAAATATTTATCCGTTTCACATGCCGGGGCATAAGCGCCGTGGCAGTGATATAGGTGCAGGGCTGGACCCGTATGCTATTGATATCACAGAGATAGACAATTTTGACAATCTGCACCACGCTGAGGGCATTATAAAGGAGGCGCAGGCTGAGGCAGCGGCACTTTACGGTGCAAAGCGTGCATATTTTCTCATAAACGGAAGCACCTGCGGTATACTGGCAGCAATATCTGCGGCCACCAAAAGGGGAGACAAGGTGCTTGTAGCAAGGAACTGTCACAAGGCGGTGTATCATGCGCTTTACTTAAGGCAGCTTCACCCGGTGTTTACATACCCTGAAATTACACGGACAGGGCTGCAGGGACAGATAACCGAGGCGCAGATAAGGGCGGCATTCGATGAAAATCCGGACATAAAGGCGGTTGTGATAACCTCGCCTACATACGATGGTGTGGTTTCCGATGTGGCGGCAATCGCATCTGTGGCACATGCACATGGAGCTTTGCTCATAGTTGACGAGGCACATGGCGCGCACTTTGGCTTTGGAGGCGGCTTCCCTCAAAATGCCATAGCACTCGGGGCAGATGCGGTCATAGTGAGCCTGCACAAGACGCTTCCGGCATTTACACAGACAGCGCTTCTGCTGCTTGGTGGGATGCGTGAAGCTGCAGTGGAGAAGTTTCTCGGCATTTATGAGACAAGCTCACCGTCATATGTGCTTATGACAGGCATAGAGCGCTGCATACACTATGTGCGCGATAACAAAGAGACAGCCTTTGCACAGCTTAGGAGCAAACTTGACAGATTTTATCAGAAGGTCAGCGGACTTTCGCATCTGAACGTGGTCAGAAAAAGTGATTTTTCTGCTGACGAGGCATATGATTTTGACGAGTCAAAGATTATTATATTTACGAAAGAGGCTATGAATGGACATACGCTGCTTGAGCTTCTGCTCAAAAAATATGAGCTGCAGCTTGAGATGGCGGCGGGCAATTATGTACTGGCGCTGGCGTCTGTCATGGATACGGATGAGGGCTTTGACAGGCTTGCGGATGCTTTGATTGAAATAGACAGCCAGCTCGAAAAATATAAGTCTGATTTTGAAGAGTTTTATGATATATTAAAGCAGGAGGGCGTAGTACATAAATTTTACCTGCCGGTCAAAATGGACACAGATATATATCAAAAGCTGCCTGCCGTAATGGAAATGTATGATGCATATGATGCAGACCATCAGGAGGTCTATGCCTTTAAGGCAAGCGGGAAGGTGAGCGGTGCCTTTATAAATATATATCCGCCGGGGATACCGCTTGTGGTGCCGGGAGAGATAATGAACGACAAGCTCATAGATGATGTAATAAAGGCTGTAAATTCAGGTCTTGAAGTGGATGGCCTGTATTTTGATCCGGATGCCAATATGTGGAAGTTTGTTGCGGTGCTGTAAGCAACAGTTTGACATAGCAAACAATCGTATTTATACTAATTAGTAACTATTCAGAACCAATGAGAAAAAAGCTGATGTGTCATGCTTACATTAATTAAAATATAAGAGGTTTACAGATGGGTAAGATTTTCTGCGTGATGGGAAAAAGTGCATCAGGCAAGGACACTATATACAACAAAATACTGCAGGATGATTCACTCATGCTTAGCAGGATTATCCCGTATACCACTCGCCCGATAAGGGACGGAGAGACACAGGATAAGGATTATCATTTCTGCAATGAAGAGGATGTAAAAAGGCTCAGTGCACAGGGGCGCATCATAGAGCTTCGCGAGTACAATACGGTGTACGGCGTGTGGAAGTATTTCACGGTAAACGATGGTGATATAGACCTTCGCTGCAAAAGCTATCTGACAGTCGGAACACTGGAGTCTTACACAAAGATACGCGATTATTTTGGCAGTGACAAGGTACTGCCAATCTACGTGGAGGTGGAGGACGGCGACCGTCTGATACGTGCCATTCACCGGGAAAAGGGGCAGCAGGTGCCTAAATATGAGGAGATGTGCCGTCGTTTTCTGGCAGACGCATCAGATTTCTCTGAGGAGAAGTTGCATGAGGCGGGTATTACACACCGTTTCGTAAATGATGATATGGACACTGTGCTTGCCGAGATTTCAGAATACATACGACAGAGCTCTTAATTGCAGAGCAGGAAAATGGTTACGGCCTGAACATAAATGTAACCGGAAACGAATAAGGAGGCAGCAGCTATGGCAGGATTTAAGGATATAGTAGGAAATGAGCAGATAATAGAGCATCTGCAAAATGCCATATCAATGGGAAAGGTCTCACATGCATATATAATAAACGGACCACAGCTGTCCGGCAAAATGATGATAGCCGAGGCATTTGCCAGGGCACTGCAGTGTGAGAAGGAGGGCACAGACGGTTGTGGAGAGTGCAAATCGTGCCACCAGGCAGATGACCACAATCATCCTGATATCATATATGTCAGTCATGAAAAGCCCAACAACATATCGGTTGACGACATCAGGACACAGCTCAACAACGATATAGTGATAAAGCCGTACAGCAGTAAATACAAGATTTACATAGTGGATGAGGCTGAAAAAATGAACCAGCAGGCGCAGAACGCGCTTTTAAAGACCATTGAGGAGCCACCGGCATATGCGGTCATCATGCTTCTCACCACCAATGCAGACAGCTTTCTGCAGACCATCAGGTCGCGCTGCATCACACTCAATATGAAGTCGGTAAAGGACGAGGTGATAAAGGCATACCTGATGAATGAAAAGCATATTCCGGATTATCAGGCAGATATCAGTGCCGCATTTGCACAGGGCATCGTCGGAAAGGCTGTTAAGCTCGCCTCATCAGACGAGTTCAACGAGCTAAAGGAGTCAGCACTGTCGCTTATAAAGCGCCTCGATGACATAGATCTCTACGAGCTGGGCGCAGCGGTAAAGCAGATAGCTGAGTACAAGCTTAAGGTGCAGGATTATTTTGACCTGATTATGGTGTGGTACAGAGATGTGCTGTATATGAAGGCGACAAACGATGTTAACGGACTCATATTCAAGGATGAGGTCTATGATATAAAGAAACAGGCAGCAAAGCATTCCTATCAGGGAATCGAGGCAATACTTGAGGCACTTGAGAAGGCGAAGATAAGAATTAACGCAAACGTCAATTTTGACCTGGTAATTGAGCTGCTGCTTATGACCATAAAGGAGAACTAATCACATGACAAAAATAGTTGGTATCAGATTCAGGACAGCAGGCAAAATATATTACTTTGATCCGGCTGATTTCGACCTCGACATGGCAATGCATGTTATCGTGGAGACAGCAAGAGGCATAGAGATGGGAACTGTCCTCATTCCGCCGAAGGAGGTGGATGATGATAAGGTGGTTTCACCGCTTAAGCCTGTCATCAGAGTGGCAACCGACGAGGATGAGAAAACGGTTGAGAGAAATAAGGAAAAGGAAAAAGAGGCATTTGCCATCTGCAAGGAGAAAATCATCAAGCACGGACTTGAGATGAAGCTGGTGGATGCAGAGTATACCTTTGACGGAAACAAGCTGCTGTTTTACTTTACAGCGGACGGCAGAATTGACTTCAGAGAGCTCGTAAAGGATCTGGCAGCGGTATTCCGCACGAGAATAGAGCTTCGTCAGATCGGTGTCAGGGATGAGACCAAGATGATGGGCGGCATCGGAATCTGCGGCAGACCGCTCTGCTGTCATTCTTATATGGCAGATTTTGTGCCGGTTTCCATCAAGATGGCAAAGGAGCAGAATCTCTCGCTCAATCCGACCAAGATATCCGGTGTGTGCGGAAGGCTTATGTGCTGTCTCAAGTATGAGCAGGATACATATGAGTATCTGAACAGCAGAATGCCGTCAGTGGGAGAAAAGGTGAAGACACCTGATGGAATCATCGGAGAGGTCAAGTCAGTCAGCGTGCTAAGGCAGCTCGTGCGTGTTGTCATTGACAACGGCGAGGAGAAGGAGCTTCGTGAGTACACTGTAGATGATCTGCGCTTAAAGCCGCGCCAGAAAAAGGATGTAAAGCTCACCGAGGAGGAGCTTTGCGAGCTCAAGGATCTCGAGGATAGCGGCGACGAGACGATGGAGGATAAGTCACAGGAGAAACCGCAGAGAAACCGTGGACACCGTGACAACAAAAATGAATATCGCGAGCGCCGTGATAAGCGTGACAACAGAGAAAGACGTCCGTACAGGGCGGACATAGAGGCAGCGGAAGCTTCTGCAAATGAGACAAATGAAGTAAATGCTGCAAATGCCGGCAGAGAAAATAAGGACGGTTACAAAAAGCCGTACAAGGGCGGCAAGAACAGACCAAACAAGCAGAAATACAACCGCAACAAGGATTACAAGAACAAAAACTATAATAAAGAGTATAATAAAGATTACAACAGGGACAAAGACAATGGAAGCACTGATACACAGTAATGAGCGACTAGACGATTTGTGCCGCAAGGGCTACAGGCTCATACAGGATCCAAAGCTGTTCTGCTTCGGCATAGACGCCGTGCTTTTATCTGACTATGCAAAGGTAAAGCGCGGCGAGAGAGCTGTGGATTTGTGCACCGGAAACGGTGTGATTCCGATACTTCTTGAGGCAAAGAATAACGGAGAGCATTACAGCGGGCTCGAGCTTCAGCCTCAGTGTGCAGACTTGGCGAGAAGAAGTGTGAAATATAACCATCTCGAGGACAAAGTGACCATAGAAGAGGGAGATGTGTGCAATGCATCGGAGATTTTCGGTCGAGAGTCCGTGGAGGTGGTGACGGTAAATCCGCCGTATATGATAGGTCAGCACGGTATCAAAAATGCAGACGATGCCATGACTATAGCACGCCACGAGGTCAGGTGTACACTTGACGATATAGTCAGGGAGAGCGCAAAAATGCTCAAATTCAATGGGCGTTTTTACATGGTTCACAGACCATTCAGGCTGGCAGAGATTTTTAGCACTATGATGAAATATCATATCGAGCCAAAGCGAATGCGCCTTGTGCATCCCTACGCGGACAGGGAGCCGAACATGGTGCTCATAGAGGGGTTAAAGGGCGGCAAAAGCCGTATAACCATCGAAAAACCGTTAGTTGTATACAAGGAGCCTAATGTATACACGGATGAGATATATGAGATATACGGCGATAAGCCCCGGAATAACGGAAAATAACAGGAGAATCATATGACAGGAACACTGTATCTGTGCGCAACTCCGATAGGAAATCTGGAGGACATCACATTTCGTGTGCTGCGCACACTTAAGGAGGTAGACCTCATCGCAGCGGAGGATACGAGAAACTCCATAAAGCTGCTCAATCATTTTGAGATAAAGACACCCATGACGAGCTATCATGAGTTCAACAAGATAGATAAAGCCTACCAGCTTGTGGCAAAGCTTAAGGAGGGCAAAAATATAGCCCTCATCACTGATGCCGGAACACCCGGCATTTCTGACCCGGGTGAGGACATTGTGCGCATCTGCTACGAGGAGGGCGTGCCTGTTACCTCGCTTCCCGGGGCAGCAGCGTGCATTACAGCGCTCACCATGTCGGGCAGGCCGACCAGGAGGTTTGCGTTTGAGGCATTTTTGCCGAGGGATAAAAAGGAACGCGCGCGCGTCATTGAGGAGCTTAAAAACGAGACTCGAACAATCATCATCTACGAGGCGCCTCATCATCTTATAAAGACGGTCACAGAGCTTTACAATGCGCTCGGAGACAGAGAGCTTACCGTGTGCAGGGAGCTTACGAAAAAGCACGAGGAAAAGGTGCAGACTACATTTTCTGAGCTTTTGGAGCGTTCAAGGACACAGGAGCCAAGAGGTGAATATGTGCTTGTAATCTGTGGCAGAAATGTGGCTGAAATAGCAAAGGAGCAGCAGGAAAGCTGGGAAGCCATGCCTCTTGAAGCGCATATGGCACACTATGAGTCACAGGGCATCGACAGGAAGGAAGCCATGAAGCTCGTGGCAAAGGACAGAGGTGTCAGCAAGAGGGATATATACAAACAGCTTCTGTAAGCTGACAATAATACATTCTGCAGCAAATAGTTAGGATTGGATATGAACGATATAAAACATGACATAAAAAAACGACATAAGAACCTGTCAGAGTTCAGATACATCGCAGTTGGCTTTTTTCTGACAATATTATCAGGGGCTATAATGCTTAGCCTTCCGTTTTCTTCGAGAGACGGACAATGGACCAATTTTCTGGACTCACTTTTTACGGCAACAAGCGCAACCTGTGTGACAGGTCTTGTTGTGTTTGACACCTTCAGACACTGGAGTATCATAGGGCAGCTTGTAATTCTGGTGCTGATTCAGATAGGAGGCATGGGCTTCATCTCAATCGGTGTGGCATTTTCCATGCTCCTGCACAAAAAAATCGGACTTAGACAGAGGGATCTGATGCAGGAGAGCGTCAATGCACTCGAGATTGGTGGAATAGTTAGGCTTTTCAGCGTGATAATAAGGGGAACCTTCCTTATCGAAGGCATAGGAGCGGTGCTTTTAGCAATCCGCTTCATACCGGATTTTGGCATATTAAGAGGCATATATTTCTCGGTGTTCCACTCGATATCTGCATTTTGCAATGCGGGCTTTGATTTGATGGGCATAAACGAGGAGTACTCATCGTTCACAAAATATGTCGCAGATCCATTGGTAAATATCACAATCATGCTGCTTATCATCATAGGCGGTATCGGTTTTACCATATGGAATGAGGTCAGAATCAAAAAGTTTAAGCTTAGCAGATACTCGCTCCACGCTAAGATAGTAATATCAACCACACTGATACTCGTATTCGGCGGTGGACTGTTTATGTATATTTTTGAAAAAAACAATACCATAGCAGGCATGGACACACCGGGTGCCGTATTTGCATCGTTATTCGGCTCAGTTACGGCGAGAACGGCAGGCTTCAATACAGTAGACACAGCAGCACTGACACCGGAGAGCAAGCTTTTGACTATAGTGCTCATGTTCATAGGAGGAAGCCCGGGCTCGACAGCCGGTGGAATCAAAACCACAACCATGGCGGTCATGATAATCTATATTGTTTCGTATCTGAGAGGATGCAACGGCTGCAATGTGTTTGGCAGGAAAATAAGCAGTGAGGTAATCAAAAAGGCCGGAATGGTGCTTATCATCAATCTGGTGCTTGGACTTACAGCGGTGATAGCTATACTTGCCACATCCAATATGGAGATGGACGATGTACTGTTTGAGGTATACTCTGCAATCAGTACGGTCGGCATGACAACAGGCATCACAAGAGATTTAAATACAGTAGGACGCATAATTATCATAATTATGATGTATTGTGGAAGAATCGGAAGCATGACATTTGTGCTTTCGTTTGTGCATAGACCGGATAAAGCCAATATAGAGCTTCCGGAGGAAAAAGTTATCATTGGATAAGGATAAGGAGAAACGCAATGAAATCAATTTTAATTATTGGAATGGGTAAATTCGGACACCATCTGTGTGCGGATTTGATAAAAAATGGAAACGACATTATGGTGATGGACAAGGACGAGGCCAAGGTCAGGGATTTAATCTATGACGTGACCAAGGTGCAGATAGGTGACTGTACCGACCCACAGGTAGTAAAAGCACTCGGAATCAACAATTTCGATTTGATTTTTGTATGTATCGGCACCAATTTCCAGAGCTCGCTTGAGATAACAAGTCTCGTGAAGGAGATGGGCGGAAAATACGTCATCAGCAAGGCAAACAGAGATGTGCATGCCAAGTTCCTGCTTCGAAACGGTGCGGATGAGGTTATCTATCCTGACCGCGACATGGCAGAACGAGTGGCAAAGAAATACAGCGCCAACCATGTGCTTGATTATGTGGCATTAAACGATGATTACTCAATCTACGAGATAAATCCACCTGAAGGCTGGGTAGGAAAGAGCATCATGGAAAATAATGTGCGTCAGAAATACAATGTAAATATCGTTACAGTAAAGGAAGCCGGAAAGAATCGCGTGCTTCCGCTGCCGGACTATGTGTTCAAGGCAGACGATGCAGTGATGGTGCTTGGACTGAATGCAGATGTGGACAAGCTGGTGCGAAAGCTATAAAAGTGTTGCTCAAAAAATAATAGGCAGCAATTTAAAGAAGAAAAGAAGAAAGGATGGATACATATGGGTAACAATGACAGCAGTGTAGAAACATTTTTGCAGTGGATAAAGGCTTCGGAAAATATTGTATTTTTCGGCGGAGCAGGTGTATCAACCGAGAGCGGCATACCTGATTTCAGAAGCGTTGACGGACTTTACAATCAGAAGTATGACTACCCGCCAGAGACCATCCTGAGCCATACATTTTACAGGAAGCATCCGCAGGAGTTTTACCGATTCTACCGTGACAAGATGCTCTGCCTTGATGCAGAGCCAAACATCACGCATTACAAGCTGGCAGAGCTTGAAAAAGCCGGAAAGCTTAAGGGTGTTGTGACGCAGAACATAGATGGACTGCACCAGAAGGCCGGCAGCAAAAATGTAATGGAGCTGCATGGCAGTGTGCTGAGAAACTACTGTGAGAGATGCTTACAGTTTGTAAGCGCAGAGGAAATCCTACACTCAACAGGCGTGCCAAAATGCCCAAAGTGTGGCGGCCCGGTAAAGCCTGATGTCGTATTGTACGAGGAGGGCTTAAATCAGAAAACGCTTGAGGATGCAATCTACTACATCAGTCACGCCGATGTGCTCATAGTGGGCGGTACATCACTTGCGGTATATCCGGCGGCAGGCCTCATAGACTATTACAACGGAAACAAGCTCGTGCTTATCAACAAGTCCACCACACCGATGGACGTAAGAGCAGACCTTCTGATACAGCAGGGACTGGGTTCTGTATTTGAGCAGATAGAGGTGTAGTATGAGGGGCAAAATACCTTTTGACCCTCATATCATAGTATATAATATGGCAGATATAGGTAGAGAAGGAATATAGGATGGATAAATACGCAGTAGGAGATATCGTAAAACTGAAAAAACCACATCCGTGTGGCAGCAGCGAGTGGGAAATCATGCGTGTCGGCGCAGACTTCCGCCTGAAATGCATGGGCTGCGGACACCAGGTTATGGTGCCGAGAAAGCTGGTCGAGAAAAATGACCGCGGTCTCACGAAGAGGCAGGCTTGAGTAATAGAAACAGCGCATGTCCCGACATAATAAAAATTAAAGAAAAATTGCAAAAACCCCTTGAAAAGTACCATGATTCATGTTATTATCTAGACTCGTGATATAAAATTCCTTGCTCATAATCAGATTTATGAGCCAGAGACCAAAAGGAGGTAACATTCGCATGAACAAATATGAATTAGCACTCGTCGTTAGTGCAAAGATCGAGGATGATGCGAGAACAGCAGTAGTCGAGAAGGCAAAAGAGTACATCACACGTGCCGGCGGTACTGTTACAGAAGTTGAGGAGGCTGGTAAGAAGAGATTAGCTTACGAGATTCAGCACATGACTGAGGCCTTTTATTACTTCATCCAGTTCGATGCTGAGGGAACAGTCCCAGCAGAAATCGAGCAGGACGTTCGTATCATGGACAATGTTCTTCGTTTCTTATGCGTTAGAAAAGACGAGGCATAGTATAAGAAAATAGGAGATTGTATTATGAACAAAGTAATACTTATGGGTAGATTAACCAGAGACGCAGAAATCCGCTATGCCCAGGGGGACAACTCACTTGCAATAGCAAGATTTTCACTTGCGGTAGACAGACGATACAGCAAGAATGCAGAGGAGCAGTCAACGGATTTCATCAACTGCGTAGCTTTTGGAAAGATAGCAGAATTTTTTGAGAGATTTGGCCGTAAAGGAACAAAATTTGTTGTTGAAGGCCGAATCCAGACCGGCAGCTATACAAACAAGGACGGACAGAAGGTATACACCACTGACGTCGTGGTTGAGAATGCAGAGTTTGCAGAGTCCAAATCAGCCGCATCAGGAAATGCAGGCGGATTTGCACCGGCAGACAGACCTGCACCTAGCCAGGCTGCTGGGGATGGCTTCATGAACATTCCGGACGGAATCGACGAGGAGCTTCCATTCAATTAGTAGTGTCCACGAGGACAAATATTCAAGGAGGTAACAAAAATGGCTTACAATAAATCAGCTGATGGTTCATCAATGAAGAGAAGACCAATGCGTAGAAGAAAAAAAGTCTGCGTATTCTGTGGAAAAGACAATGTCATTGATTACAAAGATACAAACAAATTAAAGAGATACATCTCTGAGAGAGGAAAAATCCTTCCA
>UMHV01034748.1_pt1 | contig 13994 bp, 14 predicted proteins | sample 1965621 | NCBI WGS metagenome assembly UMHV01 (sample SAMEA4836108, study PRJEB28245) | human gut metagenome | biome: gut microbiome; material: fecal sample | place: Denmark | collected 2008 | reverse complement strand
ACGCGTTTTCCGCGGGCGGGCCGATCATGTGGCCGAATGTGAAGGCATTGCAATTGGTGCCGTTGGCCGCGCACGCATTGTTCGCACGTCCGCTCATCATCGGCTCCGGCTCCACGTTCGCCATCGACATTCTTGACGATTCCACGTCCGACGGTTGGATCTGCTGCGACGGCCGCCGCCAGCGCGCCCTGCCGAAAGGCACACGCATCGAAGTGCGCGAATCGAAATGCACTTTGCGATTGGCGCGACTGTCCGGCGTGCCGTTCACGAACCGTCTCGTCACCAAATTCGACCTGCCCGTCGTCGGATGGCGCGAGCAGGCGCGCAAGACCGGTGGCACGCATCATGGGCAATCGTTCCCTAGAACCGGCAAACCGGAAAGCGGGAAGTGACAGGGCATGCTGGAAGAGCTTGAGATCCACAATCTCGGTCCGATCCGTTCCGCGCTGATCGCCCCGGCAGGCGGTATGACGGCGATCACCGGCGAAACAGGTGCCGGCAAATCGATGCTGCTCAGTGCGATCCGACTGATTTCCGGCGGTCCCTCCGACGGCGGCCGTGTTTCCGTCGGCGCTCAGGAGGCGTGGGCGCAGGGCGTGTTCGAAGTCGCTTCGTCGCCGGCCGCGGTGGCCGCCGCACGGGAGGCTGGCTTCGAGCCAGAGGACGGCGAACTGTTCCTGTCGCGCAAGGTGCCGGCTTCCGGACGATCCCGCAGCATGTTGTCGGGACGTAGCGTGCCTCGTTCCGTGCTTGCTTCCGTCGCCGCCGAATTGGTGACGATCCACGGCCAGGCCGACCAGTTACGTATCGCGACCGTTTCGCGGCAGCGTGAATTCCTGGACCGCTACGCGGGGGATGAAGTGGCGTTGGCCGCCTACGGCAAGACGTGGAACGCGCTGCGCGCAATGGACGAGCGTTTGGAAAGGCTCAGCAGCCAGGAATCGTCCATGCGCCAGCAGGCGGATTACCTGCGTGAGTCAATCGAACGCATCAACCGGGTCGACCCGCAGCCGGGGGAGATGGACGAATTGCGCGCACGGCGGGACCGCATCGAAAACGCCGCCGAAATCGCCGAAGGCGTGACCCGCGCATTGGGTGCGTTGGACGCTTCGCAAGTGGCGGATGACGTTGAATCGGCCAGCGCCGCCGATTTGATCGACCGTGCCTCGCAGGCATTGCGCGCCATTCACGTGGAAGGCGTGTTCTCCGAACTCGCCGACCGGCTCGACTCCATCAGCACCGATTTGTCCGACGTGGTGTTCAGCCTGTCCGGCGAAGTGGACAATGAGGCGAGCGTGGAGGATCTGGATGCCATCAACGGGCGCATCCACGAGTTGGACGAGCTGACCCGCCGGTGGGGGCCGGAATTGTCCGACGTGATCACGTGGAGGGACAAGGCCGTATACGATTTGGAGGATTTGGACGCCTCGCCGGAAAAGGTCGAACAGCTGGAAGCCGAACGCGCCCAACTGCTTGAGGCTGCGAAAAAAGCCGCGCAGGCTGTGAGCAAACGGCGTAGAGCCGCGGCGAAGGAACTCGCTTCCAAAGTCACCGCGGAACTTGATTCGCTGGCCATGGGCACTTCGAAACTGGAGATCCGCGTGGCGGAACGCGAACAGTTGGACGCCACCGGAGCGGACGACATCGAATTCCTCTTCACCCCGTTTCCCGGCTCCCCGCAGCTGCCGATGGGCAAAAGCGCGTCCGGCGGCGAATTGAGCCGTCTGATGCTCGCGCTTGAACTGGTCGCCGCCGAAAAGCATGTCGTGGCCGGAGGAACCGTGCCGCCGATGACGTTCATCTTCGATGAGGTCGATGCCGGCGTGGGTGGCAAGGCCGCTGTGGAGCTGGGTGCCCGCTTGGCCAAACTCGCCCAATCCGCGCAGGTTCTGGTCGTCACGCACCTGCCGCAGGTCGCCTCCTGGGCGGACGAACAATATGTGGTCGCCAAAGGCGAAACCAAGGATGGTTCCATCGCCACCACCATCAGCCAGGTGCGCGGGGATGAGCGCGTGCACGAAATCGCCCGCATGCTGTCCGGCAGCGAAAGCGAAACATCTCTGGAACATGCCGAGGAACTGCTCAAATCGTCGGTGCTTGACTGACGGCGGATTCAATCGTAAAAAGTAATCGCAAATCGTAAAAGCGGTAATTGCAAAACAAAGGAGCCGATATGACACAGAAAACCAAGGCGAACCAAGGCAAAGGCGCCATCTTCGACCTTGACGGCACGCTACTCGACTCCATGGGCGTGTGGGATCAGGTGGACGTCGACTTCCTTGCCAAACGCGGCATCGAGGTGCCGGACGACTACATGCAGAAGGTCGCGGCCATGCAATTCCGCCAGATCGCCGAATACACAATCGCACGCTTCAGCCTGTCGGACACTCCTGAGGAGCTGATGGAGGAGTGGGATCATATGGCGCGCGTCATGTACTCCACGGTGGTAGAAGCCAAGCCGCACGCGCGTGAATACCTGGCAACGTTGAAGGCGAGCGGGGCGAAACTGGCCGTGGCCACGTCATTGCCGCCGATGCTGCGGGAGCCGGCTATGAGGCATGTCGGCATTTTCGATTATTTCGACGAGGTGGTCAGCGTTGACGATGCGGGCGATATCGGCAAGGACAGGCCGGACGTGTACCTGCTGGCCGCGTCGAGGCTCGGCATCGAGCCGACCGACTGCACCGTATTCGAGGATCTGCTCGTCGGCATGCGCTCGGCCAAGTCTGTCGGCATGCGAGTGTGGGCCATGCATGATGATTCGTCCGATGCTGATTGGCCGGCGATTTGCGGTCTGGCAGATGGTGTCATGTTCGACTTCCACGACGCGCCTGCCGCATTGTAGGAACCGGTGTCGTACGGGGATATATGCATTTGGGGCTTTCCGTTGATTCGGAAGACCCCAAATCCGTTCTCCATAAGAGTCTACCGGTTGGCTCGGTTCAGATGTCCTTGCTACCGTAAATATGCAGCGATATCTTGTTGGAGAACGCCAAGGCGAGTACGTCGATGATCAAGAATGTCGCTAATGCAATGGCTTGGTGTCGGCTGATCGCTTCGGCCAGCTGTTCGACGGTCTTTCCGAATTCCGGCAATGCCTTGCGCAGTCCGATGATCGTGCCCACGATCACGCCGATGCTCAGAATAATGGCGGCCATGGCACGATAAGGGGAGAACCGGTACAGGAACGGCTGCACGATGGCGTTGAGCAGCACGAGGGTCAGCACGGTCATCGCGGCGAAACCGATCGCATCCGTCACTTTAACTGGCTCGTGCATGATGATGCCGGCGCAGGCGATACTGACGGCCACTTCCAATCCCGCCACCAGATCGCAGACGATAAGGAATGCGAATCGTCCGAGGATCTGGTGGTTGCGGTTGATGGGCACGATGCCGTTCATCCAATGATGGTTGTTCATTTGTTCATAGGAGAACAGGGTGATATTAAGCATCAGGAAGCCGGAGGCCGCCCCGCCGATGACGGCTCCCGCAACGCTGTCGAGAGTGGACCCTGTGGCCGCCATCAGGCATGTAACACCTGGAGCGTACGCGAAGAAGATGGCTAGGTACGACCGCCCGTAGCTGATGGTGCGGTTCCAGTCCAAGGAAATCTGCCTAAGGATGGCGGTCATGGCGTTCGCGTTCGCTGTCGTGTTCATCGTACGTCTCCTTTGTTGGTATTGCCGATTGCCGTATGTTCCGCGGTGTTGGTCAGTCTGATCACATCCTCAATCGAAGCGTGCTGTGTCAGAAGACCGTCGGTGCCGCCGATGTGTGGGATGTCCTGCGTGCGGACCAACGCGTCGAAGCCAGTTACGTATGTGCGGACGCCGACCATTGCCCGCTGTAGACCATCCGTAAGCTCATCCGGCCCGCCCTTGACCAGACGGAACGCGTCTTCGAACTCGTCTTTCGGCCCGCTGTAATACAGCATGCCGTGCGTGATATACGTGAGGAAATCCGCGCAACGCTCCAAATCGGCGGTGATATGCGTGGAGAAGATTACGCTGTGTTCGCCATCCGCAACATAACCGGACAGGATGTCCATGAGCTCGTCGCGGGACAGTACGTCCAGACCGCTGGTCGGTTCGTCGAGAATCAGCAGTTTCGCATCGTGGCTCAACGCCACGGCGAGCATGAGCTTCATCTGCATGCCGCGCGACAGGTCCTTGATCTTCTTGTTCCGTCCGAGTCCGAACCGTCTGAGGTATGCGTCGAACAGATTGTGGTCCCACAGCGGGTACATTGGTCTGCTTGTCCGTTCCACCGCGTCGACCGTCATGTATTCGATAAAATAGCTGCTGTCGAGCACTACGCCCAGCCGCTCTTTGACCCGCTCCTCATCGGCCATCGCGTCAAGGCCGAGCACTTCGATTCGTCCCGCGTCTCGCGTGGTCATATTGAGGATCAGTTTGATCAACGTGGATTTGCCGGCGCCGTTCGGACCGACCAGACCCATGATGTAGCCGGACGGCAGGTCGAAGGTCACGTCATCTAATGTGAAGCCGGAATCATAATGCTTCGTCAATCCGGTTACGCTCAAGGCCAAGGTTGGCCGTGTCCCTTGGAGGAGTGAGGAATCGTTCATGATTGTTCCCTGTATGCTTTCTCGAACATGCCAAGCAGATCAAGCAGGCTGATGTCGGCGGCTTTGGCTTCGATGGAAACTTCACGGAGCTTGTCCATGATGCGTTCGCGCGCACGTTCCTTCATGAGTTCGTTGCCTCGTTCCATCACGAACGTGCCTTTGCCCTGCACGTTCTCTACGAGCCCCTCGTCAGCCAGTTCGTTATACGCTCTGGTCACGGTGAGCACGCTGACGCGCAGTTCCTTGGCGAGCTTGCGCAGTGAGGGAAGCGCCTCGCCTGCCATAAGCTCACCCGACATGATCGCGGACCTGATTTGGTTCTTGATCTGTTCGTAAATCGGTTCTCCGGACACGGATGAGATGATCAGCTTCAATCTGTGCCTCTTTTTCTGTATGTTTCGTAGGTGATATATCTCCCAGCTGAACAGTTAGATGCAAACTGTTTAGCTGTTATATATAACAGTAACACAGAAAACCCGTACTGTTATTGCATGTCGCATAACAGTACGGGTCTGTTGGAATATAAGGAAATCCGCCGCTCCATGAACGCCTCTTGCGGTCGGCGATTGACGGAAGCGACATTTACTTGCGTTCGCGGATTCCCGTATGGACGGTTATGCGCGAGTCGGATGGATGATACGGCGGAAACACAGGTAGATCAGCCGCGCCAACGGCATGGTCGTCAACGTAGGCAATGTAGGGAACCGGCGATGAGTCCCACTTCAGTCATGATTGCGATTTGCTTCGCGCCGAAGGAGAGAGAGCGTCCCTTTTGGTGCGATCCGTCGCCTGGGTGGTGTTGCTATCTTGCTGCACGATTGTTGAGGAAACCATCTGTAATTCCATTCCCCTATAGAGTTCTTTGGCGAGATCAATCAGACCGTGAACGTCGAAATCCTCGGATCCTGCCAGCACTCCACGCGCGTGGCGGGCGGAGATCACACCGTAGGGAAGCGCGGCGCCAACGTGGTCGGAGTGATTGCCGGCAGATCACCTGGGTGGCTTTCGGTACGGCAATCGACCCCATAGTACGTTACTGGTTGTGGACGGGATGTAATTCGTTTGTTCCGATATGCAGGTGCCGGTTTGCAATATCTGGATTGTCTGTCTCATGAGATTCCTTGCGACGTGTTGTTTTCGGAGCCGTTGAGTTTGCGCGCGACCATCCATGAGCAATCATGTGCGACTGATCAAATTCGCCGGATTGCCGGGCATATCGAAATCTACGGTCTGCCGCTTGCCGGACCTATCAGACAATGCTGTATACGCCGGAACCATCATCCCACCAAGCATGATTCACCGGCTCCGGCTGTACAAGACGCTTCGGCCCCTTCAGCATTTCAATCGCCTTCAATTCCAAACATTCACGCTCCTCAGCCAACGCATCGCCAACACGATCAAGCAAACCGTACACGCGAGCCGTGGGCTGACATGTCAGAAGACGATGATTTATTGTCGAAAGTCTGAGTCTCATCGCGCTTTTTCTCTTCTCTTACGAGGCCGTGCCCCGCGCAGTTACGAGAACCTCGAAAGGCTCGCTGAAGAGCCCATATTTGAAGACATCGGCACACTGCACGACCACTATCAGGAATTCGACATCTACCCGCTACTGATTACGTCATTCGCATGAAAAAGCTGATCTAAAAGCAACAATGCACTCCAGGCTAGAAAACAGAACCATCGAGCTTGTCAAGCGCACGCAGCAAAGAATCAACATGACCCTTCGCACGCACGTTGTATCGGGCAACACGAATCACCCCATCACCATCAATCACAAAAGTCGAACGAATCACACCCTCGTAAACCTTGCCATACAACTTCTTCTCACCGTACGCACCATACAAACGATGCACGGTCAAATCAGCATCCGACAACAGAGGGAACGTCAAATGTTCGCGCTCGCGGAATCGGATAAGCTTGTCCATCGGATCCTTCGAAACGCCGAGCACTGTGAATCCGCGGGAGCTTAGGCGTGCGAGGTTGTCGCGGAAGTCGCAGGCCTCGGTGGTGCAGCCGGGAGTCATCGCGGCAGGGTAGAAGTATAGGATGATATTTTGGCCGCGCAATGCGGAGAGCGTGACACTACCGCCGTTGTCGCTGGGAAGTGTAAAGTCCGGGGCCGTTAGTCCTGCTTCGAGTCGTGCGGATGCAGGAGGGTTCTGTGCTGCCGAGGCTACTGACGGATTGATGTCGGACATGATTATCTCCTTACTGTTCTTCGGATTTCAAGTGCCGATACCAAGTGAGAATAAACGTCATCATACCCGCCTTTGCGTGTGCACAGTTCGTTGACTCGTTGCGTGCCGCCGCGAACTGCCCAAGCAGTAGGTGTCAGACCTGTCAAGGGAACAAATCGGAAAAAGATCCTGCGCGAAGTATGGCTTGAAACGTGTCATCGTGCGCATTTTCTGGATCTGTCGGCTTTGTGCTGAGCAAAACAGTGTCCAACAACAAAGGAAACGTCAAATGATCGCGCTCGCAGAATCGGGCATGAGTACTCTTTAGCTACTCTTCGGAATTCAGAAGCCAAGTGGAAAACGAACTGTCATACAATTCCGTTTATCTCCTATGATGTTTTCCAGAACGGGGAAATTTCGGGGAAGCATGGCGCATTGAAGAGAGGGACATCCACGTCGCATCGTACGACAACGGAGAACAAAGACGCGGCAGCGAACGTCACCGCGAAATCCATATGGTTCAAACGACAGCTCAACATGGCGGTTGCGGCGGTGGGCAGCGTCGCATTGTGCGCCACCATGGCCTTCGTCGCGGCACTCACCGGCTACGTTTCCTCAAGCGACCTAGACTCCGCAGCATACAAGATGGCGGCCTCCCAAGCTGAAATCACCGAGAGTCTCATCACCGACAGCGACGGCGTGCGGAAGGTCTACAATTCCGCTGCCATAGCATTCCCTGACGGGCACGCCGACTCCTACCAGAAGATGCATCGCGCCGGATCCGAGGAAACCGCATGGTCGTTGCCTGGCAGCACGCCGGTCATGTTCGAGATGCCCGAGTGGACCGGCTCGGACGGCAAGCCACTCAAGGCCGGTATCGACATTTGTCGAGACGGCCACTTCTATCCGGAACTCGGTCGTTATTATGCCGCGTCCGGAGCCGAACTGTTCCTGCATCCGACGGCCACGACCGGCAACGCATGGTATCGCGAATCCCGCATGGGCAGCTATACCGACCGTGACGGTCTTGCAGTGATCACCGACAACGTGTGGGGTCCCGACGGGTATCCGCTCGACGTCGACGGCAACCCGATCTACTTCGTCGATGAGAACGGCGACACCGTTTCCTCCGGCAAGGACATTGCGGGCTACAACTACGCAGGAGCCGGATCTGACCCGTTCCGCACGTCGAGCCTCATCATCAACGCATGGAGCGGCAAGGACGGCACCCCGTTCGACTACTCCACGGGCAGCGCGCTCGACGCCAGCGGAACAGGCAAGGGCGCGTCCGACAGCGAATCGTCCGACATGACGTTCGCCGAAGGCGCCTACGATCCAGACAATCTGGAAATCCGACAGATGAACTTGTCCCGCGCAGGGTTCAGTGTCATGAACTTCAACGCTCGCCTCTACTCCAAGATGTACGATCAGCTCGCCAAACTGACCATCCCAAGATATCAGGCCATGTATGATGATCCGACCGAACTCGACAAGAGCGCGCTCGAAGCTCCGATCGCGGCGGCACAGGCCAAGCTTGCCGAATTCGGCAAATACACGGACGATACGGTCGCATCTCTCACGGAAGCGTACGAGCAGGCCCTCTCGCTGTGGAACAACACCACGTTCAGCAGCGAACAGAACGGTCTTGTCTCCAATGCCGCCACGCTCCTTAACACGGCATTGAACGGTCTGAAGCTTCGGGAAACGAAGCCTGATGACCAGCCGGGCGGTGGAGAGGCCAAGCCGAATGACAAGCAGCCCTCGAAAGACAAGAATGCCAGCAAGGCCGATGGAAAACCGACTGCGGACTCGCCTCACACGGGCTCCGACATCGTTCCCATTATCGCGGTCATGCTCCTCCTTGCAGGAGCCGGAACCACTGCCGGTACGTTGATACGCCGCAAGCATGTGTAGCGGTATGTTCTAGAAACCACCACCAGATAAATGGCCGGTCGAAGCACATTAGCTGCGACCGGCCATTTATCAAATGGGGTACGGTGATTAGAAGACGCTGTAGCCGCCGTCTACGCGAATGTCAGTGCCAGTAACGTACGAGGACGCGTCGCTGGCGAGGAAGAGCACCGTGCTGGCAATCTCGTCATTCGTGCCGAAACGATGCATCGGCACGACCTCGAGCATGGCGTCGTGGCCAGGCATGTCGATACGGCCATTGAAAATTCCAGACCACACGTATCCGGGGGAGATGGTGTTGGAACGGATGCCATCTTTGGCGAGCGCTGCGGCAAGGTAACGTGAGTGTTCCATGATGGCCGCTTTGGTGGCGCCATACGCGTTCACCGGCGTCGGACTTCCCATCATGTAGTTCGCGTTGTGTCCGGACAGGGAGGCTGTGAAGATCAGTGAGCCGCCATGACCGTGTTCGCGCATGATTTCATGCGCGATGCGGCCGGTACGGTAGGTGCCGTTGAGGTTGATGTTGATGGTGCGCGTCCATACTTCTTCGGTGGCGTCTTGATCGTCGCCCGGTACGTTGACTCCGGCGTTGAGGAATGCGAAGTCGACGGTTCCGAGTTGTTCTACCAATTGTGTTTTGAGTTCGGCTACTTGTTCGACGTTGGTGACGTCGCAGGTGAGCGCGATGACGTTGGTGCCGAAACGTTCGCTCATGTCTTTCGCCAGTTCGGTGAGCTTGTCTTCTTGGCTGGGCAGGTCGACTAGTGCGACGTCTGCTCCGGCTTGGGCGAGCGCGGCCGCCGCGTTGCGTCCTAGACCGCCTGCGGCTCCGGTGACGAAGCCTTTGCGGCCGCGCATTGAGAATTTGTCGAGTATCGAGTAGTTTGAATCCTCCCATTTGTCGAGGGGATAACGTTCGTCGAAGATTTGTTCGACGGTTTTTTCTGGAATCTTCGATGATTCGTCTGCCATGTTTCACTCCTTTGCGTGATGGTGACCGCTTTTTTGGATGCGTCCGCGCATCATGTTTTGCGCATCTATGGACCATGTTTGCGGTTGCCTATGCTCGTGCCTGCGGTCGTTCGGCGTCCGTGCCGAACTAATCCGAGTGTAGCAAATAAAACGATGGCGGTGCTGTCAGTATTTGTCAGGTAAAACGTAGTGAGGAAACCGTAAGGTCAATATAAGAAGATAGTTGATGATTGAAAGGGGAGTGGTGATGACGGATTTGAAAATGTTTTCCAAGCCTGTGGTGTTCACGGATTTCGATGGGGTGCTCAACGCCTTTCCGGGATGACAAGCTTTTGCGCAGGAGTGGCGTGAACAAAGTTATGACCTGGGCGAAGCCCGACAGTCCCTACGCGAAAATGTACAATCCTGAAAAAGCGTTCCACTTGGACGGCAACGAAAAAGCCCACACGCCCGTAGGCTCATGGCGCATCCACTGGTCCAGCGAACTGTCCGACGCCATGTACGCGTTGGCAGTTGACGGCATTGTGGAATTGTGGTGGCTGTCCACCTGGCAGCCATACTGCAGTCAGATTCTCGACCCGATGCTCGGCTGGGATCCCATGCTGGTCGATGTCATCACTTGGTACGATCCTGTCACCAAATGGGGACGTGAGACAGGCAAATGGCAGACCATCCAACGACGCGTACGCATCGAATGCGAAGAGAATGAACCCGCGCCGATCGTATGGATCGACGATGATGAATGCTTCGAACAGCGCGCGCAGCTCTTGGAGGAACTCCAGCCGAAAGCGCCGGTGCTTATGGTCCGTCCGGACTATCGTATCGGCATCAGCCGTCGCCAATGGAAACTGATCGATACGTTCGTGCACCATCCCGAACAGTTCGACACGGTCACGTTCGACATGGAACCAACCTGCAGGATATACGACATCCACCACGGTTTCTAGCCTAAATGAATTACCATGGGAGGATAGTCGAGCGGAATGAAGGAAGGATGGGGTTATGGCGGAACGTATCGTGGAGCGTCTTATCCGAGAGCGTGATACTCGATATGGTGACGGCATTTACACGACTACACAAATCCAGTTCGCATGGAATTCCAATCATATGGAAGGTTCCACCCTTACTGCCAAACAGACCGCGCAGCTATTTGCCACCGGTACCTATACCACGGATGGCAGCGAACAGGTCAATCCTGACGATGCGTTGGAAACCCGTAATCATTTCGCTGCGTTCCGTTGGATTCTCGACCATGCTGATGAGCCGGTGGACCGGGATATGGTCTGTCACCTGCATGCCATTCTCAAGCAGGGCACCAGACAGGTCTCCGACTCGCTTTTCAACGTGGGCGGCTACAAGACTCGGCCGAACTTTATTGGCAATCCTGTCACTCCGACAAGGACTGCGCTGCCGCAGGATGTTCCCGAATTTATGGACAGGCTGTTTGATATGTGCACGAAACTTGAGGATGAACCGTATCAGATCGCCCGTGTCCATTGGACGTTTGAGAAGATTCACCCATTTTCGGACGGCAACGGTCGAATCGGACGGCTTATCATGTTCAAGGAGCTTTTGCGTATCGATGCGTTGCCTGTCCTTGGCCATGACGCGTATCGTGCGGAGTACGTCAATGGCATCAGCAAGTTTCCGGACGAGCCAGGATGGCTGGTTGATACGCTTCTATTCGAACGGGACCTTTACCGGTCGCATGTTCTGAAAACGGATGCCGAGGCATTGCGTTACACGTACCATGACCAATGGAATATGGCTGAGCATCGGGTGGAACGAGATGAGGATCTGGAATTCGCCAAGCTCATCGACACGAAGGCCCAGCCGTTGTTCGATGAGGAGTATCAGCAGCGCGAACGGCTCCTATGGGGCGAATAGCGGTCCGACTGTGTTGTTGTGGTGGTTCCTCCTTCCAAACGTGACATGAACCGAATGTGCATTGAGATGTGCAATTTGTGCACATTGCGGTCGCCGGCCGTTCACCTTGGTGTAAAAAGGAATCAGCCTTCGGACTTTAGCATGAGATGCAATGGCGCGTATTGAATGCGCGCATACGAGGAAGTGAGAGCTGCATACATGCGTGTATTCGACTTCGATGGAACCATCTATGACGGAGAAAGCCTGTTCGACCTGTACCTGTTTTCGGCCAAATACAATCCGAAGGTATTACGGTACATCGCCCCGGTACTGCGCTATGCCATCAAATACAAGCTCGGACGAGCCACGTTCGATCAAATGGAATACGGTGTGGGCAAGCTATGCCACGGATATTTAAGCGAACTGGCCGAATCATTGGAATTCGAAGAATTAGTCAACGCCTCTGGGATCAGAACATGAAGCACATCAAACCCTGGTATGAGCCACGCGAAGACGATGTGATCCTCACCGCCTCGTTCGACATCACCGTGGGCGAGGCCTGCCGCAGGCTTGGCGTGCAACATTTGGTCTCGTCCACCATCGACGGCAACACGTTGAACGTAAACTACCTCAACTTCAACACCAACAAGCCCAAACGATTCCGCGAACTCTACGGAGACAACGTTCGAGTGGACGAATTCTACACAGACAGCCGATTCGACCAGCCCATGATCGACATGGCCCGACGTGCCTACATGGTCAAAGGCAACAAAATCCACCAAGTCAAATAGCCGGAAAGGCTGGAACGGAATACGGCGGCAAGGGCCGATCTTGACATCTCCCCTTCGGCATGGACGCCTTGCACGAGCCAGGATGGGCGTCGGTCGGTCATATTGCCGTATATGGAAAATACGACCGACCGCAAAAACAGTTAGAACGACACGCGCTTGGAATGGTTTACGGCAGAAACCTCGCACACGATGCCAACAACTACCGCGAAACACGCTTCACACACAACAAATAAATCAACCAAGCAACAGGCATCGCCAACATAAACACCGGATAAAACCACACAGCAGACAAACGCCCATACACCAAACCACCCACAAACGGACCAACCGACATACCCAAATCAATACCCGCATAATACGTACTATTCGCAATACCACTGCGCTCGCGGCCTGCGATTACCACGGCCTGCGCCTGCGTGACTGAACTCATCAGACCGTAGCCGACAGCGGTGAAAATCGCAGCCAACAACAGCATCCAATCATTGAACAGGAACGTCATGCATGCGAGCATCGCCAGCATGCCCAACGAGCAGACCGTCAGCCAGAAACGGAAGCCCTTGCTGTCGAACAGGTCGCGCAAGCCCAGTCGCAACACCAATAACGCGACCGCGTAAAACATGAAAAACAGGTCGGACGATACCGGCAGATGACGAGACTGAACATAATTCACGATGAAGGACTGATTTGCGAAATACGCTATCGCAAACATCATGAACGTCAGCGACAACGGCACCACACGCGGTTCCAGAATCGAACGGATCGAAAAACGATGCTTTTTGGTTGCGCTAGCAGAACCGTCAATGTCTACGGCAGTGGAGGGATTCTCCGTTATGGAAGTCTGCTTTTTGCGTACCGGTTGTCCGCCATTCTTCACCATCAGTGTGGCGATCAGCATGATCACCGCCAGCACCAGCGAACTCAAAAACGTCAGACGATAACCGATGTATTTTTGCGCGCGAATACCCAATGCCGGTCCGACCGCCATAGCCAGCGCGTTCATCGTGCCATACAATCCCATGCCGGCACCCATATGCCGGATCGGCAGCAAAAGCGACATCCACGTGGCCAGGCAGACCGAGCAGCATGCGAAACCAACGCCGTTGATCACGCGAGCCATGATGAGCATGATGGGGGAGTTTGCGAAATAGTACAGCAGTCCGGCGGCGAAATAGAGCACCGTGCCAACCGCCACAAGCGTGCGCTTGCTGGTTTTGTCGGAAAGATTGCCTGCGATAGGGCGGCAGAACAGTGAGATGAAACTCATCGAACCGGCCACCGCACCCATCAGCATGCCGTCCGCGCCCAACGATTCCGCATATCCGGCAACGATCGGATTGGCAAGCATATTGCTCGACATGAAACAGAACGTCGCAAGCATGACCAACGCCATATCACGGGTGATGAGACGATCATGCTTACGCCGGGGCTGTTCGGGCTGGTTCGATTGTTGTGCCGGTTGCTTCTGTCGTACCGATTCAGATGCGGGTATCGTTGGTGCTGTCATGCTCGTTCGCCTCCGAGCATGCAACTGTAGCAGCCTTGACGAAAAACGGCCGTCCACATATTGCGGACGGCCGATGGAGATGGCTTTAACGATGTGAAAGTATGCTTCGCTTACAGAGTTTTTACAGAGCTTTGGCGGCCTGCTCGACAAAACCTTCCATACCGTCGATGTCAACGACATGG
>UMHV01044662.1_pt1 | contig 14063 bp, 5 predicted proteins | sample 1965621 | NCBI WGS metagenome assembly UMHV01 (sample SAMEA4836108, study PRJEB28245) | human gut metagenome | biome: gut microbiome; material: fecal sample | place: Denmark | collected 2008 | reverse complement strand
TGGTAGCAAGTAAGACCTCAGCTGTAACCGTGGAAAATAAGGAGCAGCTTGCAGAGCTTACTGTTTATAAAGAAGGTCAGGTGCTTACCGGAGCAGAAGTCAGTGAGAGTGGAACCGTATTCCATTATGAGAACCGCAGACAAAAAAATGCTGTTTACAACGTGTATGCCGGAGCAGATATTGTGACTGCGTATGGTACAAAAGTGTACAGCAAAGGTGATCTGGTGAAAGAAAATCTGACAACAGGTGAGAATGGCTCTGTTACCCTGAAGAATCTCCATCTAGGAACTTATGTGGTAAAAGAAGCAAAAGCACCGGACAACTTCTATAATGGCGGCGAAGAAAAGACAGTGACGCTGACTTATGCCGGACAGAATAAAGAAGTTGTATTTGCGGATGTCACCTTCAACAATGAGCGTCAGAAAGCAGAAGTCACTGTAGTAAAACAGGATAAAGATACAAAGAAACCGCTGGAAGGTGGTATTTTCGCCCTGTATGCGGCAGACGATATCAAAAATGCAGATGGTGTAGTTGTTGTAAAGAAAGGCACCCTGATTGAGAAAGCCACTACCGGTGAGGATGGAAAGGCAAAATTCACAGCAGATCTGCCTATCAATCATTCCTATTCCGTAAAAGAAGACCAGGCACCAGAAGGCTATGTAAGAAATACAGAAGACGTGTATACGTTCAAGTTCTCTTACACCAATGATAAAGAAGCAACCGTATCTTTCGCCCATACCTTCAGCAATGACCGTGTGACAGCAAAAATCAATTTATTCAAAGTTGATAAAGAAACAGGAAAAGCCGTTCCGCAGGGCGATGCAACACTGAAAGGTGCAGTCTACGGATTATATGCCCGTGAAGATATCGTGCATCCGGATGGAGCAACCGGTGTGATTTATAAAGCAGGGGAACAGGTGGCTTCTCTTACAACGGATGAAAAAGGACAGGCTTCTGTAGATGGCTTATATCTTGGCAAATATTACGTCAAGGAGATCACACCACCGACCGGATACCTGGCAGATACAGAAGAACATGATCTTGAATGTAGTTATGAAGGTGATATGACTGCAGAAGTAAAAAGAGAATGCATTTCCAGTGAACAGGTGATCAAGCAGCCGTTCCAGATTATCAAAGCAGCCAACAATGGAAAGACCGATGCAGATCTGTTATCCGGAGCCGGATTTACAGTTTATCTGAAATCTTCCCTTACAAAGAAAGCAGATGGAAGCTATGATTTTGATTCTGCCAAACCAGTAGTGAGCGGAGAAAATGGAGCAACGGAGATTTTCACAGATGAAAAAGGTTATGCCTGCAGTATTCCATTACCATTTGGAAGCTATATTGTCCGTGAAACAACAACACCACACAATTACAAGCCAGTCGATGATTTTGAAGTGAATATCACAGAGAACCATCCGAATGAGCCACAGATCTGGCGTGTGCTTCTGGACAAAGAGTTCAAGGCAAAATTGAAAATTGTGAAAAAAGACGATGAAACAAAGAAATCCGTCCTGATTGCAGGAACAGAATTTAAGGTATATGACCTGGATAACAAAAAATACGTGGAGCAGGTAACTACTTATCCTGTGACAACCACACACAAGTCCTATTTTACAGACAGTCAGGGTTATCTGATCATGCCAAAGAACCTGAAAATCGGACATTACCGGATTGAGGAAGTCAACGCACCGGAAGGGTACACAATCAACAAGAATTATATGGAGATTGCTGTTGATGCAAACACTGCTTATCAGATGGATTCAGAAAGCGGCGATGCCATTATCACAGTTGATTACGAGAATCATCCGGTAAAAGGAAAGCTGACGATCTATAAAAAAGGTGAGATGCTGAGTGGATTCAAAAAGGATTTTGTTTATGAAGAAAAATATCTGAAAGGTGCAGAGTTTAACGTCTATGCAGCGGAAAATATCTACACACCGGATTATCAGAAAGATGAAAATGGAAACAGACAGCTGATTTATGCAAAAGATGCTCTGGTAACAACGGTAACGACCGGGGAAGACGGAAAAGCAGTTGCAGATAACCTGCCGCTTGGTTCTTACTATGTGGTAGAAAAAACAGCACCGGAAGGATTTGTTCTGAACCATGACAGATCGGATGTAGCATTTGTCTATGCAGATCAGGATACACCTGTGATCGAACAGGAAGTGACTGTTGGTGATGACAGACAGAAAGTTGCAATCCAGGTAGAAAAACAGGATGCAGAAAACGGAGCAACGGTAGAAGGTGCAGTCTTTGGCATTTATAACAAAGATGATATCAAAGCAGAAGGCAAAGTCATTGTCAACGCTGATACCCTGTTACAGGAAATGACTTCTGATAAAGATGGAATTGCTTCCTGTACGCTGGATCTGCCACTCGGACAGTATTATGTAAAAGAGTTAAAGGCACCGGCAGGATTCGTTTCTTCCGATGAAGTTCTGAATCTGGATGCTTCTTATCAGGGACAGGACGTGAAGACAGTAAAACTGAAAACAGTGAAGAAGAATCAGCCGACAACGGTTGAAATTACAAAATCAGATGTGACAACAGGTGTGGAACTGGATGGAGCAAAACTCACCGTTCTTGATAGAGAGGGGAATGTCGTAGATCAGTGGACTTCTGTAAAAGACCAGCCACATGTGATTAAACGACTGACCGTTGGGGAGGAATATACCCTTCGTGAAGAAATCGCACCGTATGGATATCTGAAAGCAACGGATGTGAAGTTCACACTGGAAGATACCGCAGAGATTCAGAAGGTAGAGATGAAAGATGAAGTGCCGACAGGACTTTTAATCATCAACAAAAATGGAGAATTTTTGGATAAAGTGACACTTCTGGACAATGTAAAAGGCACTGTGGAGCATCTCTTCGAATATGTAACCGGAAGCCTTACAGATGTGACTTTCGATGTATTTGCTGCGGAAGATATCAAAGCGGCAGATGGTGTCAGCAAAGATTATTACAAAGCAGATGAAAAAGTAGGAACTATTACTACAGATTCCAATGGTATTGCACAGATGGATAATCTCCCGGCAGGCAAATACTATGTGAAAGAAGTTAAAACTGCCCATGGCTATGTATTGGATGGAGAACCGAGATATGTTGATCTTTCCTACCGTGATCAGGACACACCGGTAATCACTTATGATGAAAAATGGCAGAATACCCGTCAGAAAGTAAAGGTTACTGTTCTGAAGAAAGAAAAAGATACAGACCGTGTTCTTGCAGGCGGCGTCTTCGGCCTTTATACCAGTGAAGATATCAAAAATGTAAACGGAGATGTGTTGCTTGAGAAAGATTCCCTCATCGAGCAGAAAGCAACCGATGAGAAAGGACAGATCACTTTTGCGGCAGATCTTCCAGTAGATGGAAAATATTATGTAAAAGAGAACAGTGCACCGGACGGATTTGTGACAACGGAAGAAGTGCAGGAGTTTACCTTTGAATATGCCGGAGAAGATCAGGCAGAAGTAAGCTATGATTTTACGTTTGAAAATCAGCCGACCACAGTGGAACTGACAAAAACAGACCTGACCACAGGCAAAGAACTTCCAGGTGCACACCTGAAAGTGACGGATGCAGATGGAAATGTTGTGGATGAATGGACTTCTACAGAAGGATCTCATGTGATCAAAGAACTTGTTGTAGGTAATGAGTATACCATGACGGAAACAAAACCGGCAGACGGATATGTTACTGCAGAGAGCATTACCTTTACGGTTGAGAATACAGCTGAGATTCAGAAGCATGAGATGAAAGATGATGTGACCAAGGTTCAGATCAGCAAGACAGATATCACAGGAGATACAGAGATTCCTGGTGCAAAACTAACGATTCTTGATAAGGACGATCAGGTAGTAGAGAGCTGGACTTCCACAGAGGAGGCACACTATATTGAAAAACTGCCAATTGGTAGATACACCTTACGAGAGGAACAGGCACCAAAAGGATATCTTCTGACATCGGATGTGACATTTGAGGTGAAGGATACTGGAGAAATCCAGAAAGTGGTTATGAAAGATGATACTGCCAAGGGAAAAGTCATTCTCAATAAGACAGATAAATCATCTGGGGAACCGCTGAAAGGAGTAGAATTTGAATTCCGTGACAGCAAAGGAAAGGTCCTGGAAACCTTAAAAACAGATGCTGCCGGTCATGCCGAGAGTAAGCTGTATGAGATTGCCGCATTCAAGAACGGCAAATATGATACCGCTATCAAGTATTATCTGGTGGAAACAAAAACACTGGATGGATACACACTGGATCAGACCAAGCATGAAGTGACATTTGCCTACGCAGACGACAGTACGCCGGTTGTAGAAGTTACTTTCAATCTGACAAATGAGAAACCGGAAGTTCCGGAAACACCAAGCACACCAGATGTGCCGCAGTCCCATGAAGAGACGAAGGTATCAGATGCACCGAAGACAGGAGATAACACAAATATCTGGCTGCCGATTCTGCTTCTGCTTATCTCTACCGGAGGCATGGCAGGACTTTATATCAGCAGAAAGAAAATCAGAAAACAGTAATCCTCAGTAAAGGGGGCCCTGAATCAGGGCTCCCTTTAAAATACAAAAATTCACAGAAAGGGACAGAAAAATATGATGAAAACAATGGAAAAGAGACAGGAAGCAAGAAAGAACCAGGAGAGAACTTTAAAAAGAATGATGGCTTATCAGAAAAAAGCCGAGCAGATGGTCAGCAGGAAAAGAATGAACCATCACATGATCAGAAAGGGGTAAAAGCGTATGATGAACAGAAAAGAATTTTATGAATATGTCAAAGATAATGTAAAAGACTATTTGCCGGATTCATATCAGAATGGAGAAATCCGTATTGAAGAAGTTGCAAAAAATAATGGATTAAGGTTGACTGGCATTTCAATTCCACAGGGTGATCAAAGAGCTGTGCCGATGGTATATCTGGATTCTCTTTATATGGAATATGTCAATGGAAAAAATCTGGATTCCTGTGTGGGTGATGTGGCAGATATGCGTATTGAAGTGCAGGACAAAGCGGCATTTATCAATATGGGTCTTCCGGATATTTTGGATTATGAAAAAATGAAGGACAAATTACAGGTGAGAATCTGTGACCGGGAATGGAATGAAGAACGCCTGGCTGATAAAGTTGTTACCGAACATGGAGATTTTGCAGCATATTACGCAGTGAATGTGGAAGAAAACGAGGGAGGAATTGGTAGTATTCCGGTTACTGTCAATCTTATGAATGAATGGGGTGTGACAGCAGAACAAATCCAGGCAGATGCAGTGGCGGCAGACAGAAATCGTGGTGTTGTTTTGATGGACATGAATGAAATGATAAAATCCATGATTTTTGGTGAAGAAGCAGAAAATCTTTTGAATGAAAAACTGAATGTTGAAGCAATGGAAAATCCAATGTTCTGTCTTTCAAATGCACAAAAAATGAATGGTGCATCACTGTTACTGCAGGAAGATATTCGTAAGCAGATCGGTGAATGCCTGGGAAGTGATTATTTTGTTCTTCCCTCTTCAATTCATGAGGTGCTGATTCTTCCTGATAACGGAATGTTTGAAGTACCGGAATTAAATGCCATGGTACAGGAAGTCAATGAGACGCAGGTAGAGAGGCAGGAACAGCTTTCGGATAAGGTTCAGTTCTGTGATGGAAAGACAGCAGTTATGGAAAATGCCGAACGCAGGGAAGCACGTCTGGAGAAAGAAAAAGCAGCAGAAAAAGCAACTGGGAGGACAGAAGCAAAAGGTGGAATCCATGGAAAACTGGAGAAAGCCAAGGCGGAGATCAAAGCAAAAGGGACAGATACAATCCCAAAGAATAGGGCGAAAGACCTTGCCTCAGTATTATAACGAGAAATAACGATGATTTTGAGGGGACTGTGTGAGCAGTCCCTAATTTTATGAAGATGGAGGAGAAAAGAATATGGACTGGTGTTTATATGGTGATGATAAAAGAAAGGAAATGGATAGAGATTTAAAACCGGAATATCTTTTGGATGACTTACGGAGATATCAGGATGTATTTGGTGAAGAATTTGGTGTAAAAGAGCTTCTTATGCTGGAGGATATCCGGGTAAAGGCTATGATTGCCGGAGCACTTGCAGATATGCCGGAATTTCTTATTGATCAGATTGGAAAAGCAAGTAACAGTAGTAATTTTCCTTCTATGACAAGGGCAATGGAACGGATTGCCGATGTTGTAGAAGAAAAGTGGGAAGAAGAAAGGGAGTAACAGATGGCAAATAAATTATATGCAATGGAACTTCTGACGGAGGAAGTGGCAAAGGATGTTGCTGCCAATCCGCAGGAATGGATGCGGTTTCTAAATACTGCATCCAGGCTGTACCGGTACACTTTTCCGGAACAGCTCTTGATCTATGCACAGCGTCCGGGAGCAACAGCCGTGGCATCCATGGAAATCTGGAACCAGAAGATGTACCGATGGATTAAAAAGGGTTCTAAAGGAATTGCCCTGATAGATAACACATCCGGACCAAAAACGAAACTCCGATATGTTTTTGATGTGCAGGATACTTATAAGGTAAAAAATCTGGGCAGAGATCCGCAGTTATGGAATCTTAATCCAGAAGGAGAACAACTGGTGGCAGATTATCTGCAGGAGCGGCTGGCACTGGAAGCAACAGAGGGAGGATTAGCAGAGGTTCTTCACCAGGCGGCAGAAGAAAGTGTGCAGGCCTGGTTGCCGGATGCTTTCGACGAACTGCAAATGGATGTAGCCGGCACTTTTCTGGAAGATCTGGATGAACAGAATCAGAAAGTGGAGTTCCGGGAACTGATGACAAACAGTGTCTGGTATGTGTTACTGAACCGATGCGGACTGGATGTGCAGGAATATCTTGATGCAGAGGATTTTCGTCATATTACAGATTTTAACCAGTTAAAGGTTATTGGACACCTTGGAAGTTCTGTGAATGAGATCAGCAGACCGGTATTGATGCAGATTGGACGATATGTGTTGAATGACTTGGAAAAAGATCTGAAAACGGTTGCAAAAGAAAAAGAAGTAGCTTATAATGAATTTAACACGTTAATTCGTGAAAGCAAAACAAGGAACACAGAAGATAGAGGAGAAAATAAGGAGGAAACAGAGCATGAGAGAGATCACTTACAGCCAGAATGGAGAGTACCAGATTCCGGATATCAGTCTGGAGGAGACGAGAGGAACGATCGGGAAGTACGGATTGATGAGGAAAGAGTATCTGAGAAACCACAAAGTAGCCAGATTCAACATTCTGACCTTACAGAACCGTCTGGACAGTCATCTGATGGAAATCGACAGCCAGGCAAGGCAGAGAGTAGACAACCTGATGTCAGAACTTCTGGAGAAAAACCCGGCACCGGACAAAATGGCAGACGGGATGGCATGGACCAGACACATGAACCAGATCAAAGCACAGGCAGAGGAACTGGTAATTCAGGAGATTATTTACAATTAAGTCTGTTCCCGACAGAAGAGGAACAGTTAGGAGAAATAAGGAAAGCGGTAGCTGCATTAGAACAGCCAGCCGCTTTTCTTATTTCTGATGAAGTAGTAGATGATATTCTCCGCACGGGAAGTGGACAGAAAAATACACTGTTTCATATTACGGCAAGACTGATTGAAGGTCTGGATAATGAAGAAATGCAGAACTTCCTGAAGGAGGAATATGAAACAGGTGGAAAAGGATTTACCATAGATGGACAGAAAATCAGTATCTGGTATGACAATGATGGTATCCGTATCCGACGGGGAGATTCCGCCAGAAGAAACTTTGATCGCATGGTTACGTGGGAAGAAGCGGCGGACAGAATCCGGGATATGTATGAGGATAGAAGTTACGTGGATAATCTGATTTCCAATAACGCCATTGAACAGGAGCAGGAAGAAATGACCAATCTTCTTGCACTCCATTTTCGGGATACCAGCAGAAACCGGGAGGAGCAGCAATCATATTCGGATTGGCAGGATGTCGTGCGGGAAGCTTGGACAGATTCAGCGGAAGCAGATGCAATTGCCCATCGCTTTGAATGGCTGCAGAAAGATATGGATGAGAATCCAGAAGATTATCGCAGGTGGGAGATTCAGCATAATCCGGAATATTTCCAGCGTTTTCAGGATCTCCAGAGGGAGCGTTCCTGGGTAGACCAGAAATTTACGGTCGAACGTCCGGCCCTTTCCTTTATCACACAGGATGAGATAGATGCAGTCCTTAGAAGAGGCGGGATCACTGCCGGAGGACGGAATCGGATCTATGAGTATTTCATGGAACATCACGATATAAAGGATGCAGCTGAGTTTCTGAAAAATGAGTATGGTACAGGTGGAGCAGCACCTGGGATACCGGGAGCGTATGAATCCGATGCTTCCCATGATGCGAAAGGATTAAAACTTGCGAAAGGGAAGATTGGCAGTCCAGATGTAGAAGTTCTATTAAAGTGGAATAAGGTTGCAGAACGTGTCCGTCAGCTGATTCGCACCGATGATTTCTTATCACCGGAAGAACTGGAAAAGTATGAAGAACGGCAGGAAGCACAGAGACAGGCGGATCTGGAAGGAGCTCAGCAGGCTTTGGAAGTGGAGCAGGAAGGCTCTGATCAGCAGGAAATACGAGAGGAAAATCAGGAACCGTCGGAGGTTGAGACACAACCGGAAGCAGTAGAAGATGCAGAAAAAAAGGAAGATATAACACCAGAACAGTCTGATATTCCAGCAACAAACTTCCATATCACAGATGATGAACTGGGACAGGGAACACCAAAGGAAAAGTTCCGTGCTAATATCATGGCAATCCAGCTTTTAAAGAAATGCGAGGAAGAAAACCGCAATGCCACACCAGACGAACAGGAGATTTTATCCCGATATGTAGGCTGGGGAGGTCTTGCTGATGCTTTCGATGAAACAAAATCCGCATGGGAGACGGAATATCTGGAATTAAAGACAGTCCTTACACCGGAAGAATATGCAGCAGCCAGAGCTTCTACCTTAAATGCCCATTACACACAGCCAATCGTGATTGAAAGTATGTATCAGGCGTTGGAAAATCTGGGATTTACAAAAGGAAATATCCTGGAGCCATCCATGGGTGTTGGTAACTTCTTTGGAATGCTTCCTGAGAAGCTGAACCAGTCAAAACTCTATGGTGTGGAACTGGACAGTATCAGCGGTAGAATTGCAAAACTGCTTTACCCAGATGCCAATATCCAGATTAAAGGTTTTGAGAAGACAGATTATCCGAATGATTTCTTCGATGTGGCAATCGGAAATGTGCCATTTGGAGCTTATAAAGTGAATGACAGGCAATATGACCGCTATAATTTTATGATTCACGATTATTTTCTGGCAAAGACAATCGACCAGTTGCGTCCGGGTGGTGTGGCAGCTTTGATCACAACAAAAGGAACCATGGATAAAGCATCACCGGAAGTCCGAAAGTATCTGGCAGAACGTGCCGATCTCCTTGGAGCCATCCGCCTGCCGAACACAGCATTCAAAGCAAATGCAGGAACGGAAGTCAGTGCAGATATTTTATTCTTCCAGAAGCGTGACAGCATGACAAAAGAGATGCCGGAGTGGGTGAATCTTGGAAGTGATGCCAATGGAATTACGGTCAATCAGTATTTTGCAGACCATCCGGAAATGATTCTGGGTGAGATGAAAGAGGTATCCGGTCCGTATGGTATGGAAACAACCTGTATGCCGATAGAAGGTGCTGATCTTGAAGTCCAGCTTGCAGAAGCTGTCAGGAATATTCATGGAAATATGGCACCTGCAGTTGATGTGGATGCAGAACTGGATGATGTACCAGAGAGTATCCCGGCAGATCCGAATGTTCGTAATTACAGTTATGCGGTTGTAGATGATCAGGTATATTACCGTGTTAACTCTCTGATGAATCAGGTAAAGATGCCTGCCGCTACTGCAGAACGTGTAAAAGGTATGGTGGAGATCCGAGACACGGTGCGTGAACTGATTGCCATGCAGATGGAAGAATCCGTAACAGATGAAGAAATTCACAAACAGCAGGAGAAATTGAATCAAGTATATGATGCTTACACAGCAAAGTATGGAGTCATCGGAAGTAATGCAAACAAGCGGGCGTTTTCTGATGACGCTTCTTATTGTCTGTTGTGTTCTCTGGAAGACCTGAACGAAGATGGAACATTGAAGCGAAAAGCAGACATGTTTACGAAACGAACCATCAAAAAGGCAGTGGCGGTAACCAGTGTGGAAACTGCGACAGAAGCCTTAGCATTATCATTGAATGAAAGAGCAAAGGTGGATCTGTCCTATATGGCACAGCTGACAGGAAAGACAGAAGAAAAAATCACGGAGGAACTGGTTGGAGTTATATTTAAGAACCCACTGACAGACCAGTGGGAGAGTGGAGATGAGTATTTATCTGGAAATGTCAGGGAGAAGTTAAACACAGCAAGAACCTTTGCAGAGAATCACCCGGAATTCACACCGAATGTCCGTGCATTGGAAGCAGTTCAGCCAAGAGAACTGGAAGCATCTGAAATCGAAGTAAGGATTGGGGCAACCTGGATTGAACCATCGGATTATCAGGACTTTATGAGGGAACTGCTTCATACTCCGTGGTATCTTGCACAGAAGGAGATACAGGTAAAATATTCTGAGGTGAATGGTGAGTGGCGGATTACCGGGAAAAATGCAGACAGTCCAAGAAATGCGTTTGCCTATGCAACGTATGGAACCGAGAGGGCAAATGCTTACCGGATTCTGGAAGATACACTGAATCTGAAAGATGTTCGTATCTATGATAAGAGTGTCAATGAAAATGGGGATGAGATTCGTGTCCTCAATAAAAAAGAAACTATGCTGGCATCACAGAAACAGGATGCCATGAAAGCAGCATTTAAGGATTGGATTTTCAAAGATCAACAGAGACGTGAAAGACTGGTAAGAGTTTATAATGAACGGTTTAACAGTATCCGTCCCCGTGAATACGATGGCAGTCATCTGACTTTCCCAGGAATGAACCCGGAAATTGAACTTCGCCCACATCAGAAAAATGCTGTCGCACATCAGCTTTACGGGGATAATGTGCTTCTGGCTCATGTAGTAGGAGCTGGGAAGACCTACGAGATGGTAGCGGCTGCAATGGAGAGCAAACGTCTGGGATTATCACAAAAGAATCTATTTGTCGTGCCGAACCATCTGACAGAGCAGTGGGGAGCCGAGTTCCTGCAGTTATATCCGGGAGCCAATATCCTGGTGGCAACCAAGAAAGATTTTGAACCGGCGAACCGGAAAAAGTTCTGTGCCAGAATCGCTATGGGAAACTATGATGCGATTATCATCGGTCATTCCCAGTTTGAGCGTATCCCAATCTCTGATGAGAGGCAGGAAGCCATGCTGCGGAAGCAGATTGACGATCTGGAAATCGCAATCCAGAGTGCAAGATATGAGCAGGATGGCGGCCGCTATACGGTAAAGCAGATTGAAAAGACCAGAAAAACGCTGATGACAAGACTGGAGAAGCTGAATCAGAAAGAGAAAAAGGATAATGTAGTTACCTTTGAAGAACTGGGAGTGGATCATCTGTATGTAGACGAGGCACACAGTTATAAAAATGCGTTCCTTTATACAAAAATGAGAAATGTAGCCGGAATTGCCCAGAACGAAGCACAGAAATCAGCAGATATGTTTAATAAATGTCAGTATCTGGATGAGATTACCGGTGGAAAAGGCATTACCTTTGCAACGGGCACACCGATCAGCAACAGCATGACGGAACTTTATGTCATGCAGAGATATCTGCAGAACAGCAAATTACAGAATATGGGCTTGGGATTATTTGATTCCTGGGCATCCACGTTTGGAGAGGTTGTGACCAGCATTGAACTTGCACCGGAAGGAACCGGATACCGAGCAAAATCCAGATTCGCCAGATTCTATAATATCCCGGAACTGATGAATATGTTCAAGGAGATTGCAGATATCAAGACTTCGGATCAGTTGAATCTTCCAGTACCGGAAGCGGAATACGAAACTGTAGTATTGAAACCAACAGAACAGCAGAAAGAAATCGTAGCAAGCCTAGGAGAGCGTGCGGAAGTGGTAAGAAACGGTGGCGTAGATGCTAGTGTAGACAATATGCTGAAAATTACCAATGACGGAAGAAAACTGGCACTGGATCAGCGATTGGTCAATGAACTATTGCCAGACGATCCGGGCAGTAAAGTGTCGGTCTGTGCAGAAAAAAGCTATGAAATCTGGAAAGATACAGTTGTACAGAAATCGGCGCAGATCATTTTTTGTGACTTGAGCACACCGAAAGGCGATGGCAGTTTCAATGTTTACGATGACTTGAAACAGAAGCTGATGGCGAAAGGTGTACCGGAAAAAGAAATTGCATTCATTCATGATGCAAATACCGAAGCAAAGAAGACGGAGCTGTTTGGAAAAGTAAAATCTGGGCAGGTTCGTTTTTTGATTGGTTCAACAGCAAAGATGGGTGCCGGTACCAACGTGCAGGATCGTCTGATTGCTCTGCATCATCTGGATATTGGCTGGAAACCGTCTGATCTGGAGCAGAGGGAAGGACGTATCATCCGGCAGGGAAATCACAATAAAAAGGTTCATATCTTTCGGTATGTGACAGAATCCACCTTCGACAGCTACATGTGGGTGCGACACGAAGTCGCTTAATTTAACTGTTTGGCGGTAATTCCGACCAAACCATCCATTCCGTTGGATGAAGCCAATATCCCCGGCTTTGCCAGTAATGGCATTGTTCGGAAGCGGATATAAAATGGAACCCTATTTGGAGCAAATCCCGTGAGGGAGAAGCAAAACTGCCAGCTACAAGGCGGTTAGGGTGCAGGCTTTCTGATAGCATGGTTAATTAACTGAATCACCGTAAGCTTCGTTAAGGCTGAACAAGCCAAAGTAGCTGACAGGCTTGAACCAAAAGGTGTGCAGTTGGATATTCTTCTCCACGATAGGAATACACGGACATAAGACTGCCGGAGTAGAGGTGGAACCTAAACTATCAATGATTGTTGATTAAGTGGAACGTGTCAAGCCCGTATTCTCGCCTGCAAAGGCAAGCGGACCGTAAGGGAAGCCGTTGGGAATGCGGGTAAAGGATTGCGGAGGAAGCGAATGCCGACCTTGTAATGAGGACGGATAGGGGTTCAAAATTTGCCCCACCCGAAAGGGGAGCAGAATTCCGCATGGTGCTTAATTACGAGAGAGTTTATAGAATTTTTGAAAGGAGTAAGGCAAATGAACATGAAAATGTGTGCGACTTCTGACATTGCTAAGGCATGGGACAGCATCGACTGGAACAAAGCGAATGCATACGTTAAAAAACTGCAAATGCGTATCGTAAAGGCTCATCAACAGGGCAGAACTGGCAAAGTAAAGTCTTTGCAATGGCTGCTTACACACTCTTTCTACGGACGTGCTTTAGCTGTAAAAAGAGTAACGAGTAATAAAGGCAAAAAGACAGCAGGTGTAGACAAAATCTTATGGTCTACTCCCAAACTGAAATATGAAGCAATTCTCAGCTTAAAACGCAGAGGCTATAAACCATTACCGTTAAAGAGGGTATATATCCCGAAAAAGAACGGAAAAAATGAGGCCGCTCAGTATCCCATGTATGAAGGATAGAGCGATGCAGACATTGTACAAATTTGCACTGGAACCGATTGCGGAAATCACTGCTGACCCTAACTCCTATGGATTTAGAGCAAAGAGATGTGTACAGGATGCAATCGAACAGTGCTTTACCTGTCTGAATAAAGCAAAATCCCCTAAATGGGTGCTGGAAGGAGACATTAAGGGCTGTTTTGATAACATCAGTCACGAATGGATACTGAACCATATCCCAATGGACAGAGATATTCTGCGAAAATGGTTAAAAAGCGGGTATGTCGAGACCGGAAGATTATTTCCAACAGACCTCGGCAGCCCACAGGGTTCGGCTATCTCACCAACTATCTGCAATATGGTGTTGGATGGTCTGGAAGTCCAGATTAGAAAGAAATACCACAAAACTAAAAGGGATGGAAAAGCATATTTTC